>Ga0163155_10006015_pt1 | contig 11896 bp, 7 predicted proteins | sample OliLakLV19SP4G1_FD_148611 | JGI IMG/M metagenome (GOLD analysis project Ga0163155, IMG submission 148611) | Freshwater microbial mat bacterial communities from Lake Vanda, McMurdo Dry Valleys, Antarctica - Oligotrophic Lake LV.19.SP4.G1 | ecosystem: Environmental > Aquatic > Freshwater > Lake >...
CGGCAGCGTTTCGACCGTCTCCACGCCCTGCCGATTTTGATGTGCGTCGTCGGGTATGTGTCGCTTCTCCCGGCTTTGGCGACCTACGCGTCCCATCACGTGCCGAAGCCGGAGCCGGTGGGCGTATCCATTGCCGGCTGGGTTGTGTTGTATGTGCTGCTGTTCGCCCCGTTCGCATGGCTCGTGCCCCGGAGGATGCGCAGGACGATTGAGGCGGGATGATGGGGATTCGCGGGCCTTCGCACGCGGAGACCCGCGGCGATCGTCCGTTTCCGGGCGTGCCCGGGGGGCGGATACTCAGGCGTCGGCCGTCACGGCCGGATGCCCGTGCTCCAGAGGACGCCTAGCCTTCCTCCCTCGTTTTCAGATTTTCAGGAACGCTTTTCAGGATTGCGAACCGTCATGACTACCGCCACTGCGCCGTCCCTCAAGGCCGCTTCCCCCGATGACTCGCACCCCATCTTCGAGGAACTCGGGTTCCAGATCGATCCCAACAATCTCTACCGCCAGACGGTCGGCTCCATGCTGCACGCCGCCGATGTGATGAGCCTTCCTCACTATCTGAAGATCATCCTCGCTCAGCCCAAGAACGAGATCATGGTGAATTTCCCGGTGAAGATGGATAACGGCCATCACCAACTCTTCAAGGGCTACCGCGTCCAGCACAACAACGCGCTCGGGCCATACAAGGGCGGCCTCCGATTCCACCCCGACGTTCACCTGGACGACGTCAAGAGCCTCGCTTTCCTTATGACCATGAAGTGCAGCCTGGTGGGTGTGCCGTACGGCGGTGGCAAGGGCGGCATCAAAGTCGATCCGCGCAAGCACAGCAAGGGCGAAATGGAGCGCATCGTCCGTCGTTTCACCGCCGCGATCGCCCACAACATCGGCCCGGATTACGACATCCCCGCGCCCGACGTCGGTTCCAACAGCCAGCACATGGCCTGGATCGCGGACACGTTCACCTTCCTCTCCGAGATCGGCGGCGACAACCCCGCGGCGGTCGTCACCGGCAAGCCCGTCGAGTTCGGCGGCTCTTTAGGCCGCGAAAAAGCCACCGGTCAGGGCGTGGTTGACACGTTGATCGAGATGCTCCCCGAGATCGGCCTCGCACCCGACACATGCACGTTCAGCGTTCTGGGTTACGGGAACGTCGGTTCATGGTCCGGCAAGATCTTCCAAGACGCCGGCGCCAAGATGACGGCTGTTGCCGACCACACCGGCTTTCTGAAAAACGATGCCGGAATCGACGCTCACGACCTCGCGGCGTATGTCACGCAGAAGGGTGGAATCGGGGGCTACACGAAGGCCACCGCCATCACCAAGGAAGAGTTCTACAAGACCAAAGTGGACGTCTTCATCCCCGCCGCGCTCGAACAGATGATCCAGGAAACCGAGGCCCAGTGGCTCAACTGCAAGGTCGTCGCCGAGGGCGCAAACGCGCCGACGACACCCGCCGGCGAGCGAATCCTCCAGAAGCGCGGCATCGAAGTCCTCCCCGCCATCTTGTGCAACGCGGGTGGCGTCACCGTCTCCTACTTCGAGTGGGTGCAAAACAAAACGTTCCAAGCCTGGGACCTTGAACAAGTCGACACCATGCTCAACAAGCACATGGTGCAGGCCGCCGCCAAAACCCGCGACGCCCGCAAAAAGTACAAGTGCGACCTGCGCACGGCGTCCTACGCGGCCGCCCTCGAACGCCTGCGCAGCGCTTACGAAGCCCGCGGTATCTTCCCGTAAAAAGAACGCATCTTCACTCCCCCCATCCGTCACCGACGATCCGTCACTGACGATCCATAGGGCCCCCGATCGGGCTCCGATCCTGCGCGCGCCGGATCCCAGACCGCAGCGTCTTCTGGCACGGTTCACACTCCAGCGTGCTCCTATCGCCGCGATAGATCGCCGATTCGCTTGGGCTCAGCACGCGAACCGTGCGACCGCTCTGTGCGCGAGTGGACCAGGGACGGGCGCGTGATCGTCCGCGATTTCTCCCGTCGAAACCGTTCCTACGGCCTCAATGCCCGTCTGGAAGGGGTAGCCATCATGATCGGGAATTCGCCCCGTCAGTCGAATTCTCCGGGCTCGTCCGGAAAAAACTGCCGAAAAGCCAAATTTCTTCTTGACACAGTCTCCAAGTCTGCTATTCTGCCCGAAGCCCCGGTGTCGAATGCCCCAAAGGTATTCGGTGAAAAGGGAAGTGTGGTGTAATTCCACCGCGGACGCGCCGCCGTAAACGGGAGTGTCCAAGGCCTTGTGAGAGCCGTTCCGGAATGTCGGACGGAAAATCTCCAGCCACTGAGTGGGTCGGGTGCGATTTCGCTACCGGCTGACTTGGGAAGGCGGCCGTGGACGAAAGCCCGAAGCCGGAAGACCTGCCGTAGGCTGAATGTCGGAGGCCCCTCGCGGGCCGTGCCGGGTGGTATTCACTTGGGCGCGGCAAAGGGACCCGGCGGTTACGGCCTGGCCCCGCCCCCGAGCGAGCGTCAACGCCGCCACTGTCCTTTTCTTTCACCGCGAGATTTTGGCCGTTCCGTCCTGGTTCGGGGGTCGCTCCCCGCGTGTTCTTTTGGGAGCGAACAGGTCGCCGCTGCACCCTTGGTGCCGCCGCGAAGAAGGCGGTTGCGTGCGTTTCACTCGGTTGTGGTCGGTCATCATTCCGTTTCTTTCGTTCACTGCATTGGCCGCCGACCCTTGGGCCGACAGGGTCATCGCGTTCAACGCCGGCGTGGGCGCGACGCCCGGTTACACCAATCCGGCCGCCACCCTCGGCTCGCCCGAACGAGTAACGGGTGAAAGTTCGGGTTTTTCCGGTTCAGTCACGCCCTTCAACACGCCCTTCGGCACCGATGAAATCGTCTCGATCGGCAGCGGCGGATCTCTGACGCTCGCCTTCGATGAGCCGGTCACCAACGACCCGGCCAACCCCTTTGGCATTGACCTTCTGGTATTCGGAAACGCTTTTTTCTTTGATGCATTTTTCGGGCCCGTCGCGAACATCATCGGCGATGACGGCGGCGCGATCGAGGTCTCGTCCGACGGGATGGCGTGGACGCTTGTCACGGGAACGTCCGCCGACGGTCTGTTCCCGACACTGGGATATCTGGACGAGACCAACCCGTTCGGAGGGGCCGCCGGCCTCGCACCGAGCGATTTCACCAAACCGGTCGATCCGAACTTCAACTGGGTCGGTTCCGACCTTGGCCAACTGATCACGGGCTACGACGGTTCCGGCGGCGGCGCAGGGATCGATATCGGCCCCCTCGGGTTTTCAAGCATCTCCTTCGTCCGATTTTCGTTCGCGGCGGGCCGAGAGGCAAACTTTGAGATCGACGCCGTCTCCGACGTTTCTCCAATCCCGTCGCCTGGATCTTCCTTTGCATTGGCGATGGGTTCAATTCTGACGTTCCGCCGCGCACGACGCGGCCGCTGGTTGGCAGAGAGGGTTCAGCCCGCGATGCCGAAACGTATTGCGGGCGATTTGCCATCTGAATCAACCTTTTTCCGCGGGGTGCTTGCGTCGGGCGTGCTAGGGGTTTGCACGCTCGGCGCGGCCCCCGCGGTTGCCCAGCCGGGGTGGCCGATGCTCGCCGGCAACCCCGGACGAACGGGAGCGAGTCACAGCGCCATTCCCACCATCACCGCTCCGACGTGGATACGCGCGAGCGATGAAGACGGTCGTCTCATCACCTTCTCGGCGCACGCCTGTCCCGTGACCGATGGCGATGTGGTGCTCGCGATCGGGCGCGTGCGGCCCTTTGGCGCGACTGTTGATTCCCACCGGATATTTGCTTTCGATGTCTATTCGGGCCTGCCCCGGTGGCACGCGGTAGTGCAATCCCCTGTCTCCGATTCCATTTCCACGCCGCTCGTCGACGCCCAACACTCCACCGCCATCCACGCGAGCGGAACCGTCCTGGCGGCCTTCGACCTCTCCAACGGTGCGACGGTGTGGCAACGGTCGTTCCCGCGACCGATCGTGAACGCTTCGCCGGTCGCTACCGCCGATCGCGGCCCGCGTGACCGCGTCTTCATCACCGACTATGACGGCTTGGGCACGTTGGGCTCGATCTACTGCATCAACATCGATCCCTGCGCCGCCGGTAACCCGTACCAGCCGGGAGAGGTGGTGTGGTCCGCGCCCATCGGCGGGTCTTCGGGGAATTCGCCCGCGTACCTCCCCGCTGTCGACGGCGGAATAGGCCTGGTGTATGTGGCGAGTGTTGGCGACTACCCGGTTGTCCCCGGCGTTGTGTTCGCGTTTGACGTTGAATCCGGCGCACCCGTCTGGCAAGCCGAGAACCCGTCCCCGGACGGGTTCTTTGGCGGGGTGAGCGTCGCGCCCGACGTCTTCGGAGTTCCCTCTGTCTTCGCCGCGACCTACGCCTTTGGGGGGGCCACCGATTCCGCGCGTCTTGTCAAATTTGATGCCCAGAGCGGCGAAGTTCTCTGGTCCACCTCGTGCAACCGAACCCAGGCGATTCCGGTGGTGATGCCCGGCGGGAAAATCCTCGTTTCGGGGGGCTTCCACGGATACGGGACCGTTCCCACCTTGGAACTCTTTCAGGATTCCGGATGCACGGTGGACCGAGTATGGCACTCGGCCCTCGATACCTGGACCGACCTGAACGGCGACGGTGATATCGACCCCGGCGAGTATCTCCCCGTGGGCGGGTGGATCATCCAGCCGTTGGTGAGCGCAACGGGCGACGGCCCGGCGCACGCTCTGGTGGGCGTGCTGGCGCCGACCGGAGCCTTCTTTGCGCCCGCGAACCAACTCTTCACGCTGAATCTCGCCCGTCATCCGACCGATCCGTCGTTCATCGTCGGATCGCACTCGGGCGCGGGCGGCTCCGCGTCGCTGGCGGGGGGTCTCGCGTTCTCGATCGGTGTGAACGGTCTGCACCGTTTCGGTTTTCTCCCGCCGCTGGCCGACGTCGACCTCAACGGCGAAGTCTCGATCGACGATCTCTCGGCGTGGGAGCAGTTGCTCGGAAGGCGCGACGTCGACCGCAACGGTCTGGTCACCTCCGCCGATCGGGCCGCGCTCATCGGGGCGATCCGCGCCGCCGATCGGGCCGGGTGGCGAGCCCCATGAGCGCCCGCCGCGGTTTCTCGCTGATCGAACTCCTTGTCACCCTCGCCGTGATCGCGCTCCTGATCGGGATTCTTCTGCCGTCGTTATCCAAGGCCCGAACCTCCGCACGCACCGCGGTGTGCATGGCCAATCAAAGGTCGATGATCACCGCCTGGACGCTCTACGCCAACGACTTCCGCGACCGTGCCATCCCGCTCGCGTACTTTTCATCCGCCGACATCGGCACCGGCCAGCAGCGATTCTGGTTCGGCACCCACGGCACATTCACGACACCGCCCGACCACACCCCCGGCTTCCTGACGCCCTACCTCGACTCGGCGTTGTCGCCGCGCTCGGTCTTTGAGTGCCCGGCCCAGCCGTGGGGGAGCTACCGACCGCAAGGACCCTTTAGCACCGAGAACATCCACGGCAGGGGCTGGCCCACCAGCACCTACGGGTACAACGGCTATTACCTCTCGCCGGAAAAAACGCCGGGGTGGTCAGGGGGCATCGGTCATCGTCCTTGGCGGCGGCTCTTTGACATCCGCGATCCGGGAACGCTCTTTGTTTTCGCCGACGCCATGCTCCCCTCTTCCACCCTCCGAAATTCCGCACTTCTCGACCCGCCCGAACTGTTCAGTGATGGCGTCTGGAGTGTCAATGCGTCCCCCACGACGTCTTTCCGCCACGCGGGCGCGGCGGTCGCCTCTTGCGCCGACTCGAGCGTCCGCCAGCACCGCTCCCGCCCCGAGTGGCTCGTCAGCGAACGCTTCCGCATCGGATCAGTCGGCGTCACCCCCAACTCTCACTACGTTCCCGATGCGGGCGAGTGGCAACCGCCGAACTGACTCCCGGTCCTGCGCACCATGCACGTCACCCGCTGCGTTTGCCACAACGTCACCTTCGCCCAACTGTGGGCCTTGGCACAATCGGGCCCGCGAACGCTTGAAGCCCTTTCCGCACAGACCGGCTGCTGCACCGGTTGCGGCCTGTGCAAGGACTACGTTCGCCTGATGTTGCTGACAGGCACCACGGCCTTTTCGCCGATCCACCCGGTCGCGCTGGCTGCGCTCGTCGCGCGGCCGCCCACCAAGCCATAGGCCCGAAGCAAACGTCCCGGGATCTCTCGTGAGTCAAAAAAGAAACCGCCGGAGGAAAGCCTCCGGCGGTTCGAGTGGATCACCATTCCGAGACGTTGGCGTCAGTCAGCGGTGGCCGTTGCGTCGGCCTTGCCCGCGATCACCTCGCGTAGCGGAGCCTGCTGGACCTCGAGGTGGGCCGCGCCCAGCCGCTCGTTGCGATCGGCCCCCAGCGCCTCCGCAACACTGGTGGCCTCCTCCAGCATGCCTTCGTCGTCGTCGGCATATTCCGGGAGTTCCACGAGCACCTTGACCTTGATGTCTTGGTACGGACGGAAGCCCGTGCCCGCGGGGATCAGGTGTCCGAGCAGGACGTTCTCCTTGAGGCCGACAAGATCATCGACGGCCCCGCGCAGCGCGGCTTCGGTCAGCACCTTGGTGCTCTCCTGGAACGACGCTCCCGACAGGAACGAGTCGCTCGAAAGAGCCGCCTTGGTGATGCCCAAGAGCAGCGTGCGGCCCGACGCCGGCTTGGCCCGCTTGGCCTTGCCGCCATCACGACCGGCCGCCTCGGCACGGGCGTTGGCTTCCTTGATCAGAGACTTGGCAACGAGGTCACCGACCTTGAGTTCCGTCCCGCCCGCATCGCTCATGCGCGCAAACTGCTCGACCTGGCGGTTCTTGCTCTTGAAGTTGAACTTGTCCACCACTTCCTGCGGCAGCAGGTCGGTGTCGCCGGGTGATTCGACCTTCACCTTCCGAAGCATCTGGCTCAGGATGAGTTCGATGTGCTTGTCGTTGATGGTCACGCCCTGGGCCCGGTAGACGTTCTGGACTTCGTCCAGCATGTAGGCCCACAGCGATTCCTCGCCCTTGATCCGCAGGATGTCGTGCGGAACCAGGGGCCCTTCCGTCAACGGATCACCGGCCTGCACAAAGTCGCCGGTGTGGACAAGAATCTGCTTGTCCGTCGGGACGTGGTGGTCCTTCTCGATCTCGGCGTCGGAAACGACCCGGATCGTCATCTTGCCCTTGCGCTTGTCGGAGAAGATCTCCACCCGGCCCGAGATTTCCGCCATCGTGGCGGGCTCCTTGGGCTTGCGGGCCTCGAAGATCTCCGTCACGCGGGGCAAACCGCCGACGATGTCCTGCGAGCCCGCGGCGGTCCGCGGCTGGCGGGCCAGCATCTGCCCGGCCTTGATGGCCTGGCCGTCCTTGACTTCCAGCCGGGCCCGGGCGGGGAGGTTGTGGAAGTCGAGGATGCCGCCGGTCGCATCGACCACGTGGATCTGCGGACGCAGTTCGCCCTTGTGCTCGATGATGATCATGGCCTTCTGGCCGCGACCGGCATCCTCCTCGCGGACCGTCTCGCCGACGACGATGTCCTTGAAGGAGACGGTGCCGTCCTTCTCAGCCAGGATGGGAACCCGGTGCGGATCCCACTTGATGATGGTCTGGCCCTTCTTGACATCCTCGCCGTTCTTGATGTAGATGAACGCGCCGTAGGGCACCTTCTGCTTCTCGAGCTCGCGGCCGTGCGAGTCCAGCACAGCCAATTCGCCGTTCCGCTTCAGGCTGACCATCGCGTCGTGGCCCTCGTCGTCCTTGACCGCGACCGGGTTGCAGTCACGGATCTCCAGTTTGCCCGAATAGAGGGCGTCGTACTTGGTGTTCTCGGCCGTGCGCTGGCCGATGCCGCCCGTGTGGAACGTCCGCATCGTCAGCTGGGTCCCGGGCTCGCCGATCGACTGGGCCGCGATGATGCCCACCGCGAGGCCGGGCTCCACCAGTTTGCCGGTGGACATATCCATGCCGTAATCCAGCACCGAGCACCCGCTCTTGGATTCGCTGGTGAGCGGGCTCCGAACCATCACGGCATCGATCCCGAGATCTTCCACCCGGGCCGCCATTTCCGCCGAGATCATCTCGTTCTCGCGAACGATCATCTCGTCGGTCTTGGGGTTGACGACGTTGTTGAGGCTCACGCGGCCGATGATCTGCTCACGCAGAGGAACATCGACCTGCTCGCCCTTGTAGATGGCGCGCTTGTTGATGCCGCGCTTGCTCCCGCAATCCCACTCGCCGATGATCACGCTCTGGGCCACATCGCACAACTTGCGGGTGAGGTAGCCGGAGTCGGCGGTCTTGAGGGCGGTGTCCGCCAGGCCCTTTCGTGCGCCGTGCGTGCTCGAGAAGTACTCGAGGATGTTGAGCCCCTCGCGGAAGTTGGCCCGGATGGGGGTTTCGATGATCTCGCCGCTGGGCTTGGCCATGAGGCCACGCATGCCGGCCAACTGCTGCATCTGGCTGATGTTGCCGCGGGCCCCCGAGTCGATCATCAGATAGACGGGGTTGAGGTAGGACTTGGTGGACTTATCGTCCGCCGGGAGCTCGTTGCCCAAGGCGTCGCGACGGTCGTTCTTGAGGGCCGTGACCAGTTTCTTCTGCACTTCTTCGCGGCAGTGCGACCAGATATCAAGCAACTGGTTGTAGCGTTCGCGGGCGGTGATGATGCCGCGGTCGTAGTTCTTCTCGACGCGGTCGACCTTCTTCTGAGCCTCGTCGAGGAGCGCCTGCTTCTCGAGCGGGATGCGCAGATCGGTGATGCCGAACGAGAGCCCCGCGAGCGTGGACTGCTTGAAGCCCATCTCCTTGAGGCGATCGAGCAGGTCGATCGTGGCCGGGCGGCCGCACATGGCGTAACAATCGTCGATGACGCGGGCGGCACCCTTCTTGCCCAGCGGGCAGTTGTAGAACGGCATCCCCGGCGCCAGGACGTCGGCGAAGAGGCAGCGGCCGCCGGTCGTGATCAGCCGCTTGTTGGGCGGCATGGGCTTGACGGCCCCGGTCTGGGAATCGACATAGTGCGAGAAGCCGTCGACACGCACCGCGATGCGGTCGTGCGGGCCGATCTTGCGTTGCTCGAGCGCCAGAATGGCTTCCCGCCGGTCCTTGTACTTCGGGAGTTTCTCGAACGCCTTCTCATCGGGATCGATGAAGGTGATGAAGTAGACACCCATCACGATGTCCTGCGACGCCGAGATGATGGGCTTGCCGTTGGCGGGCGAGAAGATGTTGTGCGTGCTCAGCATCAGCACATGGGCCTCGGCCTGGGCCTCGATCGAGAGCGGCAGATGGACGGCCATCTGGTCGCCGTCAAAGTCGGCGTTGAAGCCGCCGCACACCAGCGGGTGGATGCGGATGGCGTTCCCCTCGACCAGCACCGGCTCGAACGCTTGGATACCCATCCGGTGCAGCGTCGGGGCCCGGTTCAACAGCACCGGGTGCTGGTAGATGACTTCTTCGAGGATGTCCCACACCGCCGGGTCGCGCCGCTCCAGCATGCGCTTGGCGCTCTTGATGGTGTCGGCGAGGCCGTGCTCCTTCAACTTCCGGATGATGAACGGCTGGTAGAGTTCGAGCGCGATCTTCTTGGGAAGCCCGCACTGATTGAGCTTGAGTTCCGGGCCGACCACGATGACCGACCGCGCGGAGTAATCCACGCGCTTGCCCAGCAGGTTCTCGCGGAAGCGGCCCTGCTTGCCCTTGATCATGTCCGTCAAACTCTTGAGCGGACGGTTGGAAGAGCCCAGAACCGGCCGACGGCAGCGGTTGTTGTCGAAGAGCGCATCGACGGCCTGCTGCAGCATCCGCTTCTCGTTGCGGATGATGACGTCGGGCGCGTTGAGGTCCATCAACTTCTTCAGCCGGTTGTTGCGGTTGATGATGCGGCGGTACAAATCGTTCAGATCGCTGGTCGCGAAATTGCCCGACTCGAGAAGTACCAAGGGGCGCAGGTCCGGCGGGATCACCGGCACCACGTCCATCACCAGCCAGGCGGGCTCGTTCTCGCTGCCGCGGATCTGCTCCACCAACTTCAGCCGCTTGGCCAGATCCTTGATCTTCTGCTTGCTCTTGGTGTTGTTCAGTTCTTCACGGATCTGCACGGCCACCTGGTCGAGATCGGTGCGCTCGATCAGCTCGCGGATGGCGTCGGCGCCCATCGACGCCTTGAACGCGTTGCCGAACTTGTCCACATTCGAGCGGTAGTCGTCCTCCGTCAAAATCTGCTTGAACTTCAGTTCCGTGTCGCCCTGATCGACGACGACGTAATCCTGGTAATAGATCACCTTCTCGAGGTCGCTGGTCTTCATCCCCAGGAGCGTGCCGAGGCGGCTGGGCATGCTCTTGAAGAACCAGATATGCACCGTCGGGCTGGCCAGATTGATGTGCCCCATGCGCTTGCGACGCACGCGGCTGTGCGTCACCTTGACGCCGCAGCGATCGCAGATGATGCCCTTGTACTTGGTGCCGCGGAACTTCCCGCAGGCGCACTCGTAGTCGCGCTCGGGCCCGAAGATGCGCTCGCAAAAAAGCCCGTCCTTCTCGGGGCGGTACGTGCGGTAATTGATGGTCTCGGGCTTCTTGACCTCGCCGTACGACCACGCGCGGATCTCGTTGGGCGACGCGAGCGTCACCTTCACCGCGGAAAAATCATTCACACGATCAAAGACTGCTTCGGCCATAGATCAAACCCTCCACGCGGCACAGGTTGCCGCGAAAATCACTTTGATGAGTCGAACTCCGCCTCAACCGCGCCCGTTCCCGTTCACATCTTCCAGCCGCACCGGCAACGAAAGGATTTCGTCCTTCCCGACCTGCTTCCTGCTGTCCTGTTCGAGGGTCGCGAGAAGTTCCGCGAACTCGTAGGCCCTGATGCCGGCGCTGTGCGGGGCGATACCGACGTACACCCACTCCTGCTCCCGCCGGGTAAGGTCTCTCTCAACCCTCAGATCAAATCCGCGTCCCATTTCCGTGGTCCGCAGACGGTCCTCGATCAGATCGGCGAGCCGGATTGGATCCACCAAAATCATCGCACGGCCTCCAGAATCCGCCGGGCTTCGAGCAAGCGGCCAAGCGCCCGCCGGGCGTCGATCGGCGAAAACAATGCCCAAGGGGAGTAGTCGGCGTCGCGGCGGAGTTTGTACAGAACCCCGGCGATAAAAATGAGTTTGCCTCGTTCCGCAGCGCTGAGATGGCGCAAGTGACGGGCCACAATGTGCCCTTCGTGAACCGCATCGTGGCGAGGGCCTTCCCAACCCGCCGGCATCGTGTACCCGACCTTTGCCGCGGCCGCCGAAATGGCGCTGAACAACGAGTAGCAGCATCGATTGAGCGCAGCGCGGACCCGGCCGCTGCCGGACAAGGCAACAGCATCGGCGTGAGCTTCCGCGGCGAGATCACTCCATGTGCTCATACGTTTCCAGCGAAAATCAAAACTCCAGACATTCTTTCAAAATCAGTCGAGGCTGGGCTCGCGTTGTCCACGCCGTGCCTATCCGCCCGTCCCGGCGGTCCACTCCGTGATGGCGTCTGCTACAGCAGGCTCCCCCCCTCGGTCTTCTTCTTCTCCAGCGTCACGTTCATCCCGAGACCCTTGAGTTCGTTGCAAAGCACGTCGAAGGCCACCGGCATCCCGGCCTCCAACTTGTTCGTGCCCTTCACCATGCTCTCGTAGATCTTCGTACGCCCTTCCACGTCGTCGGACTTCACCGTCAGGAGTTCCTGAAGGATGTACGCCGCCCCGTAGGCCTCCAGGGCCCACACTTCCATCTCGCCGAACCGCTGACCGCCCGTGCGGGCCTTGCCGCCCAGGGGCTGCTGCGTGATCAACGAGTACGGTCCAGTGGCCCGGGCGTGAATCTTGTCGTCCACCAGGTGGTGAAGTTTCAGGACGTACATG
>Ga0163155_10006019_pt1 | contig 11891 bp, 9 predicted proteins | sample OliLakLV19SP4G1_FD_148611 | JGI IMG/M metagenome (GOLD analysis project Ga0163155, IMG submission 148611) | Freshwater microbial mat bacterial communities from Lake Vanda, McMurdo Dry Valleys, Antarctica - Oligotrophic Lake LV.19.SP4.G1 | ecosystem: Environmental > Aquatic > Freshwater > Lake >...
GTCGAAACTGTGCGGCTCCGAAATCGCCGTCGACGTGTCGATGGCTGGCGGCGAGGTCACCGACTACGGTCAAACGCTGAAGGCGTGCCTGCTCGGCCAAGCCGCCGCCTCCGTGGTGGGGCGCGAAATCGTCGGATCGACGCCGACAGAATTGCGCCGCGTCGCCGCGCAGGTCCGGGCGATGCTGAAAGATAACGGTCCGCCGCCGACGGGCCGCTGGGCCGATCTCGGCGTGCTCGAGCCCGTGCGCGATTATCGCCATCGGCATGATGCCGTGCTGATCGTGTTCGAGGCCGTCGACAAGGCGCTTGCCCAGATCGAAGCCAAGGCCGCAGCCTGAATGGCCTGTCGTTGCGGACACGGGCCAACGCGATCGACTTGGGTCTCGGTGGGCCGCCTACCCCGCCTCCTGCTCAAAGCGCCGGTCCACCTTTATCGCTGGACGCTGAAGCCGCTGATCGGGCAGCAGTGCCGCCATATGCCGTCATGTTCGCAGTTCGCCCTCGACGCCCTCGAACTCAATGGCGCATGGCGCGGTTGCTGGCAGGTCCTTGGTCGTATCGTTCGCTGCCGTCCGGGCGGGACGCATGGCTGGGACCCGGCCCCGGACGTTCGCAACGACCAGAATTGGTTGGCGCCGTGGCGCTTTGCGCGGTGGGGCTGACCAAATGAGTTGACCAGACGCGGCCAACGTCCGCGATCACGGCGCCATCAGCGCGTTCTCGGAAACAAGTCGCCCGAGCAGTTGAGAAACCCTGTCCGCACCGTGCGTGGCAGCGGCCCAGGAATGTTGAGTTCGTCACGGCCGCCCGTTCGCTCGACGGCGACCGTGGCCCCACCGATCATGAGTTGCTGGAACAGCCGGGCTCCAGCGTCGGGATCGACCGTCCCGCGGTGGACAAACTTGGGCCCGTCTTCGCTGGACCGGTCAACGCCGATTGTGGCGGCCGCCGCGCCTCCTACACCGTCTGCCTTTAGAGACGCAGCGTCGACATTGGCTGGCGCAACATCAAACCCAGCTGGCAGAAGCCGCGCCGTGTTCTCGCCCGACGTCTGCAACGACACGCTCAGCGTGGCCTCCACGCGTGGTCGGATGCCCGTCGCCTGAGCAACCTGACGGGCCGATAGTTCGAGCACCAGCCCATCCCCGACGCGCAGGTTGACGATTTCGATAACCAGCCCGTCTGAAAACGTGGCGCGCACGCCGCAGCCCCGCACTCGCCGGTCGCCGAGCACCTCGCCGTTGGCCTGTGGTCGGCTCAGCGATGACGCATCAATCAGCATGACGGGTTCAATGACCGTTGCGGTCTTAGCTAGCAAATCTGCTGGTGCGGCAACGCAAAGCCCGAAAATGGAATAAGTCGCCATAGCGAGAGGCTGTGCGCGAGGGCAACTTCGTCTGAGCACTCGGATCATGGTCGCTTGTTTCTTCCCTGATGTTTCTGTGTGTTGGCCTCGCTACGGGCGAACGGCCTCCCCCGATGGCTGTCCTCACAACTTGTCACGTAGCCACATGAGGCGGCGCGACACGAGCTGCCAGATGGCACTGTCCTTGAGGTCGAGCGTGTCGGATTGGTCGTAAACAGACGCAAATCGGGCGGTGACGGTCCGCTGTTGACGGGGCTGTCAGCTCGATTGTCGCCCCGACGTTCGTCCGGTACGAAGCGATCATGACAAAAACTCCCAAAAAGCAGGCTGCCGCAGACGCCCACTCACGGGTCCTTGCGCCGCGTCCGCCGACGCAGCGCGCGGCAGCCGACGGCAAGTTCATCTCCGTGCGCGGCGCACGCGAGCACAACCTGAAGAACGTCGACCTCGACATTCCGCGCGACAGCCTCGTCGTGTTCACCGGGCTGTCGGGCTCGGGCAAATCGAGCCTCGCGTTTGATACGATTTATGCCGAGGGCCAACGCCGCTATGTCGAAAGCCTGTCGGCCTACGCGCGCCAATTCCTGGAGATGATGGGCAAGCCCGACGTCGACCACATCGACGGGTTGTCGCCGGCGATCTCCATCGAGCAGAAGACCACAAGCAAAAACCCGCGCTCGACGGTCGGCACCGTCACGGAAATTTACGACTACCTTCGCCTGTTGTTTGCCCGCGTCGGCGTGCCGTATTCGCCAGCGACCGGGCTGCCGATCGAGAGCCAGACCGTCAGCCAGATGGTCGACCGCGTGCTTGAGATGCCCGAGGGCGCGCGCATCTACTTGCTGGCGCCGATCTGCCGGGGTCGCAAAGGCGAGTTCCGCAAGGAACTGGCGGACTTCCAGAAGCGCGGGTTCCAGCGCGTCAAGATCGACGGCGCGTTCTATGAGATCGCCGAGGCGCCCAAACTCGACAAAAAGTACAAGCATGACATCGACGTGGTGGTTGATCGCTTGGTCGTGCGCGCCGATATCAAGACCCGGCTTGCCGACAGCTTCGAGACGGCGTTGGGCCTCGCCGACGGCATCGCGATTGTCGAGTTTGCCGACAAACCTCTGGCAGCGCCTGCCGAAGCAAAAACCAAAGGGAAACCCGCGAGCAAAGACGCGGGCGCCGAACACGACGTTCTCCGCAACAAGAACGAGACGCACGAGCGCGTGACGTTCTCAGCTCGCTTTGCGTGCCCGGTATCCGGCTTCCAGATCGACGAGATCGAGCCTCGCCTGTTCTCGTTCAACGCACCCGCTGGCGCCTGTCCCAAGTGCGATGGCCTCGGCAGCGAAATGATGTTCGAGCCTGAGCTCGTGGTGCCCGACACGACGCTGTCGATGAACGACGGCGCCATTGCACCGTGGTCGCGGACCGGCGCGTCGTCGCCCTACTATCTGCAGACGCTGCAGGCGTTGGCCAAACATCTCAAAGTGTCGATGTCGACGCCGTGGGAAAAATTGCCGCCCGATGTCCGCCACACGGTGCTCTATGGGACCGGCGACGAGGACGTGGCGTTCACCTATCAAGACGGCCTGCGCTCGTTTCAGAACCTGAAGCCGTTCGAGGGCGTGATCACCAACATCGCGCGGCGCTACAAGGAGACCGACAGCGATTGGGTCCGCGAGGAACTCTCCCGCTACCAAAGCGCGGTGCCGTGCGAAGGCTGCGGCGGCTTCCGCCTTAAGCCGCAGGCGTTAGCTGTAAAAATCGGCGACCGTCACATTGGCCAGGTCAGCGAATTATCGATCCGGTCGGCACTCGTCTGGTTTAACGAGGTGCCGTCGACATTCACCCGACAGCAAGGTGAGGTCGCCAGCCGCATCCTCAAAGAAATCTCCGACCGCCTGCGCTTTCTCAACGACGTCGGGCTCGAATACCTGACATTGTCGCGCGCGGCCGGTACGCTGTCGGGCGGCGAAAGCCAGCGCATCCGGCTCGCCAGCCAGATCGGCTCCGGCTTGACCGGCGTGCTCTACGTCCTCGACGAGCCGTCGATTGGCCTCCACCAGCGCGACAACGCCCGGCTGATCGTGACGCTGAAACATCTGCGCGACCTCGGCAATACCGTGATCGTCGTCGAGCACGACGAGGATGCCGTGCTGGCCGCCGACTACGTCGTCGATATCGGCCCGGGTGCTGGCGTCCATGGCGGGCAGATCGTGTCGCAAGGCACCCCAGCGCAGGTGTTGGCGGATAGCGCGAGCCTTACCGGGCAGTACCTCTCCGGCGCGCGCGAAATTCGTGGCCCCAAAAAACGCCGCAACCGCGACCCCAAACGCAACCTGCGCATCGTCGATGCATCCGCCAATAACCTCAAACACGTAACGGCGAATATCCCCGTTGGTCTGTTCACCTGCGTGACGGGCGTCTCTGGCTCGGGCAAGTCGACGCTGATCATCGACACGCTGATGAAGGCCGTCGCCCGCAAGCTCAACGATGCCCGCGATCATCCCGGCGCCCATCACCGCATCGATGGCCTAGAGCACTTCGACAAGATCATCGACATCGACCAATCACCCATCGGCCGCACGCCGCGCTCCAACCCCGCGACCTACACCGGCGCGTTCACGCCGATCCGCGAGTGGTTTGCCGAATTGCCCGAGGCCAAGGCGCGCGGCTACGGCCCAGGGCGGTTCTCGTTCAACGTTAAGGGCGGCCGCTGCGAAGCTTGCCAGGGCGACGGCGTTTTGAAGATCGAGATGCACTTCCTGCCCGACGTCTACGTGACCTGCGACCAGTGCAAGGGTAAGCGCTACAACCGTGAGACGCTCGACGTCCGCTATCGCGACAAATCGATCGCCGACGTGCTGGATATGACGGTTGAAGAAGGCGCGCAGTTCTTCAAGGCCGTGACGTCGATTGGCGACAAGATGGAGACGCTGGCCCACGTCGGCCTCGGCTATATCAAGATCGGCCAACAGGCGACGACGCTGTCGGGCGGCGAGGCCCAGCGCATCAAGTTGTCGAAGGAGCTGTCGCGCCGCGCCACCGGGCGGACGCTGTATATTCTTGACGAGCCAACGACCGGCTTGCACTTCCACGACACGGCCAAACTTCTCGACGTGCTGCATCAATTGGCCGATGCTGGTAACACGCTGGTGGTGATCGAGCATAATCTCGAGGTGATCAAAACCGCCGACTGGGTGATCGACATCGGCCCCGAGGGCGGCGATGGCGGCGGCGAGATCATCGCCGAAGGGCCGCCTGAAATGATCGCCGCCTGCGAGCGTAGCTATACCGGCAAATTCCTCCGCGATGTCCTCGCACGGCGCCCGGCCAAGAAGGCTGCGGAGTAGGGGTGTGAATGCTAGAGATACTGCAAAAGCTTGCGGTTGAACAAAAAGTAAGGGCATCGGCTCATGGCTTCGTGCAGTCTGAAAGACGCGGCTTCCTCTTTCAAGAGCTTGTCGATGGCCTCGCCGATGCAGTTGTGATCGAAGATTATCCGAACTACCATCTCGGTCATGCCGCTTTACTCCTGCAGCGAGATGGCGTCGGCAGAGCGATCCATGTGGTATGGGGCATCGAACGGGGAACGACGGAGCCAGCCGTTTTGGTGACGGCATACCATCCTGCCCCCGCTGAATGGAGCGCCGATTTCAGGATCCGAAAGACATGAAAGCCGCACTCTCAACCGAACTAATACGTGAGGACCGCTTCGTCGCGGAAGTGGAAGTCGTGTTGCTGGATACCGGGTCGGGTTGGTCGCCCTATTACGGTTTTGACGATATGGCGAAGATTGACGCCGTTCGCTTGGCCCTGCGGTGCGGCGACCTCGCGGCGGCATCGAAGCTCGCTCGTGTATTCGAATTGACACCCGTGGCAGCAGAGTCGTCTGCACCCGAAACCCACCCGGTCAAGTCGCGCCATCGGTGACCGCGTGAACAATGTCGCTCTAACCGTCGATGCCTGGGTGGCCCGCCTGCGCGGGCCATGACGGTGGGGGGCGAGGCCGTGTTGCCCGGTCGATGTCGCGGCGTAAAGTTCCCAATCCACACACCGGTCCCAGACGGCAGGCACAGTGCGACCAGCCCGGACGTGCCGTATGTCGCCTTGCAGCGTCAGCGCGGCCGCTCAGTTGACCCCCCAGCAAACCGCCCCGGTGCCCACCCAGGCCGGAGCGGCGGGGATCGCGTCGAACGAGCGCAATCCCTTCAAACGGGCTCAGTTCACGGTCGTTGAGCGGCTGCGCTTGATGGTGTTGCCAGCAGGGCCGGTTGTCGTCGATCCGCCCTCGCACTTGCCGCCCGAGCACGTCGTGTTCCCCGAGCGGGTCGCCGTCTGGCCCCGAGGGCCCGTAACGGTCGTGTTCGACGAACACGAGCCGCCACTGCACGACGCTGATCCCTCCTTAGTCACGGTGTTGCCAGCCGGACCGGTCGTCGTGGTCGAACGCTGGACTTGGGCGCTGGCGGCCCCGATCATGGCGAGGGCAGCGAAGCCCGCGATAAAGACGCCGGCACTGCGGCGCGCGATGGTGGTCATGTGAACATCCCGGTGTTGGGTGAAGTTGGATAGTGTGACGCCTCGATGGGAAACGTCTGGCGACGCTTTGGGCGCCGCCGCACCGAGAGTTGCCGTCCGCGCATTGCACGGATGTTTCGGCTGTCGTGGCGAATGTAACGATTTGTATCCGCAGTCGCGGCTGCCGCCGCAATTGGCGGGCGCGTCAGCGGAAGCTGACACGCAGCGCACGCGTGACATTCAGAATTGCTCAGACGGGACCGTAAACCTCGTTTGGGGAGCGACCCACGGCCGTTGCGATACGTCGCGGCTCCGCCGAGGTCGACCAAGGTCGAGAAAAGCCCTCACCACACCACCGCCACGCCAAATCCGATCAGACCGGGATCGTTGGTGACGACTGGGATGTTGTCGAGCAGCGACTGCGCCGCGATCATCCGGTCGAACGGGTCGCGGTGGGCACCCGGCAACAGGCCACTGATGCGGCCGTGCTCCAGAGAAATCGGGAGAGTACGAAAACCCTGCTCCGCGATCACGTCGGCAAGTCGGTGCACGATCCGCGCGGCCTCGGGCAATTTACCGATCCGCACCTTCGCCGCGAGTTCGACGGCGCACACGGCGCTGACCAATACGTCGGGGTCGCTTGCTATCGCCGACCGGGCGATCCGCGATAGCCGCGGGTTGCCCAGAAGCCACCAGAGTAGGGCGTGGGTGTCTAAGAGGATCGCCATCGTAACTGCCTTCCCAGGCCGCAAGTTCTTCTTCAGGCAGCGGATCAAAGAAGCTGTCGGGCAACTCGAACTCGGCTTTGTAGGCGCCGTACCTTCGCTCGACCTTGACCGCCTCGACCGCAGTCAGCCGCGCGACGGGCGTCTTGCCGTTGACGATCACGATCTCCTCGCCCGCTTGCGCGCGGGCAATCAGCTTCGACAGGTTCGTCTTTGCGGCGTGGATCGTGATCTGTGCCATCTCAGAAATATAGCTAAGTTACTTAGCTAGGGCAAGTGGTGCCTCGTCCACACAAACGAAAACGGCCGACCCCCCACAGGCGACCGGCCGCAGTAAAACGCAATATAAACGAACAACCAAGAGTCGCTAAGCCCTAGTGATCACTCATCTTTCTTACGCGGAACCGGCGGCACGGCGCTGCCACGGCCGCGCGTCGGCTTGTCCTTCGTTGCCGCTGCCGACGATGGGCCGGGCAACGCCTTCTTCGGTGTCGCGTCGGCCAGGACTGGCACGATGTCGTCCTCGTCTTCGTCCTCGTCACGCGGCTTTTGCTTCTTGGCGGGATCGCCGGGCGTCAGTTCGAACACGATCTTGCTGTCCTCGCCGAACTTGCCGTCTTTGCCCTTGGTGCTGTCGACAAGCACCTTGACGATGCCGCCGTGTTCCAGCTTGCCGAACAGCAGTTCGTCGGCCAGCGGCTTCTTGATGTGCTCTTGGATGACGCGGCCGAGCGGGCGTGCGCCGAACTTGTCGTCATAGCCACGGTCGGCAAGCCACGCGGCTGCGTCCTCGGTCAGTTCCAGTGTCACGCCGCGGTCGGCGAGTTGCGCTTCGAGCTGGAAGATGAACTTCTCGACGACCTTGGTGATGACCTCCATCGGCAGTGCGCCGAACGGGATCACGGCGTCGAGCCGGTTGCGGAACTCCGGCGTGAACAAGCGGTTGACGGCCTCCGTGTCTTCGCCCTCGCGCCGCACCCGATTGAAGCCCATCGCGGCTTTGGCCATGTCGGAGGCGCCCGCGTTCGACGTCATGATGAGGATGACGTTGCGGAAGTCGATGGCCTTGCCGTTGTGGTCGGTCAGCTTGCCGTGGTCCATCACCTGCAACAGGATGTTGAACAGATCCGGGTGAGCCTTCTCGATTTCGTCGAGTAGGAGCACCGAGTGCGGATGCTGGTCGACACCGTCGGTCAACAAGCCGCCTTGGTCGAAGCCGACATAGCCCGGAGGCGCGCCGATCAGACGCGAAACCGTGTGCTTCTCCATGTATTCCGACATGTCGAAGCGCAGCAGCTCGATGCCCATCAGTGCGGCGAGCTGCTTGGCGACTTCGGTCTTGCCGACGCCGGTCGGGCCACTGAACAGGTAGCAACCGATCGGCTTTTCTGGCTCGCGCAGCCCGGCCCTCGAAAGCTTGATCGCGCTTGTCAGCTGCCCGATCGCGTTGTCCTGGCCGAACACGAGCCGCTTCATGTCCTTCTCGAGATTGCCGAGCACCTCGGCATCGGACTTCGACACGGTCTTTGGCGGGATCCGCGCCATCGTGGCGATCGTCGCCTCGATCTCCTTGATGGTGATCTTCTTCTTGCGCTTGCCCTCGGGCACGAGCATTTGCGACGCGCCCGCCTCATCGATCACGTCGATCGCCTTGTCGGGCAACTTCCGGTCGTTGATGTAGCGCGCCGACAGCTCGACGGCGGCCTTCACGGCCTCGTTGGTGTACTTGAGCTTGTGGAACTCCTCGAAGTACGGCTTGAGGCCCTTGAGGATCGCAAACGTATCTTCGATCGTCGGTTCTTTGACGTCGATCTTTTGGAATCGGCGGACGAGCGCACGGTCTTTTTCGAAGTGTTGGCGGTATTCCTTGTAGGTCGTCGAGCCGATGCAGCGCAGGGTCCCCGACTGGAGCGCGGGCTTGAGCAGGTTCGACGCATCCATCGCCCCGCCTGACGTCGCACCCGCACCGATCACCGTGTGGATTTCGTCGATGAACAGGATCGCGCCGTCGTAGTTCTCGATCTCCTTCATCACGGCCTTGAGCCGCTCTTCAAAGTCGCCACGGTAGCGCGTGCCAGCCAGCAGCGTGCCCATGTCGAGCGAAAAGATCGTCGACCCCATCAGGACTTCGGGCACTTCACCGCGCACGATCTTGCGCGCGAGACCTTCGGCAATCGCGGTCTTACCGACGCCTGGATCGCCGACCAGCAGGGGGTTGTTTTTCGAGCGGCGGCACAGCACCTGGATGGCGCGCATGACTTCGGCTTCGCGGCCGATCAGGGGGTCGATCTTGCCGTCGCGAGCCTTGATGTTGAGGTTGACGCAATAGGCCTGCAGGGCGTCCTGTCCGCTGCGGCGCTCTTCGCCGTCCGACGAACTGCTGTCATCTGATCCTCGCACGGAACGGGGCTCCGACATGCCGGGACGCTTGGCGATCCCGTGGCTGATGTATTGGACGGCGTCGAACCGCGTCATTTCCTGTTCTTGCAGGAAGAACGCAGCATGGCTTTCGCGCTCTGCGAAAATCGCAACGAGCACGTTGGCGCCCGTCACTTCCTCGCGGCCGGACGACTGCACGTGGACCACAGCACGGTGGATGACGCGCTGGAACCCGGTCGTCGGTGTCGCTTCGGTATGGTCCTTGGCGACGAGCGAGGCCAGTTCGCTGTCGAGGTATCCAGCTATACGGCTGCGCAGCGCGTCGATGTCGACAGCGCAGGCCCGCATGACGGCCGACGCATCGCGATCATCGATCAGCGAAAACAGCAAATGCTCGAGCGTTGCGAACTCGTGGTTGCGCTCGTTGGCGGCTTCGAGCGCGCGGTGGAGTGCGGATTCAAGGCTTTTCGAGAATGACGGCACGTAAACCTACTCCTTCTCCATGGTGCACTGTAGAGGATGGTGGTTCGCCCTTGCGAAGTCCATCACCTGCGTGACTTTCGTCTCGGCAACTTCGAACGTGTAGACCCCGCAGATGCCGACACCCTTCTGGTGTACGTGGATCATGATGCGTTCGGCCTCGTCCCGCGACTTGCTGAAATATCGCTGCAAGACGTGGACCACGAATTCCATCGGCGTGTAGTCATCGTTGAGGAGCAGCACCTTGTAGAGCGATGGCCGCTTGGTCTTTGGCCGCGTCTTCGTGACGATGCCGGTGCGGTCACCGCCCTCACCGTCATCGTTGTTCTTGCCCGGGCCGGACATGGTGGCCCTGTTCCTGACGTGAGTGCAGACGCCGGGCGTATCCTCTAATACTTGACCAAGTTCGATTTTTGTCCACGTCATTGCTCTGCTCGCACCGCCAAGGCAGCCCCCAAGTCGACCCTAAGGGCCCCATCATCCAACGCCCAATCTTAGCCGGTCCAACCGTTGACGGGAACATCCTGCCGGATGAATTCGATGCCATGTTATCGTCGGCCACGTCCTATTGCCCGTTGTCGTCGAAGCAGAGTGGCGGATGTCGTGTGTCTTCGATGGAGATACAAGACCGAACGCCAGGATGGCGTGCGCCGATCAAATTCAGCGAAAATTTAGCCTTGTTGCACACCAGTTGTTCACATCTGCAGTGTGAGGTCATCCTTGCGGGACCCTCAAGCGAATGGTCAGCCTGATGACACTCGACGATGACGACATGTCGGACGCCTGCAAGCGCCGCAGCCGCCGTCGGCGAACGCTCAAGCGTGGATACGCCGTGTCGTCCGACACCGACTTGCGCTTTGGCTGCAAAATTGCCGATATCAACGATCACGGCGCCCGGCTAGAGATGTTGAACGGCGTCCCGCCACCGGACACATTCGTCCTGATGATCGAGATCGACCGCCAGGAGGTCGACTGCCGCGTTATGCGCCGCAACGGCCGCAGCATCGGCGTCGTGTTCACCAGTCAGTTCCGGTATGCCACCGAAGAACTGCATGTCTCACTGTTTCCTGCAGACGTGATGGGACGGACAGTCCCGGCTGGCCGCAAAATCTTGCGGCGATCACGCGCCCGCGCCGAGGATTAACGGCTCAAGTCGCGCCAGCCCCTCCACGCGAACAGCCATTAACCGCTTTTTCGCCAGCACCAGCTAGGCTTGCTGACGAGCGTTCGACACGGCGGTCGGTGACGCGTTTGACACCGGCTTGCCCGAAACGGGCCTAAAAACAACTCCGATTGCCCGCTAAGCGCTTAACCAGGGGCAAGACGGCAGTCGTCCGTGCCGGACGCGGCGTATGGTTGCTTGAGATACGAGTGCTTGAGATACGAGGGATCATGGCTGGCCGCTGGAGCGTGTATCGGGTCAGGATCGGCGGCGCGGCAATGGCCGCGAGCCTTTCGGTTGCTATGGGCGCCGTCGGGATCACTGCGACCCCCGTTGAAGCCGCGCCCCACGCCCTGTTGGTCGTCGACGCCAACACCGGCACCGTTCTCATCGACCAAGCCGGGTCCGAACCGCGCTCGCCAGCCTCGCTGACGAAGATGATGACGCTCTATATGACATTCGAAGCGCTCGAGCGTGGCAGCATCACGCTAAAGACAAGGGTCCGCATGTCCGAGCGCGCGGCGGATGCGCCTCCCTCAAAGCTCAATCTGGATGCGGGCGACACGATCACGGTCGAAGACGCCATCAAAGCCTTGGTCACCAAGTCTGCCAACGATGTGGCCATTGCGCTCGCCGAACACTTTTCTGGAAGCGAAGACGCCTTTGCCCGCGCGATGACCGCACGGGCCCGCGAACTCGACATGAACGGCACCACCTTCAAAAACGCATCGGGCTTGCCCGACCCCGGTCAAATGACAACCGCGCGCGATATGGTTACGCTGGCATTGCGCCTCTACGATAGCTATCCGCGCTATTTCCAAGTGTTCACCACGCGCGCGTTCGCCTATGGCGGAAAAACATACAAGAACCACAACACGTTGATGATCCAGATGCCGGGCATCAACGGCATCAAGACCGGCTACACGAACGCATCGGGCTTCAATCTGGTGACGTCCTACGAGAAAGACGGGCGACATCTGATGGCGGCAATCTTTGGTGGCGAAAGTGCCGCCTCGCGCAACGCCGCCATGCGCATTGCGTTGATGCGCTCGATCCCGAAGGGCTCGACGGCAAAGACGCGCCGCCCCCTGATCGTCGCGTCAGCGCGGCCGTCGATTACGCCACCCGCGCCTCAGCCCGCACCGCGCCGCCCCGGTGCTGTGGCCCGTGCCCAGATCGCGGCGGCAGGCCCTGTCATGGTGCCCGATCCGGTTGCAGTAAGGCCCCCAGCGGCGGTGGCGCGACCGGCCTCTCAAATGGCTCCA
>Ga0163155_10006024_pt1 | contig 11880 bp, 9 predicted proteins | sample OliLakLV19SP4G1_FD_148611 | JGI IMG/M metagenome (GOLD analysis project Ga0163155, IMG submission 148611) | Freshwater microbial mat bacterial communities from Lake Vanda, McMurdo Dry Valleys, Antarctica - Oligotrophic Lake LV.19.SP4.G1 | ecosystem: Environmental > Aquatic > Freshwater > Lake >...
TCCTGAACCCGTGGGTCCGGTAACTAAAATTAACCCTTGAGATTGAGTCGATAAATACTTGAGAACTTCTGGCAACCCTAGTCCGTCGATTGAGGGCACATCTAGAGAGATTAACCGCAAGACGATCGCGCCACCCGTCAACGAATCAAAGCAGTTGACTCGGCAACGCACCAATCCTGGATAGAAAATTGCTGAATCTAGCTCTTTCGTTTGAGCAAAAAGTTCGCGCTGATGTGGATTTAAAACCTCAGATAAGTACTGCTCAAATAGTTGGGGCGTGACCTTCACCTGATCTCGCAGCAACACCATTTGTCCTTGGATGCGAAACCGGGGCGGCTCACCTACCCGAATATGAATATCCGATGCCTGACGCGCATGGGCATCTCGAACCATCTGCTCAATCGAAGTTGTTGCCTTAATCGTGGCAGAAGCAGCAGGCGGCGGCACAGGAGATGAACTCTCGTTAAATCGAGGGGTCATGGAACTGGTCATGGGTATCTCCCTTGTTGATTCACTCGTCAGGTAAAGTGATGAAGCTGTGGCAGTCAGTTTAATGTAAGCCAGCCTACGGCAAATACACCGAAAGGGCTGAAGCACGCAAAATAACTAAAAATATGAAGATTTCAAATTGAGATAATCTCTATTGTATCGACTATCTCAATTGCAGTTCGACTTGTTGGCGTATGTCAATAGAAAGATTATTTAAGTGCAGTTAACTGATTCAGCAATATTCCGAAATCGCTGATATGTAGTAGCGTGTGAGAAATACAGCACTGATGAAACTGTATGACGTAAATACATCCCCAAAGTTATTGTGAAGCGTAGCACTATCTGGTCAATCATGCGATCGCCCAAAAAGATTTTAGAGTGGCTAGAAACTCATTGGGTCACTCCTGCTTACAGCGGCGGTTTATTAGGTGGACTATCCATCTTTTTCTTTGTGGCTGCAACCAACACGCTATCTGGTTGGCTCTATGTCATGAGCGGTGTGGGACTGGCTCTGTTGGCGATCGCTGCCATCTTGCCCGAACGCACCCTGCGCCAAGTATCCGTACGTCGAGCGCCAATTCATCCCGTCAGCGCGGGTGATCAAATTACCGTGGAATTGATCGTAGAAAACCAGAGTAGCAAAACCAAAACGCTTTTGCAGGTGGAAGATTTGCTGCCTGCGGCGTTGGGCAAGCCAGTCATTCACTCAATTGAAGAAATTGCGCCCAATCGTCCCCATCATTGGATTTACTCTCAATTAGTTGAGAAACGCGGCATTTATCGCTGGCAAACCGTTCATCTTCGCACCGCCGCACCTTTAGGTCTATTTTGGTGTCGTCGTCCCCGCATTGCTAAAGCGATCGCGATCGTCTACCCAACGGTGTTCCCCCTGACGCATTGCCCACTGATCGACGAAATGGGGCGCGATCAAAGTTTGCTGCTGAACAGCGATCGCCGTGCCCAAACTGCCTCCGAAGGACTCACCCGCTCTCTGCGCCCCTATCGCTGGGGCGATCCGATTCGTATGGTGCATTGGCGGACTAGTGCCCGTTACGGCGAATTGCGCGTTCGCGAACTAGAAACCTTCACAGGCGGACAGGAACTTGTGATCTGCCTAGATAGCGCCTTTGATTGGCTTCCTGATGCTGACCCGACCCAAAACGACTTTGAGCAAGCTGTGATTGCGGCGGCTTCTCTCTACTTTTATGCCTGTCGTCAAAATCTACAGGTACAGCTATGGACGGCAGGTACGGGTTTAATTCAAGGCAACCAAGCGGTCTTAGAAACACTCGCAGAAACGCGATCGGGCGAATCCATTCAGGTAAGCAGCCTCCCTACCAGTCCGTTCCTATGGCTAACCCAAAATCCAGATAGCCTCAACATCCTGCCGCCTGGTAGCCGTTGGATTTTATGGCAGGCGATCGCCAATCTCAACCCAACAACCTCCCAAAATCTGACTGTACAACGTAATCCCGGCATTCTGGTGCAACCTGACCAATCCCTCCAAATGCAACTGCAATTGCCCGCCACCCGGTAAATTAGAAGGAAAAAATGGAAGAAATTCCCGAAGAATTTTGGACTGGGGTAGACCAGTTTAATCAGCAGCAATATTACGCCTGTCATGACACATTAGAAGCGCTGTGGATTGAAGCTGATCAATCAGACAAGGGGTTTTATCAAGGAATTTTACAGGTCGCAGTAGGGCTTTATCACTTAAGCAATGAAAATTGGCGGGGAGCCGTCATTTTAATGGGAGAAGGGATTAATCGGCTGTATTCTTATCTGCCTGTTTATGCTGAGGTGGATGTAGAAAGTTTTGTTGTGCATACTTCCCTGTTACACAAATGGTTACAGCAGTTGGGATCTGAGCAAGTGGCGATCGCCCTCCAGCAGCTTAACTATGGCTCTGATTCCACGGCTGCAACTTCAGATTGGACGCTGCCCACACTGCAAAAAATGATTATAAAAAGTAACGTCTCCAATCTTGGATTGCCTTAATCAATCGACGAGAAGAATCACGGTGAGAAGAGTGTTTTAGAGTATGGTTAATTTAAAAGTTTGCAGAAACTTTTCGCGACATTCAAAAGTCTCTATGCTAAGACAGTGTTGTAGTGAGTTCACCGTTTTTGGATAGTCTTTTTTGCACCATGCGTTATTCTCAACTTCTCCGGGTTCCCTTGCGTAGACTTGCAATGTTCGCGATCGCGCCCACCGCGATCGCCGCAACACTGCTGTTTGACTGTCTGATTGGGTTTACGCCAGTGGGTTCTCAAGCAGTAAACGCTCAAACTGCGGAACCATCGCGACCGCTAACGTTGCGCTCTGACATCCAAGAAGCTAATTCCAAAACGGGAGTGATCACCGCCCGTGGCAACGTCCAAATTTACTATCCATCGCGGCAAATTCAAGCGACTGCTGCACAGGCTCAATACTTTAGCCGTGAACGCCGAATTATTCTCACGGGCGATGTTTATGTCTTGCAAAAAGGCAACAGCCTTCGCGGTGAAACGATTACCTACTTAATCGACGAAGGACGTTTCGTTGCCCTGCCTCAGGCTCCTAGACAAGTAGAAGCCATTTACCTAGTGCAAGATAGCCCCGCCCAAACTCCGGCTCCAGTCGCCGCGCCAACCCCTGTGCCTACTGCCGATCCGTTTGGTCAATCTGAATTTTCTCCGTCTACTACTCCCAGTGGCGTTAACCCAGCGACAACCCGTTAATGGTTGTTCGCATCGCTGATAAGATGAGTATTGCGAATTGTGGTGAATATAGCCAGGAGTGGGCTGTTGAAAATCGTTCTTGAGAATATTCACAAATCCTACGGGCAGCGCGTAGTCGTCAGCCGGGTTAGTCTTTCGGTCGCTCAAGGTGAGATTGTTGGGCTGTTAGGTCCAAATGGGGCTGGCAAAACTACGACGTTTTACATTGCCACAGGGCTAGAAAAACCTAATCAAGGGCGCGTTTGGCTAAATGACACCGAAATTACGGGCGTATCTTTTCATCGACGGGCACGGATGGGGATTGGATATCTCGCTCAAGAAGCTAGCATTTTTCGGCATTTGACGGTTGGAGAAAATATTCTTTTGGTGATGGAGCAAACCAATGTGCCGCGATCGGAGTGGGAGGGTCGGCTACATCAGCTACTCAAAGAATTTCGGCTTGAAAAAGTAGTCAATACATTGGGGCTTCGAGTTTCTGGAGGAGAGCGTCGCCGAACTGAGATTGCTAGGGCGCTAGCCACCGGACGGGATGGTCCTCAATTTTTGCTGCTGGACGAACCGTTTGCTGGAGTTGATCCGATCGCGGTCAACGAAATCCAGCAAATTGTGTCTCAATTGCGCGATCGCCAGCTTGGAATTCTGATCACCGATCACAACGTCCGCGAAACGCTAGCAATCACTGATCGCTCCTACATCATGCGAGACGGACAGATTTTTGCCTCCGGCAGCTCCGAGGAGCTTTACGATAACCCAGCAGTCCGACAATATTATCTAGGCGATCGCTTCCAGCCTTAAACGCTAAACTTTTTCCTGCCAATTCTGTATACTCCCCCATGCAAAGCCCATGACTATCGACGTTTCCACTTCAAAAAAGCCCCCCTTTCGGCTCTCCGGCTTCTCGATTCCGGGGCTTTCGATGATGGATCGATATATCACTACCGAATTGATCGTGCCCTTTGTGTTTGGGGTCGTTGCCTTCACCTCAATTGGTATTTCAACGGGTGTCCTACTAGATTTGCTGCGGCGAGTCAGCGACTCTGGCTTGCCCATGAGCATCGCCATGCAATTCTTTGTGCTGAGACTGCCTTACTTCGTCGGGCTTGCCTTTCCCATGTCAATGGTCTTGGCTTGCCTACTAGTCTATGGGCGGCTTTCTAGCGACAGCGAATTGATTGCGCTTCGCAGTTGTGGAGTCAGCATTTATCGGTTAGTGGCTCCTGCGGTGGTCATTGGGCTGATTATGAGCGGCATTACGTTTGCCTTCAATGAAGCCGTGGTTCCGGCTGCCAACCTGAAAGCGAGCCAATTGCTGGATCAAGCACTCAACAAAAACAAGCCATCTTTTAAAGAACGAAATATTCTTTATCGCGAGTCAAAAACAATTCGGTTGCCCAGCGGTGAAAAGGATGAGCTACTATCTCGCCTGTTTTACGCCAGAGAATTTGATGGACAGCAAATGAAGGGGCTGACCATTTTGGATTTTTCCCAAAAGGGCTTGAACCAGATTGTGGCATCCGATTCTGCCAAGTGGAACGCTGAGGAAAAAACCTGGGATTTCTTCAACGGTACGATTTATGTTGTTGCGCCGAATGGCTCCTATCGCAACATTGTTCGGTTCGATCGCCAACAAATTCAGCTTCCCCGCACTCCGCTAGATATTGCAAAAACTGCCCGCGATTCTGAAGAAATGACCATTTCTGAAATCCGCCAGTATATCGATTTGATTGGGCAAACGGGTAACCAAAAAGAAATCCGTAAGATGCGCCTGCGGATTGAACAAAAATCTTCTATGCCTTTTGCCAGTCTGTCGTTTGGGTTGGTAGCGGCAACTTTGGGTATTCGACCTCAGCGATCGGGTCGCGCTGCGGGCTTCGGGTTAACGCTGATCATTGTCGTCTCTTACTATGCCTTGATGGTTGCAGGGCAAATTCTTTATCAAGCTGGCATTGTGAATGCCTTTGTTGGCGGCTGGCTACCCACGCTTGTGGCATTAACAACCGGAGTGATTTTAGTCGTTAGGCTCAACCGATAGTCTTGAAATCTCCTGTGACCTCACCCTTTTCTGATATGCCCAAGGCTTTAGTCCCTCTCCCAAATTTGAGAGAGGGATTTTTTAAATTGGATTCCCTTTAGAAAAAACATTTGGCGGAACCGTAGAATGTCTTTTGCAAAACATCCAGAACTATATCGAACTATTAAGCTGCTTCGCCAAACACTTGATTAAAAGCTTTTTCTACTTTGTAGCCAGAGTCGATCGATTCTAGAGGATCTTTTCGTAGGCGATGACGCAGGCAAAGAGTCACCACGCGGCGAATATCATCAATGGTGACTTCGGTGCGACCTTCCAACGCCGCGATCGCCTTTGCTGCCCGATTGGTAACGATATCACCCCGCAACCCGTCCACATCTAAATCTGAACAAACCTGAGAGATTTTGACTCGATAATCGTGGTCGATCGCAATTTTTTTCAGTCGAGCTTGAGCTTCTACCAGCTTTTGGCGCAATGCATCTTGCTCTAACTGAGACTGATCTAAGAATTCCTGCGGATTTTGGTCAAACTCGGTGCGTTGCTCCACAATTTGCACCCGCAGGGCAGGTTCTTTGACCGTGCGAATTTCCGCGTGCATCCCAAAGCGATCGAGCAATTGGGGGCGCAGTTCGCCTTCTTCAGGGTTTCCAGAGCCAACAAGCACAAATCGTGCCGGGTGACGAATCGAAATGCCTTCTCGTTCTACGGTGTTCCAGCCAGAGGCAGCAGAATCAAGCAGCACGTCTACTAAATGATCATCCAGCAGGTTGACTTCATCCACATACAGGATGCCGCGATTAGCTTTTGCGAGTAGTCCTGGCTCAAAGGCTTTGACTCCTTCAGACAGGGCTTTTTCAATATCAATTGTGCCGCACACCCGGTCTTCCGTTGCGCCAAGGGGCAGATCGACCATTTGCACACTTTTTAGCGCGATCGCAATCTCCATGCCCTGCTCAATTCTCTGCCGAACCTCGTCTCCCATCATTTCGGGATCGCTGGGATGACTGTTGAATGGGTCATCAGCAACCACTTCAATTTCAGGCAGGAGATCAGCAAGCGCGCGAATGGTCGTCGATTTACCCGTGCCGCGATCGCCCATAATCATCACCCCGCCAATTTTAGGATCGATCACATTCAGCAGTAATGCAAGCTTCATCTCCTCCTGACCAACAATCGCCGTGAAAGGGAACACCGGGCGGCGACGAGGAGTCGTAGAGGGTTGGGGAGACTGACCATTTTCGGTTAAGACTGGATTGACTGAAACTTGATTTGCGGTGGGACTCACGGGCTTACCTGAACAACAAAAACTTTCTTAAAGACTGCTTTCCATTGTGCCATACGACATAGACCCATGCCCAATCTACGTCCTCATTTCAACCAAGCAACCAAGCTATTTTTCAATGCAAACTATCTGGCTATTCGGGCGATCGCTTTTGTCTTGATCCGCAAACGCAACAAAAAAATTGTTCAAAATTCCGTAATTCCTTGAATTTATCTGTAGGTATATCCAGATGCGGAACTGTCACCAAATGTAATACCGAGAACTAGCTAGAAGTGGTTTGATAAATTTATAGAGATTTTCGCTCCACACCGCTTCCAAATCGCTGCTTTCTCCTTCGGTCAACCTTTTTCGAGCGATCGCTCTGCATCCTCCAATAAGATGAGCCATAAGGACGAAGCTTTCCGATTTGGTGATCTGTATAGTTGAGTCAAAGAGTACTGATGAGGCGATCGCATAATCCCTTCAAAGTTGCCTGATGACTCTATAGAATACGCTGCACTAAACCAAATATTTTCCCTGGGCGAATGGAGGAAGTTATGCAAAAGTCCCTAAAAATGTCTGTTTCCAAATGGTTTACCTTAGTTAGCCGCTTTGGTGTTGCCCTACTAGGAACCTCTATTACTCTAAGTGCTGCATTTGAAGCTCAAGCTGCCTACAGTAAGCCAGTGGCTCAAACGCCTGCTGTGTCACCCACTACACTACCTGATGGCGTTTATTTATATGGTCAAGCGCCCAAGCCCGATGAGCTTGGCAAAGGATATTTTGTATTTGAGAATAAAGCCGGAAAAGTTGTCGGTGCCCTCTATATGCCTAGTTCATCCTTTGACTGTGCAGCAGGTGAGTTTAAAGCGGACCAACTTGCATTGATGGTAACTGATAGTTACGATCGCACCGCTAACCCATTTGAGATTGCCCTCGATCGCACTTCAACGGTTGCTAGCAGTGGTAATTCATCTCTACCTTTAGGATTACAAGGCTTTCATAAATTAGATGCTGTAAGCAAAAACGATTTGCGTCTGTTGAATGTCTGCAAGCTGGATACACAACGAGCGCAAAAGTAGGTTATTGCCAGACTTAGGCTGTACTCTCAGTCACTGGATGAAAACAAAACGCTAAACCTAGAATTACGTAGGCTGCCAGCAGCAAAAGATAGCGTTTTTGATGGACATTCTAGATTTTGGACAGCGTGAGTTCTGGCGTTCAAATTTTGAGTCAGCGTAAGTCACAGCCAATCAATTCAGGCGAACTGTAAAGAACTATTTCGCAGACTTGATTAAGCGCAATCTTTTGCAGTGATCCCTAAGCTGCCGTTAAGTTCTTTGATATTAGCGATCGATTCAATTAAGGTGAGTGGATGGCAATAAACCACTTAAGCTTTATTTGTATGTCAGCAAGCATTTTGATTCGGACAAATTAACTGCCTACCCCCACAAAAGGCTATGAAGCTTCTGTTCTAAACAAGCCTTCTGTTCTAAACAAGCCTTCTGAGCAAGCTAGGTGTGGCTATGTTCATTGTTTGATTTCTCTCAGGAACAGCTTTCTTTTTATATGACTTCTTTTTCTACTCAGCGCTCTAGTTCATTTTCTTCATCGCTACCGACTTCAACGCCCCAATCGAGTGATGATGCCTTACAAGTAGCGCAGGGAATTTATATCACGATTCATGGGCACTTCTATCAGCCACCGCGTGAAAATCCATACCTGGATGTGATTGAGCATCAGCCGAGTGCGGCTCCGTTCCATAACTGGAACGAGCGCATTCACTATGAGTGCTATCGTCCCAATGCTTTTGCCCGCATTGTTAACGATCGCGAAGAGGTCGTAGGGATCGTCAATAACTACGAGTACCTCAGCTTTAATTTTGGGGCAACGTTACTAAACTGGATGGAACGCCACGATGTAGAAGTGTATCAGCGGATTTTGGAGGCAGATCGAACAAGCTGCGATCGCTTGAATGGACACGGCAACGCGATCGCCCAAGTTTATAACCACATCATTTTGCCCCTGGCAAGCGATCGCGATAAGTTGACCCAAATTCGTTGGGGAAAAGCAGATTTTTGCTCTCGCTTTGGGCGCGATCCTGAAGGCATGTGGCTAGCAGAAACTGCTGTCGATTACGCCACGCTGGAAGCCCTCGTAGCAGAAGGAATTCAGTTCATCATTTTGGCTCCGTCGCAAGCAGAGCGCTGTCGCCCAATGCCTACGGCTGAGCAGCCAGAACCGGAATGGCTAGAAGTTGGGGGTAGCCAAATCAATCCCACTCGCCCTTACCGCTGTTACTTGCCATCCCTAGGGCAAAATTCTCCACCGTCCTACATCGACATCTTTTTTTATGATGGTCCGATCTCTCGCGACATGGGTTTTGAGCAGGCATTGTCGAATGCCCACCAGTTTGCAGGGCGTTTGGGGCAAGCCGTCCAAGCAGATCAGCGATCGTCTCAACTGATTGCCGCTGCCACGGATGGCGAAACCTTTGGACATCATAAGGGTGGCACCGAAAAGTGCCTCGCCTACTCGTTTGTGCATGAGTTTCCGAGTCGCGGCTGGACGGTCACCAACTTTGCCCACTACCTCTCCATCTGCGCCCCAACTTGGGAAGTGGAACTAAAGCCAGTGACCGCCTGGAGTTGTAGTCACGGAGTCGATCGCTGGCAAGACGACTGTGGCTGTGGGAGTGGCGGTGGCTGGCATCAGCAATGGCGGCGACCTCTGCGAAACTCGCTCGATTGGCTGCGGGATCAGCTTGTGCGGGTGTATGAAGAGGCAGGCAGCAAGCTATTGCACGATCCCTGGAAGGCACGAGATCAATACATTGAGGTGGTACGCGATCGCGCTCAGTCTACAGTTAACGCCTTTCTGACTCGTCATCAGTCCCATACTTTAACGGCGGCAGAACGGGTCGATGCGCTGCGTCTTTTAGAAATGCAGCGCCATGCTTTGCTGATGTACACCAGTTGCGGCTGGTTTTTTGAGGAGCTTTCCCGTCCTGAGGGCGTACAAATTCTCCGCTATGCCGCTAGAGCGCTAGAACTAGCTGGAGATGTCTCCGGCATCCACTTGGAAAAAGCCTTTATCAAACGGTTGGCAGCCGCACCCAGCAACGTGGATTGTTTTAACCACGGAGCGGAAGTCTATCGCCAACTCGTAACTACGGCGCAGATTAGCTTAGAGCAGGTCGCCGCCCATTATGCCATTAGCTCTCTGTTTACCACAGCGCCCAAAGAGCAACGGGTTTACTGCTACACCGCTCAGCAAGTGGATTATCAACTCAAACGGATGGGTTCGTTGACGCTTGCTGTTGGGCAACTTCAGTTGATGTCGGAGATTACGCGAGAATCTGTTGATCTGGTGTTTGCAGTACTACATTTAGGCGGCTGGGATTTTCACTGCTGCATTCAACCCTTTTCTGGGCGGCGTAACTACAGCCACATGAAAGAGAGCGTGTTTACTGCGTTAGGGGAAGCCAGTTCTGCCAAAGTGATTTTGGCGATGCACCGCAGTTTTGGGGATCAGTCCTTTAGCTTGCAAAATTTGTTTGCGGAAGAACGCCATCGAATCATGCAAATGCTGACTCAAAGCACCTTAACCCGATTGGATCAGCTTTACACTCAGGTTTATCGTGACAACTATGGTATTTTGATGGCATTTCACCGCGATGGGCTGACGGTGCCACGAGAACTTCAAGTCGCCGCAGAGGTAGCGCTAAATCATCGGGTGTTGCTGTCGCTGAGATTGTTAGAGCAGGAGTTGAGCGATCCCTTGGTAGAAGAAGCCGTAGGATTAGGGCATTTAGCTGAACTGGAAGCGATCGCCACCGAAGCTACTCAAATGCATTGCCCGGTTCAGCTTCCCGAAGCCCAACAAACCCTAGAGCGGCTGATCCTACATTCGTTACGAAATATCTTGCAAGCGTTTAACCCTGCCACTTTAGCCGCCGACCTGGAGCGAATGCAGCGGTTAATTGGTCTGGGTCAGCAACTGAATTTAAACGTGTCCTTGGCACAAGCTCAAGAGTTTTACTTGCGATCGCTCCATAATTGGATCGTGCCCCAATGGATCGCTTGGATTGCCGCAACTCAAGACCTGGATAAAGTTGCGGCTTATGGCAAAAAAAGTGAAATTCGTCTGACGCATCTTCGCTCACTGTTACGGTTAGGGCAAATGTTGGCGATCGATGTGACGGGTTGGCTGGCACAGTTGCCGTAAGTGCCGAATGCCGAATGTCGAGTTTGCCAATCGACATATAGCCACATCGGGCATTTAAGAAACGCCATTCATCATTCCGCTTGATGGATGTGCAATACTTTTTTTGCACATGTTTCATGGATAGGAAACCCTGGAGATAGTTGTGATGTCTTACGAAGTTGCTCAACAGGTTTTAGATAAACTTGCCATTGCTACTCAGCTTTTCACCGCTGGCTACACGGGGATTGCCTTTACCCTTTATGCCTGGAACTGCACTACTGAACCTGTTCAAGTACCTCTTGCAACTCCTTTATTTTTGCCTCAAGCCGTTACGCTAGAACCGATTGAACGAGCCTCAAAATCGATGCCTGCCGATGCGATGGCGCTTTCTCTTCCAGAACCAGAATTGGTTGAACAGCGATTGGAAAACTAACTATTTTTAGCTATATCAGCTTTTGCGCCCATCCACAATTTTGGCTTTTGCATATAAAACTACGGAAAACTATACATTAATCCTGTAGAAAGGGAAGGATAGAGCGAGAGCTATCGACACTTTGAGTTGCAAATCAATTATTGTTCAAAATTGGGAAAGGAATTATGTCGCTTACAAGTTTAGTTAAAGGACTCAACGCCTTTCACAGCAGCTATTTTAATGATCATCATGAGATGTTCGAGCAACTCTCCCAGGGTCAGTCCCCAGAAGTCTTATTTGTTACTTGTTCCGATTCCCGCATTGATCCCTGCCTCATTACTCAAGCGCAACCAGGGGAACTTTTTGTCATGCGAAATGTGGGTAATATTATTCCTTCCTACGGAGCGGCGAGTAGCGCCGAATCAGCCGGGATTGAGTATGCAGTGCAGGGGTTGGGCATTCGCGATATCATCATCTGCGGTCATTCTCACTGTGGCGCGATGCGGGGATTGCTGCAAGTGGGCACTTTGGCGGAGCAAATGCCTGCGGTTTATGATTGGCTGAAACGGCACGGTGAACCGACTCGCCGCCTAGTGCTAGACAATTATGGCGATTTGCCAGCCGACGAACTATTGAAGATGGCGATCGAGCAAAATGTGCTGACGCAAATTGAAAATTTAGAAACTTATCCCGTGATTCGCTCCAAGTTGCACAGTCAACAACTGAATCTTCATGCCTGGATGTATGAAATTGAGACTGGTAA
>Ga0163155_10006028_pt1 | contig 11876 bp, 12 predicted proteins | sample OliLakLV19SP4G1_FD_148611 | JGI IMG/M metagenome (GOLD analysis project Ga0163155, IMG submission 148611) | Freshwater microbial mat bacterial communities from Lake Vanda, McMurdo Dry Valleys, Antarctica - Oligotrophic Lake LV.19.SP4.G1 | ecosystem: Environmental > Aquatic > Freshwater > Lake >...
TCGCAGCCCTGCGCGGCAAGCTCGATGCGGCCGGAGGGCCGGAGTGCCCGTCCCTCATCCACACGCGGCGAAAGGTCGGCTATGTGCTCAAGGAGGGCACGGCTTGACCAGCATCCGCCGCAAAACTTCCGTTCTGGTCGCCGCGAGCATCGCGGGTCTGCTCGCACTCGGCGGGCTGGCGCTCTACGCGGTGGTTCACGCCGCTCTCACAAGCCAGCTCGACAATGTTCTCTCGTCGCGCGCGTCCGCGCTGCAGAGTCTCACGCGGTTTGATGAGGACAAGGTTGAGATGGACTTCAACGGTGAGGTCATGCCTCGATATCAGGCTGGCAAGGATGCCGAGTTCTTTGTCGCGTGGCAGCGGAGAGATCACGGCTGGCAGGTGCTGGAGCGGTCGGAATCGCTGCGTGCCTTCGCGTGGCCCTTGGTAGCCGGTGAGCCGCCCGCGCCGGGCAGTGTGAATGTTCCGCTGCCTGATAAACAAGCCGGACGCTCGCTGACCATTGACTTTGTGCCTCGCACTGAGCACGAGGGAGCCGATGAGCGCGATGCGGCACCGCCCGCGGTCGGTGAGCCATCACTCGCGCCCACCGTCCGCGTGCTGGTGACCCAATCGCGCCTCGCCCTGGACCGCACACTGCGGACCATCGCTCTCTCCATCGGCGGGGTGGGCCTCGCGCTGGTGCTGGCAAGCGTCGCGGCGACCCGCCGGGCCGTGCGCCGCGGTACGCGCCCGCTCGAAACACTCGCCGCGCGAGTCGCCGAGATCGGCCCGGGCACGCTGGACCGTCGCCTGAACGCCGACGACCTGCCCACGGAACTTACCCCAATCGCCGGTCGTCTGAACAGCCTGCTCGCGCGGCTCGATGATGCCTTCGCTCGCGAGCGCCGCTTTACCAGTGCCGCCAGCCACGAACTCCGCACGCCCATCGCCGAACTGCGGATGCTGCTCGAAGTCGGTCTCTCTCGCGAACGCACGCCCGAGCGCTGGGCGCAGAGCGCTCGTGATGGACTCGGAGTTCTCGATCGCGCACAGCGGCTCACCGAGGCGCTCTTACAGCTCTCTCGCGCAGAGGTGGGAAGCCACGCCGCGCTCCCTGATGCGATGATCGACCTTGCCGGCGTCATGCGAGAGCAAGCCGCTCGCGCTCTAGAAGCCAGCGGCCGCGACGTCTCGCACGTGTTCATCGATGCACCGGGCCCGCTGCCCGCCCGCATAGATCTCGCGCTGGCCGCTTCTATCATCGGCAACCTGATCGACAACGCTCTCCGGCACGGTGATGTCAGCGCCAACCGGCCAGTGCGGTGCAACGCCGCCCGCGACGCTGGCGAAACCTTCATCGTCATCAGCAACCATGCCCCAGGGCTTACCGACACAGATGTTGCGCACCTCTTCGAGCCGTTCTGGCGCAAAGACACAGCCCGCGATGCACGCGGCGGCTTCGGCCTCGGGCTTGCCGTCAGCCGCGCCCTCGCGGCGTCCTTAGGCGGGCAGCTCATCGCCGTCATGGACCATGAAAAGAACCTTCGTGTCAGCTTTCGAGTACCCACTTAGGGGAGAGGTTAAGAACGCCGCCACCGTCGGTCCTGCGGACGGCGTAATAAGACCACACGCCGTTGCCGTCGCCCCTCATGCTGCGACGGTTGCCGTCGCGATCTCCGACCACGGCCCCTTCTCCCCGCGTGTGTTGATCCAGCGAGCCATGTAGACCGCGGTCTTGCCGCCTTCGCCGGGCTTGAAGTCGGCGCGGAAGGTTGGCTTGGTGGTCATGGTCAGGAAGACCAGCGCGGCGGGATTCGTGGGCGCGGGCTCGTCCGCATTCACCAGCTTCACCCACACCTCGGCCCCGAGCACGCCTGCGGGCCGGGCGCGGAGAGTCGGCGTGGACTCGTCCACCAAGCGCAGGTTGTGCATCAGCCGCTGCCCGCTCTCGACCAGCGTGAGCGGGCGCGTGGTGGGCGCGGGTGCTGGCGAAGGCGAAGTATCTCGCACTGTGATCCCCATGGTGGCGCGGTCGGCGTTGCTGGTCTGGGGGTACCCCTGCAGGAAGTTGGTGATGAGCCGGACTTGTCGTTCGAGCGCTGCCCGAGCTGTGTCCTTGGCCTGCCGCGTCCCCTCGGCGGCGGCCTGGGCTCGCACGTGCGCCGGGTACGCCGCGGCCCACACGCTCAGGGCATTCTTTAGCGCGATCAAAAGGTTTTCATCTAGGCCTTGCTCCTCGTAGAACTCTGACACGGCCTCGTCGTACTGCTTGGCCCACGCGGCAAAGTTCCCGTCGGGCCTGGGCATGTAGTGTTCGCCAGATCGAGCCATGTGCAAGCCTCCTATCGATGCTCAATGCCCTTCGGGCGGCGGCTCGAAGCGGGCGGGCACCGATGAATGACTCCCGGCGCGGGTCTATTCGGCTTCGTGCGCCGCATCCGCGACGCGACACGCGAGCCGTCAGACGCGATCATCGGCTCGTCAGGGCTGCTCCTTCACTCGGCGAGCGCGACGCTCGAGAAATCGCACGCGACCGGCGAACCAGCAGACGCGACAGGTCATCGGGCGCGTGCGACAAGCGACCCAACGCGGTTGACAAGCCGATGGTCGCACGCGACAACTCGCCCGGCGAGGCACAAAGTTTATTTCCCGCCAAGCCAGCCCGAACTCGTCGGCCTCGCCTATCATACATACCCCGTGGGGTATACACTTTTCAAGGAGATTCAGCATGAACACAACGACCAAGACGAACGACAGCATCACACTTTCCATCGACGGCATGAGCTGCGGGCACTGCGTTCAAGCCGTAACCAAGGCTCTTTCCGCGGTCCCGGGGGTACAGGTCCGGTCGGTGGCGGTCGGGAGCGCGACGATCGAAACGACCGATGCGTCGGCGGCAGAGAAGGCCGCTCTGGCGCTGGAGGAAGCTGGGTATCCGGCCCGGGTGACGGTGGGCGCGCCCTTGACCGCACTGAAAACTAGCGGCGGGTGTTGCGGCGGGGCTGGTGAGGCGAGCGCTGCCGCGAAGCTCAGCGTGCGTCCGACCGGCGGATGCTGCGGGTGATCGACAGGTTCGACCAAGGACCAAGGAGTTGACGCGATGGCCGCGAAAGAGACCAAGACCAGCAAACGGGCAGTTGCACAGGTCATCAACGGCGCGCTGTGCGGTTGCGCCGTAGTGGCCGCGCTGGCGACCAAGCGCGAATCCCGGAGAGGCACGCCCATTCTTCTCATTGCGGCGGTCCGCGACGGCACCGGGCCGGGGGCGCACGCCGCGGGTGTAGACAACGCGCTCAAGGCCGCGAACCTGAAACACCTGCGGCGGATCGAGGGGCAGGTGCGCGGGCTGGCGAGGATGGTCGAGGAGGACCGCTACTGCGCCGACATCATCACGCAGGTCTCGGCTGTGCGTGAGTCGCTGCAAACCGTGGCCCGAAATCTTATGCGCAACCATCTTCAACACTGCGCCGCCCAGGCGATGCACGACGAAGGGATGACGCGCGAGGCGATGGTAGATGAACTGATGGAACTCGTCGCCAAATTGCGCACATGAACCGACCAGATTACGAGGCTCACGATGAGTTGCAACTGCGGATGACACGACGACAAGCCGCCCGCGACGAGATGAAAGCGATTCGTACAGGCGATCGTGAGCGTGGCGACTGTCGCGAGCCTGATCGCGGCGGCGATGCTCAGAGACAGAGTAAAGCCGATCACGCCCGAAGAGCCGTGAAGTGCGCGGGCGAACTCCGCAGCGCGGTATTGAGTCGCCGACGGATCAGAAAGGACAGCAATGAACCATGAACACCAGCACGGTACGAAGATGACGTCGCCTCGAGGCACGACCACTCCGCCGAGATCCAGCATCCTCGCGGTCGCCGCTCCAGAGGAGCGCGTGGACCTGCCTCTCAAGGGCATGACGTGCGCGTCGTGCGCCAACACCATAGAAAGGGCGCTGAGTAAGGTGCCCGGCGTGTCCAAGGCGAGCGTAAACTTCGCCACCAAGACCGCGACCGTGCGCTACGCCGCCGCCGCGACCTCGCCAGAGAAGTTGGTCGAGGTGGTGAAAGAGACCGGGTACGACGCGGTGGTGCCAGAGTCGGCATCGAGAAAACACGCCGGACACGACCACGCGATGCCGGGAATGACCGCCGCCGAACACGCGGCGATGCCTGCCGGTCACGCGCTGGCCGAAGGTGAAGTAGGGGAGGCTGGGGCAGACCATTCCGCCCACATGCACGTCAACGCCGACGAGCAGACGGTGCTGCTCCGCAAGGTCATCATTGGCACTGCCCTGTCGCTGCCGGTGCTGGTCATCGCGATGTCGCACGGGAAGATCGCGATCTTCAATCAGCCTCCTCTTGGACCTTGGATCAACTGGCTCCAGCTCGCGCTCACCACGCCGGTGGTGTTCTGGTGCGGCTGGCAGTTCTACCGCATGGCGTGGATGAGCCTCAAGCACTTCCGAGCCAACATGGATTCGCTCGTCGCGCTGGGCACCGGCACGGCCTTTCTGTACTCGATCGCCGCGACGGTCTGGCCGAGGTTCTTCGCGGTGGCTCAGAGCGGTGTCGCGGCGCACTCCGGCACCGAGATGACGATGGTGCCGGTGTATTACGAGGCCGCGGCCGTCATCATCGTCCTCGTGCTGCTCGGCAAACTCTTCGAGGCTCGCGCCACGGGCAACACCAGCGCCGCGATCCGCCGGCTGATCGGACTTCAAGCCAAGACCGCCCGCGTGGTGCGAGGCGGGCAGGAACACGACATCCTCGTGGAGCAGGTCATCGTCGGCGACACGGTCATTGTGCGCCCTGGCGAGAAGATCCCTGTGGACGGCAACGTCGAGAGCGGAGATTCCACGATCGACGAGTCCATGCTAACGGGCGAGAGCGTCCCTGTCGAAAAGAAGGTGGGTGACGCGGTCTTCGGAGCCACCATCAACACGACCGGGGCTCTGACGGTTCGCGCAACGAAGATCGGCAAGGACACCGCGCTCCAGCAGATCGTCCGTCTGGTTCAGGACGCTCAGGGGAGCAAGGCTCCAATCGCCCGGCTTGCGGACACCATCAGCGGCTACTTCACGCCCGTGGTGCTGGGCATCGCGATCATCACATTCATCGTCTGGTACTTCGCCGCGCCGATTGACACGCGGCTGAGCATGGCACTGCTCACGTTCGTGTCCGTCCTCATCATCGCGTGCCCCTGCGCCTTGGGGCTGGCCACGCCCACGGCGATCATGGTCGGCACCGGCCGCGGGGCCGAGCACGGCATCCTCATCAAGGGCGGTGAGGCGCTGGAAACGGCTCACAAACTCACCGCCATTATCCTCGACAAAACCGGCACCATCACGCAGGGCAAGCCCGCGCTGACAGACGTGCGAGCGTTACCCGGCATCACCGAGCCCGACCTGGTGCGGCTCGTCGCATCCGCAGAGCGGCGAAGTGAACATCCGCTCGCCGCCGCAATCGTGGAAGGGGCCAAGGTCCGCGGCCTCACGCTCGCCGAACCCAGCGCGTTCAAGGCCGTGGTCGGCCACGGTATCGAAGCGACCGTGGACGGCCGCGCGGTTTTGGTCGGCAAGCGCGCGCTCCTGGCCGACCTCGGGATGGACACGTCGGCGCTCGACACTCTCGCTGGCGAACTCGCCGCGTCAGGCAAGACGCCTATGTACGCCGCGATCGACGGCAAGCCCGCAGGGCTGATCGCTGTCGCCGACCGCGTGAAGCCCGAGTCCAAAGCGGCTATCGAGCAGATGCAAAGGCTGGGCCTGCGCGTGGCGATGATCACCGGCGACAACGCCAAGACCGCCGCGGCCGTGGCGAAGGAAGTCGGCATCGCGCCCGACATGGTGTTCGCGGAAGTTCTCCCAGGAAACAAGGCCGAGCACGTCAAGAAGCTCCAGGCTCAGGGCTTCGTGGTCGGCATGGTGGGCGACGGCATCAACGATGCACCTGCGCTCGCCCAAGCCGACATCGGCCTCGCGATGGGCACCGGAACCGACGTGGCGATCGAGGCCTCCGACATCACCCTCATCCGAGGCGACCTCCGCTCCGTCCCGGAGGCCATCGCCCTCTCGCGGGTCACGATGCGCACAATCAAGCAGAATCTCTTCTGGGCGTTCATCTACAACGCGCTGGGAATCCCCCTCGCCGCGGGCGTGCTTTATCCCTTCACGGGATGGCTCCTCAGCCCCATCATCGCGAGCGCCGCGATGGCGTTCAGCAGCGTGAGTGTCGTGCTCAACAGCCTGCGCCTTGCGCACTCCCGCCGCTCAACCTGACGGTGCCGCACCCAACTTGAGTCTTCCAGTGTTCCGATCCAAGCATCACTATGCCAGGGTCGCGTCACAAATCTTGGTCGGGCACAACCAGCGGACTGACCCGACCCAGATTCAATTGATCTACATCGACCGACCGCTCTGTCGAGCCTCGAACGCTTCAGGGCTGAGGTAGCCCATCGCGGCGTGCAGACGCGTGCGGTTGTAGAACATATCGATGTAATGGTACACGGCGGCGCGCGCCTCTTCCCTCGTGGCGAAGATGGAGCACGTGGCGTCGACGTCTCAGCGAGAGCGATTGTTGCGGATAAAGGCGAATTTTATAGGTGCTCCTTCGCGAAGTAGACCGTCGCTTTTTTATAATGTCGCTCTCCATGCGCAGGCGTGCGTTCTCCTTCTCGAGTTCGCGGAAGCGCTTCTCGGCAGGGAGATCGGTCGAGGCGAACGATTATTCAAAGCTGAACTTAGCAAGCTCGACACCCCTGCGGAGCGTGTCGCAGCACAGGGCACAGCCGCGTGGCGACCGAGCTGAGGGTGTGCCGCTGGCCGATCATCCGCCTGATCGCCGACTTCTAAAAACTGCGAATTAACTTTCCTAGCCACCGTTACACACCTTGTTCACTCCTCGGCAGTTGTAGCCGGGGATGAGTTGTGTCAACGGAATCTGGGTCAGGTTAATCTTATCTCCAAAGCCTCGTCGCTGTGTGGCGTGGCCAGAGTTTCTATCTCCCGGGGTAAACGAGGGCACCTGAGCGTCGTGTGGATTACAATGCAACTCGATGCCGCGCCGATGCGGCCGTCAGCATCTGTCATGACCCATTCCCCTATGGCCCGACACCTCACCGAACTTCTCCGTCTGCTCGCCAAGCACTACGTACTGGTGTCGGACATGTGTAGAGAGAGCCGGAGGTTTAGCTCGGACGCGGAGCTTGAGGCCTTCTGCGCGTCGTTTCTCGAGGCTGGCACGGGAGCAACACTGCTGGCGGGACGACTAAAGGATGTGAGCGTCGTGTCTTAGTCGAGCGGCGACTGGGCTCCCCCACCCTATCTACGGCTGTTCCTCGCTGAGATCGAACAGCGTCACTCGCTCGCGAGTCCTCGCCCACCCGACGGTCGCTGTGTATGGCCTTGGGAGACCCGCCAGAGGACCAAGTATCTAGAGCGCGTCTTTTCGGAGACGCTAAGACGGCCGCCAACGGGCGGCACGAAGGTGTGTTTCTCCGGGCGCACAAGCCCGACATCTCGCTGCTCTCCCCCCAAGGGCTCATACTCCCGGCGAGAGAGTGGACTGCAGTCGGCGGGGTCGCGGCCCTGGCGCTTCACCGCCACCATCAACTCCGCGATCTCGATCTGCCTCATGGGGGCCGCCCGCTTGACCTCCCGGAACCCCTTGGAGGTGACGTTCTTATCCTCCAGAAGTGCGACGGCTTCCGGGCAGATCCCGGCGCGTAAGGTCACGCTTGAACCGAATTAACTTCACGTCCAAACTGATGGTGGCGGCGATCCGTTCCTCGATGACGCCGTTCTCGAGCGCACGCAGGATAATGAAGTGCTCCTGGATCGGAGCCGTCCGGTTCACCTTGTGGTTGTAGGTGAAGCTCTCGTCGTCCTTGGCAACGAGGCAGAAGGCCTCGGTGCGTCCCAACTCCTTGAGCACGTCAAGGCGAAAATGACCGTCCAGAAGGGTGCAGCGTCGATCGTGCCCGTGGGGCCGAGTCTTGCTTGAAAATGATCAGCGGCTCGATCACGCCGAGTTCGCGGATCGATGCGAACAGTCGCTAATACTGCTGCCCTTTTCGCATTTCGGGGCGCGCTGTGCGTGCAGGAAGGATCTGCCCGATCGGCACCATCTGGTCGTCTGAAGTAGCGATAGTCACCGCGATACTGATGGGAATCTGGCCTCACTCCACCGCTTCAAGCAGGCGGGTTTCGCCTTGCTTGAGCAACCGCACGATCTCCTTGGCGTAAGACGCGTGCAAGTCTGTCTTGTGGGCGATCTCGGCATACGTGTACCCTCGCTCTTTCAGTTTGCCGACCTCCCGGAGCATTTCGACGCATGTCTACCGGCGTCGGACCAGGTTCTCCGCGAGGCTCATCAACAGAAGCTCCTCACGAGAGGCGGCGATGATGAGCGCTGGCACGGTGGTATCGCCCAGCTGGCGGCAGGCCTCCAGCCAGCCCTCCCCGCAGACCAGTTCATAGAGCGGCTTGCTCTCCTTGGAACCGCGCTGAACGACGTTGATAGGCTTCTTAAGCCTGATATTGGAGATGTTCGAGACGATCTACTTAAACTTGACCTTCCCACGCTCACGCGGATTCATCACCGTGATCTGGTCGATCGGAATGCGGACAACATTGGTGTCGCGATGGTCGATCACGCGGCCACCTCGATCTGGATGACCTTGGCCATCCCGAGGAAGAACTCCAGAGACTCGAACCTGAACGTATCGATCAAGGCCCCATTGAACTGCGACAAGCGGAACTTGGGCAGCTCCATGTCGATGCTCGGCAACAGATATTAGTTGGCAAGCTGCTCGTTACCCGGGTCCATCCGCACGACGATGTAGATGTCGACGACCCGCGCTTCCCGAACGCGGAACCGCCAGCGGGGTGATCCCGCCGCGGTCGATCGGTAACGTGCGAGCGAAAGAGATGCGCTATAAAGACCATTGATCGTGAGCACGTCGGACGAGCTGTTCCGCTCAACCGTCGCGCCCATCGTCTGCAGGTCTTGGATCATGTCCCCCAAGAGCTGCGGATGCACCTGCCGAAGCTGGCGGTTAACCTTCAGATACTCAAAGTCTCGCTCGAGAGTGAAGCCAGCAAGCCGGTAGGCGTTGGTCAGGCTTCCGAATCGGGTTTGGTAGGCCGAGCCGGTGGGAATGCTGTTCGTTTCGTCGATACGTGCGCAGTGAGTTCGGGGTGGACAGCCAGGACGCTGCGTGGGCGGCCCAGCATGTCGTCGTCGGTGAAATGCCGATGACTCTCTTGAATGATCCCCCGTGCCATGAAGAACGCCTCGGGCTCGACCAGGCCATCAAACGTGCCGTCACCATGGACCCAGATCTCTGGCGGATTGATCACCCGCTTCTTCTTGAGCTTGAAAGAGACTCGGTTGTAGACGTTGTTCCCGGTGTACTTCTCGTTGCAGAGGATTTGGTGCACCATGCTCCGCGTCCGCTCGCACGCAGAGGCGACACTCGCAGCGTTCAGATCGTCGGCGATGGTCCGCCCGCGCTTGCTCTGCGCGACGAACTATTCGTAGAGCTTGCGGAGCAGCGCTCCGAACTGATTCCTCTGCTCGTTGCCGCGGGTGCGAGAGTTCTTCTGCATCAGCAGGTGCACACGGCGGAACGTTTACTCCTCGACGATGGCCTCGTGTTGCCCCTGGTACGTTTCGCCCTAGTGGACAACCTTTCCCACGTAGATCAGGTTCTTCAGCGTGCAATCGGCGTGCCTCCAGGTTGAAGAACCGGTATCCGTTGATGTGCGTTCCGGTCACGACCTTGGCGATCACCTCGCGGCGGCGTTGGTCGGCGGAAAGATTGGCGTCATCGTCATTGGCAACCATTGGCGGTACTCCCGTCTCGTCGTCGGACGATTGAGGTCGGATGAGGGCGAGAAGGCAAGGCATGTCTTCTCACCGGCTGCTTACGCCACGCGAAGGCGGGCTGTCCGCACTGGGCATACGAGCTTGCGATTTGTTTCGCATCGCGGGGCTGCGCCGGCACCACACACGCTGCGACACCGAAGCGAAGAGGGCCACTACGTCGGCATCAAAGGCAACGAGCTTTGGGTTCGAAATCGATTCGGCCCGTGGTGCCGTGTCTCGTGTTGATGACCCGCGAGAGGTGATGCCACGGCTATAACGGCGTGCCCGAAGAGACGCCGAGACTTCGAGACTTTCTCGGTTCGGGCGGAAGCCCGCAGGGGGAAGCGCGCCGTCCCCGAGTCTCACCTCGCCAGACCGTGAGACTTTTCAATGAGAGGCATGCCGAACCACTTGGCAAAGCGTGGCCCGCCAACCCGCACAAAAGTGCAAACGCCCCAACCTCGCGGTCAGGGCGTTCACTTCGAACGGGTGGGTCGCTCAGTTTCTGGACGACCTCGGCAATAGCGGGGGCTGATTCGATCGCCGTTGGATGAGGCGTTGGCGAGGCGTTTGGTGCCGCTGGTTTCTTTCAGGACCACGTTCTGGTGTGTCTTTCGAGCGATGACGGCCTGACCAGCGTTGCTCTGGTTGCCAGTTTGGGCGATGAAATGAGTAAGGACTCATGGTTTGATTATTCCGAGAATGGCGCGCCGAAGAGCAAGAACCGGCGCCGCAAACTTTGCGGGCACTCGGGTGAGTGATGCGGACGCGACGCCGTGATCGGGAACTACGCGCTCTCTTAGACCGCCAGCCGCTAGGTCGCCGGGGAGCGGTTCAACGGGCCAAGATCCAAGAGGGTCGGCGGTCACTTTCGCAACGGGACCGAGAGGCCGCGCGAGGAGTCGGCCGCTGCGATCACCGCTCGTCGTGCGAAAGACGCTCGGGCCAGCGACGTCGCTGGCGTGGCCGGGGTGCGCGCGGCGGCCGAGGTAGCCCAAACCATCCGAGGCTCGTCGAGGAACTCACGCGCCGCGAGGTCGATGTTTCAATGCTCCCGAGAGCGAAACTCCCGGCGTCGGCCGGGTAGCCGCACGAGGCATGGCTCGATCGAGGTTTGAACGCCACGCAGAGCGAAGATTCGGGCCCGTGTACCCCCGGACGCGGGCTTTCTTCTTGCGCCTGGCGAATCTATCGATTCGAAGAAGTTCTTAGATCTTCTCAGAACTTCTTACTTCTTGTGCTCGCGTGAAGAGAGAGAGTAGAGAGGAGGGCCGGGGGGGCCAGGGGGCGGCGTGCTCGGTCGTCCGCGTGACAGCCTCGCGTGGTCCGATCCACACTTTAGAACCACCATCCGCTCTCGGCATGCCGATCCCACGGCTCGCATAACTCGCGCGAGACGCCTCTGATCGAGAGATGTCTCGCGCGACCGAGGACGCGGCCTGTGAGTCTGCAAGTCTAGGATGGCCGCGACGACGATCGCGGCAATACGGTGGCCCGCCGCGAAACTTGAAGTGCGCCGCGCAACGCTCGCACGGGCCAGCCTCAGTACGTTTTTTCCGAGTGGAAGAATGAAGAAGCCACGCTGTAGAACGACTTCCCAACGCCGTAGAACAAAAAACTACGCGGATTATCTGTCGAGCCACGCGAGCTTCTCTTCGAACCACGCCAAGTTCGCGCCGAACCACCTCTTGGAACGAGCAAGCTAGACGAACCAAAGGCTCGAGCGAGAGAGTGCGGCGAATCTCAAGCGGCGCCATGAGAGAAGCCGCCCAGGCCGCCGCGTGCTCAAGATTGCTCGCTCGCTCGAGCGATTGCGCTTGGTCTGAGCGCTTTCGGCTAGACTTGGCTGCATGGCGAAGCAAAGCAACCAATCCGGCGATCTGGCAGAGGCACGCGCAAGGATCGAGATGGCGCGGCAAGCGAAGTCGAGCACGCTTGATCTTTCCTATCTCGGCCTCACGACCGAGGACGTGGCGACGCTGATCCTCGAGATCAGCCAACTCACAGCGTTGACGATTCTGGAT
>Ga0163155_10006032_pt1 | contig 11870 bp, 12 predicted proteins | sample OliLakLV19SP4G1_FD_148611 | JGI IMG/M metagenome (GOLD analysis project Ga0163155, IMG submission 148611) | Freshwater microbial mat bacterial communities from Lake Vanda, McMurdo Dry Valleys, Antarctica - Oligotrophic Lake LV.19.SP4.G1 | ecosystem: Environmental > Aquatic > Freshwater > Lake >...
GATCCTCGCGGCGCGGCGCGCGCATCCCGCCTGGGGGCCGCAGCTGTTGTTGGATTGGCTGCGGCCGCGGCACCCGCGGGTGCACGACTGGCCCGCGACGAGCACTGCGGGGGCGCTGCTCAAGCGTGAAGGCTTGGTGGCGCCGCGCCGCCGCCGCCGCCCGTCCACGCATCCGGGCGTGGTCGATCCGGTCACGGCCGAACCGAACGATCTCTGGACCTGCGACTTCAAGGGCCAGTTTCGCACGCAGGACCGTGTGTACTGCCATCCGCTCACGATCGCCGACTTGCATTGCCGCTTTTTCCTGACGTGTCACGGGCTGCCCTCGGTGCACGGCGCCCTCGCGCGCCCCGTCTTCGAGCGCACGTTTCGCGAGTACGGCCTCCCGCGCGCGATGCGGAGCGACAACGGGGCGCCCTTCGTGACGCAGGCGCTGTGCGGGCTCTCCGCCCTCAACGTCTGGTGGATGCGGCTCGGGATTCAGCATCAGCGCATTCACCCCGCCTCGCCGCAGGAGAACGGGGCGCACGAACGCTTGCATCGCACGCTCAAACGCGAGGCGATTGCGCCACCGCGCGCGAACATGCGCGCGAACATGCGCGCGAACATGCGCGCGCAGCAGCGCGCGTTCGATGCGTTCCGCCACGAATACAACGAGGAACGACCGCACAGCTACCACGCGGGCACGCCACGAGGCGCACACTACACGCCCTCACCGCGCCCGTACCCGTCGAAACTGCCACCGCTCGAGTACCCCGGCCACTTTCTGGTCAAGCGGGTGACCGATGCCGGCACCATCCGCTTCCAATCCCGGTTGCTGTACCTCGCCACCGCCCTCGACACGTACCATGTCGGCCTCGAAGAAATCGACGATGGCATCTGGTCGATCCACTTCGGCAGCGTGCTCCTTGCGCGCTTCGATGAACGTGATGGTATCATCCACGCATGACCCAGAATCCACTCACGCGTGTGTCACCCATGTACCCGGTTTCGAGTGTCACCTATGTACCCGACTGTACAACTTACTGATTCTTATTATACCGCACCTAGGCTCCAGGTCAGTGGTGTCGCCATCGTACGGAGTCTATTTACGCAAGCCGATGCGCCAGCTGGACTCCCTACGTTGGCGCTCCGACCTACGCCGCACGGATCGACGCCTCCAGCGCCGCAGCGACCGCACCCGCATCGACAAAGCGGTCGTCCGGCGACTTCGCGAGACACTGCGCGATCACGGCAGCGAGCGCCGACGGCACCGCGGCCTGCTCGAGCAACGACTTCGGCGTCTCGTACAGGTGCGCCGCCAGCATCTGCGTCGCACTCCGACCCGCGAACGGGGATCGCCCCGTGAGCAGATAGTAGCCGAGCGCGCCAAGCGAGTAGAGATCACTCGCCGGTCCCACCTCGATTTCTCCTCCCGCGCATTGCTCCGGACTCATGAACTCCGGCGTGCCGACGAACATGCCGACCGCAGTGAGGCGACCTTCGGCGCGCGCGGGTCAACCGCTCACGACGAGCCCGAAGTCGAGCAGCTTGGCGACATCCTTCATACCACCGCGCTCGGTCATCATCACGTTGCTCGGCTTGATGTCGCGATGCACGAGCCCCTTGGCGTGCGCCTCGGCGAGCGCGCCGCACACTTGCGTGAGCACATGCACCGCACGCTCAGCGGACATCGGTCCGTCGCGGTGCACGATGGCCTCGAGCGTATCGCCGGGGAGATACTCCATCACGCAGTAGAACGTCCCATCGTCGCTCCGACCGTAGTCGAAGATCTGCACGGTGTTGGGGTGCGTGAGGCCCGCCGTCGCTTGCGCCTCGCGCTCGAAACGCGCGATGGCGTCGGGGGAGCCAGCCTGCGCGGGCGTGATCAACTTCACGGCCACCGGGCGGCGCAACATGCGATGCTCGCCGAGATAGACCTCGCCCATGCCACCGGCACCGAGCCGTTCTCCAAGCACGTACTGGCCGAGTTCGCGCGCCGCAGCTTCGCGACGGGCGACGGTTTCGTATCGGAACGAGCCGAACCAAACCATCACCGCCGGCGATCCGACGGCAAGGATCCACACAAGGACTACCAGCGGAGCGAGCGGGGCTGGAATGGTGCCATTCGCCAGTCCCCACGCCATGGGTACGCATGATGCCACGAGAACGATCACCATGGCGACCGCGGTGCGACGCGCGGTATTCGGAATCAGGGTTCCGTAGGCAACAACGATCATAGTGAATTGCGCCGCCAAGCCAAACGTGATATCCATTGGAGCGAGTCCATAAACGCCGACAAGGGTCGGCAAGTCAACTGCAACCGTGGCGATACTCAGGCCGATTGCCAGCGTGAACATGACGGCCTCACAAGCGCGAAGCCATCCCAGGCCGCGGGGCCGCGTGGCCCCAAGCATGACGCCAAGCGAGCCTAAAGCAGACGCTAGCAGCAGGTCAAACCATAAGGAACCGACCGAGAAGGGTGAGTCGACGCTCCTCGCTTGCAGGATAGGCGACCAGAGTCCAGAGAGCGCTATTGCGCCGTTGACCGCGGCAGAGAGGAACAAGATGAGCCGCAGACGTGACTGCAGCGTCGCGCGAAGTTCCTCGCTGCGGCTGAAATCACTGCGCGCTACGTCCTCGCGACGAAAGAGCGCGGACGCAGGTTGCGGTGCGTCTGGGTGTCGAGAACGGAGGATCGGCGATTCCTGAGTGAAAGAGACGCGGAAAATGTAACCTTGTCGTGCCGGAGGCGGCGCCACTCTGGATGACGCGGCCGCATGCAACACTCGGTTCTCGTGGTCGGTTCGGAACCCAGTGAACGGTGCGAGCTTTCTTTTTGTAGTCCCAACGCGATCACACCGCTGACCGATTCAGACATCATGCCTCTCCGCCCTGCAACGCGACGCCTGCCACGCGCAATACGGCGGCTCCTGCCGGCCCTGCTCCTCGTGCTCGCCGTGGGCGGGTGGTCCACGCCGATCCCACCGAACGTGCCAATGCCGATAACGCTCTTCGACTTCGCCAGCGCCGACGAAGCATCATGGGACGTCGTCAACGACGGCGTGATGGGTGGTCGGTCCGCGGGCTACGTGACGGTTGCCGATGGCACCCTCCGCTTCACCGGCACGCTCGTGACGCAGGGTGGTGGCTTCACCTCGGTGCGGGCTCGACGTGTTGTCGACCTCACGGGCCACGTCGGGCTCGAGCTCCGGGTCCGCGGAAGTGGTCGCCGGTTCGAAGTCGAAGTCGACGATGGCCTGCGGACCTCCGGGCGAAGCGTGTCCCGTCGGGCCCCGTTCCCGTCGTCGCCGGAGTGGACGCTGATCCGCATACCGTTCAACACACTTCGGAGCACCATCTTCGGGCAGGCAGTGAAGGCCCCGCCGATTGACCTCGCGGGCATCCAGAGCGTGGGGCTCTACATGGCGGATGGCAAGGACGGGCCGTTCCGTTTGGAAGTGGACTACATTCGCGCGTACGGCGCCGGCGAGTAGGACTGCTGCCGAGACTTGGCCAGCAGTTCCGCGTGCGAGTTCTCCACGTACACCAGTGACGTGGACGACGTCTCGCGAATCATCAGAAACCGCTGTCCGTTTGCCGTCATGTCGTACTGCGGCCGGTTTCGCGCGCGAGCGGCACGGTAGCCATGCCGCCGGCGCCGAGTTCGCGCGTGACGGTGCAGCGATCGGCCAACGCCACTCGCAACCGCTCTGACGTCTCACCCACGCGTCCTTCGTGCATCATGTCCATGTCATCAACGGTCACTACATGCGTCGTCCTGAGCGACGGGAACGGGCGCCTCTCCGGCATGTTCATGCGAACTCCGAAAGCTGCAGCACGCGCAGGCCATCCGGCGCTGGCATCCGCCGATCGTTGGTGACGAACGACCCGCACCCCATGCTGATGGCGGCCGCAAGCTGAAGCGCATCGGGCGTGCGAAGGGCGCCATGCTGCGCGCGCAGTCGCGCAGCGGTGCGCAGCTGATCGCGCGAGACGTCCACGACGCGCACGCCGCGCGACCGGGTGAGCAACGCATCGTACTGAGCGGCCAACCGTTGGTCGCCCGTGCGCAAGGGCACCACCAGCACCTCGAGCAGCGTCAACGCCGACGTCACGATCTCGATCTCACCCGTGTCCGCTCGCGCAAACAGCGCTCGAACGGACTCGACGAATTGCGGATGCTCCTCGATGAAATAAATGAACAGCGCCGTGTCCACGGCCACGGGGCCCTCACCAACAGCCTCTGTCAGTCCCACGCGCGGCGTTCGGCTTCCACGTGTGCTGCCCCGTCCACGCCTGACCACGCTGACTTCCCAAGGCCTCGCAGGTCGAGAATCGAAAGCGGCTCAGCGCCTCCAAGGACCTGGTCGAGGATGTGCGTGACCTCCTGAGCCACCGAGCGATGCTGTTGCTCGGCGCGCGCCTTGAGACGCTCGTAGAGGCCGTCGGGAAGGTTCTTGATGTTGAGAATAGCCATGAAGTCTCCGTTTTCCTCCAAATTGGAGGCAGTTTTGAGTGCCGTCAAGGTGGGTGGGGAAGTCCTTCGCAGTCCGCCGAGCTCTTGCTCGTTGCGGTAGCTGCGGTGATGAGCGGCTTGCAGGAGTTCGATCATACCATCCCCGGATTCTGAAGCACTTGCTAGGACCCCGGATGATCTCGCAGCGACTCGAAGCCGGGCGTGCGCGCCCAAATGGGGCCGATCGCATCCCGCAGCTTCGCCGACAGCTGTGCTTCCCGCAGCCCTTCGTCGATATACCCCAGACGCAGCGCGGCGACCGCCAGCGAGTAGTGTGGCACGTTGCTCGTGATCGCTCGAGCCTTCAACTCATCGTAGATCGCCTCGGCGCGACGGCGATCCCCGCGCAGCAGATACATAGCCGGCAATTCCTGCAACAGCCACGGGTGACGCCCAAAGAGCTGCATCCCGCGCTCGGCAATCTCGAAGGCACCGTCGGGGTCATTGGCCCAGGCAAAGATGAACGTGCCCATCGCATAGCCCGCAAACGACTGCGCGTCGAGCGCGATCCCGCGCCGCACCTCCGCCTTCGCATCGTCGTATCGTCCGGTGACGCACAGGCCGACGCCGTGCACCACGGCGACGAAACTGCTGAGGGGATCGTCGCGCACCGCACGGGCGAGTTCTGCGAGGCCCCGTGCATCGTCCCGCAGCGTGTTGATCAGACCCCAATGCGCATAGAGCGCACGCAGTTCGCTTTGCCGCGGATCGAGCGCGAGCGACCGCTCGAGCAGTGGGATCGCGAGCCTGGGTTGCGCATCGAAGTTGAGGCTCAGCATGCCCAGAGTGCCGATCGCCTCGGCGCAGTCGGGATCAAGCTCGAGAGCGCGTGCGAGCGCGGCTTTGCCCAGTCGCAGCCCTTCGTCGGCGGAGATGAACCCGTATTGGGCGTTCACGCGCATCGCATCACCCAGCAGCGCATAGGCGAGCGCGTTGTCTGGGTCGATCGCGATGGCGCGTTCGAAGGCCGCCCGGGCGTGGATCACCGCGCCGCCGCGCTTCGCAAGATACGAGCGACCTTCGGTGATGAGATCGTACGCCTGCACTTGCGCGGGTGAGGCCTGCTCCGTGGCAACAGCGGGCGGGCGCAGCGTGAGTTCGAGCCGAGAGGCAATCGCGCCTGCGATTTCGTCCTGCACGACGAAGACATCAATGAGCTCACGGTCGTAGCGTTCTGACCAGAGGTGATAGCCGTCGGTGACAGAGACGAGCTGCACCGAGATGCGGACACGGTTCCCCGCGCGGCGCACGCTCCCCTGCAGGACGTTTGCGACGTGCAGCGTATCGCCGATCGTGGCGAGTGCATCGTGCTTCCCCTTGAACGAAAACGCCGATGTCTTCGCCGCCACGTGAAGTCCCGCGACGCGTGTCAGCGCGCCGATGATATCCTCGGCGATGCCATCACCGAAGAATTCGTTCTCGCGGTCGGCGCTCAGGTTCTCGAACGGCAGTACGGCGATGGACTGCGCGGGTGGGGCACTCGCCGGCTTCGCACCCGGTGCTTCCACCTCACGGAGCGCCGCGAGGAACTCCGCTGCTGTACCCGGTCGGTCCATCGGCGTCCGCTGCAGCGCGCGCTGGAGCGCGCGTGCGATCGGCCGCGGGACGCCTTCCCGCAAGGCGCAGATGTCGGCGGGCACCTGCACGAATCGCTTGGCAATCACGGCCTGCACCGTCGGTCCCGTGAAAGGCGGTTCGCCGGCGAGCATCTCATACAGCACGCACCCCAGGCTGTAGAGGTCACTGCGGCCGTCCACCTCTTCGCCCACGGCCTGCTCGGGACTCATGTACGCCGGCGTGCCGACACTCATACCCACCTGCGCAAGCGTGTCCGATGCCGTGTCGCTGATGGCTTTCCCGATGCCAAAGTCGGCCACCAGCGCATGGCCGTCCTGCAGCATGACGTTCTCGGGCTTGATGTCGCGATGGATGATGCCGAGTCGGTGCGCGTGGTCGAGGGCGCCGGCCACTTCGCTGGCGATGCGGACCGCTTCATCAATCGGCAACTGACGTTGCCCGTCCAACCTGTCGCGCAGCGACTCGCCCTGCACGTTCGGCATCACGTAGAACAGCGCGCCATTTGCCTCGCCGGAGTCGTACAGCGGCAGGATGTGCGGGTGACTGAGCCTGGCGGCGAGCTGGATCTCGCGGAGGAAGCGCTCGCGCCCGACCGACGCGGCGACGTCTTCGCGCAGCACCTTGATGGCCACGTGGCGATCGTGTTTGGCGTCGTGTGCGAGGTACACCGTGGCCATGCCGCCCTGCCCAAGCTCGCGCTCGATGCGGTAGCGAGGCCCAAGGGGCGGCGGCGAGCCGATCGGTCATGCTCATCGCGGCACCTCTGAAGACGTATGCATCATCACGGTTCGCCCGTGAGCGGATCGACGATCTCGACAAAAGGAAAGCGCGCGAAATCGGTATCGCGGGTGCAGATGCGGCGAATCCCGTGCTCCCGCATCAACACGGCCGTTTCCGCGTCGTGCCACAAGTTGCCCGCGATCATTGGCACTTCCGACATCACCTCGTCCAACACGGCCGCATGACGATCCGTGGGGACCAGCATCGACAGCCCCGGCGACTGCTGGAGCGCCGTAAGAAATTCCCCCGCCTCCCGACCGGTCCACGGCTGCCGCAATACGCGTGGGTGGGTGACCACCCGCAGGAATTCGTAGCAGTTACCCCACGTGAGATACCATGCGCCCCGCTGCGTGCGCCATCGCTCGAGGAGTGCTCGGCATCGCGCGTGCTCCGGCGCGCGCACGTCGGCGGCATACACCAGCACATTCGTGTCGACGACGAACACCTACCGCTCCTCCATGACCCGGTAGAGCGCAGCGCGGTCGGCCACGTCCACCAGCGCGCCGCCGGAATCGAAGGTCGGGAGTGGCGCCAGCTCGGTCGCCCCGGCTGGCCGCCGGAGGAGTTGCCGAAGCGCGGTCTCGACGAGCTCGGACATGGTGCGCCCGGTTCGGGCGGCCTCACGCCGGAGGCTGGCCATGACGGTGTCATCGATGTTGAGTGTCGTCTTCATATGGTAAACCATACGGCCTGTATGGTTGTGCGTCAACGCATGCCGTGGCGCTCGGTGGGGACGGGGGACGCGAAGGGGCCGCGAAGGGGCCTCCACCGGCATGAAGAGCTCTCGGGGCTCGGCCGCTCGTTGCACAAACGCCCTGGCATTGGCCAGCCGGCCCCGGCTACTGCCTGAGCCGCAACGTGCGCAGGTTCTTGTCCGCCAGAATGTCCTTCTCGTAGAATGGCAACGGCACCAGGCCTCCCTTCGAATACTGCCGCGTCAGATCCCCCGAATGTGCTGACGCCGGATCATCCGATTGCGAGTAGGTCAGAATGCCACGAGCCTCAACCGCGCCGTCCGCAGTCCAGCCGACCACCTGGATGTAGCTGTTGCCGTGAATGATGGGCGTGTAGCCGGTCGGCTTGAGTTCGGTGGTGATCACACTCCACATGCCCGTGCCGCCTTCGCCTCCGGGAATGGGAATCCGCTCACCGCTGCGCATGTCGTACTGAATGCTGCCGAGTGGTGCATCGAGCGGCACATTGAATTGCGCCAGGCGTTGTTGCGCCAGCGCAAGCGCGCGACGCAGCCCTTCGCGTACACCGGGCTGTTCCACCGCCAGCCCGCGCGGTGTGTTCGCCGCATCTGTCGGATCGAACGGCACGCGATACAAGCCAGGCACGCGTGCGGCCTGTCGCCAGAACTCGCGCCACACATGTCCGCCACGACTGTCGACGGTCTCGCGGCGGTTCCACGCCGCCAGCGCCCTGCACGATGCGCCGATGTCCACCGTGGTACCCGACAGCACGACCGGCTCGCTGGGTCCCGCGCACAGGCGCAATACATCGTCGAGCAGCAGTTCGGCGCCAAAGTTCCGGTGCGTGAACAGCATGTCTTCCAACGTCTGTGGTGTGGCCTTCGCGCCTCCTTTCAATGCCTCCGCGATGAACGCCAGCCCGGCGCGGGTTCGCAGGCTGCGCGCGGTGCGCTCGGCGCCGATGATGGGCGAAAAGCCCTCCAGTGGCGCCGCTGGTGTGGACAGCCAGTAGCTGTCGTTGGCATTCGAGACCACGTCGTCGCGACGGATACGCGGCATTGCGGCGGGCGGCATCGCGCCCGCCACTTTCGAGGTCGCATCGGTCTTCCACTCGCAGGCCGGGTCGGCCCCGTTGAGCACCATCACTGACGCGGGAATGCCCGGCGGCTTCACGCGGCACTTGTCGATCATCGCTGCATCGACATTTGGCACCACGCTGATGTCGGCGTAGAACGCGGTGCCCGCCCTGTCGGCCGCCAGGGTATTGGTGAATGCCACACCCTGCTGACTGATCGCCGCCTCGACCTCGTCGACTGATCTGGCACGACTCAGCATGTCGTACGTGATGGCACTCTGATCGTTCGCGAGGTTCACGTCGCGAACGGCATAAGCGCGCGCGGCAGTCCACGGCAATTGCTCCGACGCGACGACAGGCCCGTAGTGTGAAAGAAACACGGTGCGGGTTTCGTTGTTCACCGCTCCGTTCGCGGACTTCGCAGGGACACTGACGCTGACGCGGGTCATGCGCCGCCAGCCGTCGCCATAGCGGTACTGCGTCGCGTCGTCGGGTTTGAGCTCGAGGGCATACAGCGTCGAACGAAGGGCGGTGGAGACGGTATGGCTCCACGCGACATCCTTGTTGAAGCCGATGGCGACCCGATTGGTGCTGTAGAGGCCAGCACCCATCACATCGAGTTCGCCGGGAATCGTGGTGTGGATCATGTGGAAACGCGACGACCCCTGCCACGGATAGTGCGGATTGCCGAGCAGCAGTCCACGTCCTGACGCGGTGACCGCCTTGCCCATCGCTACAGCGTTGCTGCCGACGCCCTCCGGCAGGGTGAAGTCCGTGACGATGCTCCCGGTGCGAAGTTCGCCCGGCGGTGCGGCGTTCGCCATCTCTTTCTGGAATCGTCCGACGCCGTACCGGATGCCGACCCCGATGGTGAGGCGGGTCACATCATCAGCGGTCATCGCCTGCACCCAGTCGGCGCCGCGGCAGTCGGCGGGCAGCTCGCTGCGGTGGTCGCGCAGGTAGCGATTGTATCCCGCGACGTAGCCCACCGCGAACCGGGTGCTTTTGGCGCTCTGCGAGGCATTGAACCGTCGCACCGTCGCAGCATCGAGTAGTGCGCGATGAAAAATGTCGCTCTCGTGGTTGCCGTCGGCGCGGCCGAGAAACTTGGACAGCTCGCCCTTCACCATCATCACCTCGCGAGCGATGGTGCAGACGGCGTCGGTAGCGGTTGCGTAGGCAAAGCCGTACCCGAGGCTGCCCCAGTTGGCGGCTTTCACGTGCGGAATGCCGTAGCTCGTCCAGCGGATTTCAGTGTCGTAGCGCGCGGGCTCCTGGGCCGCGAGGCCGTGAGCGGCAACGAGCGACAGGAATGCGATGGACGAGGCGAGCGATCGGCGAGGCATCGGAACGTTTGGGTCGGGTAGGGGAGCGCGATCTGCGTGCACCAACGTCGCAGAATGCCCACCAACGGCGATGGGGATTGAATCAAGGTCGGTGCAGAATACCCCGCCGTGCGCGGCCGGGCGAGGACCGCTGGGCGAGCAGCGCCTCAGGCCGGCCGCAACATTCCCGCGCGACGGCTCGCGATCCCTACAGGAGCACCAAATGCTGCGCTGATGCGCCGTGTACGGCCGCGGTCGCGATGGTCCGGTCGAAGGTGACGAGGCGGCCGCCGTGACCAACCGCCAGTGCCAGGAGATACACATCGGTGAGTTGGCGCGGACCGTGAACGCGCGACGCGTCGATGCGACGGTCATCCAGCAGGCTCTCGTCGTCAGGCCAGAATTCATGCACCGGATGCGTGGTTGCGGCCCGCAGTCGCTGCACCGTGGCAGCCACCGACTGCGCGTTGGGGTATCCGGCGTGCGACATGATCCGGATGCATCCGTTCTGCGTGATCGGACACGACGCCCACCCCTGCGCGGCGTGATCTGCGAACCAGGCCATCGCGGTGCGATGCGAGACATGATCGGTGTCCATCAGCGCGATCAGCACATTGACATCGAGCAGTGAACGCATCGTGATCGGAGTGCTGATGTCAGTTCGCGTGTCGGTCAATACGCGTCGTCATGGCGCAACTGATCGATCAGCACGTTGGTGACGATGCCGCCGCGAGCAGGAAACGGCGTCAGCCCGTAGACCGCCGGAGCTTCCCGAACCGCGGACGTCGCAACTGGCGGGGCCGTCAGCGCCTGTCGAAGCAGAGCTGAGACGACCTCACCCGTGGTCTTGTGTTCGCGACGGGCTCGCTCCTTTGCTGCGGCGAGGACGTCAGTGTCGATATCCAGCGTTGTGCGCATGCATCAAGTGTAGGTGCATCACACATCAGATGCAACTAGGTTCTGGGCATGGGGTCAGAGTCCATGCTCCGTCATGGGGCGACTAGCACCGGGGCATGGGGTCAGAGTCCATGCTCCGTCATGGGGCGACCAGCACCCGTGATTTGATGCGAGTGCGGCACAGCCGGTTGGCCATGACGGGCCGGACCAATAGATACGCACCGGAGCCTGTGACTTCTGCCGGCCCTCCACGGTCGGCACACGCCGGTCGCCGTGTCGCACCCGGAACTCTCCTGCACCTGCCGATGACCGACGATCTGCCTCATGCCACACCGCGGCCTGTCACACCTGACGAGCTGGACCTGCTCTGGTTCTGTCAGCTCGCGGCGGATGGCGAGTTTCTCGGTGCCGGTCCGCATCGCCAACCGACGCTGCCATATCTCGCCAGTCTCGTGGAAACGGCATCGGAGATGGGATTCAGCAGCCTGCTGACCGCCACGAATTTTCACGCCGAACACGACGCGTGGACGGCATCGGTGGCCACGCTGGCGCGCACCCAGGGCGCCGGTCTGCTCGTCGCCGTGCGCCCGGGAATGTTCAATCCGGCGATCTTCGCCAAGATGGCCTCCACGGCCGCGGCGCTGTTTCCAGGACGGGTGCGGCTCAACATCGTGACTGGCTCCAACCCGGCGGAGAACGCGATGTACGGCGATCAGGAATCGCACGATACGCGCTACGCTCGCACGCGTGAGTTCATGCAAGTGCTGCGACGACTCTGGACCGAGCCGGTCGTCGATTTCGCCGGCACCTTCTACCGTACGGAAGGCGCCGTCCTGGCGCCGAAGCCGTCGCCCGCGATTCCGCTCTACCTCGGCGGGCACAGTGCAGCGGCCCAGCAACTCGCGGCGGAGCTGGCAGACGTCTATCTGGTCTGGGGTGACACCGTCGAACGTATTTCGGAGCATATTGCCAATATGAAGGAGCATGAGCGCTCCGCCGCGAGTTGCTGGGCCGCTGCACTG
>Ga0163155_10006034_pt1 | contig 11866 bp, 10 predicted proteins | sample OliLakLV19SP4G1_FD_148611 | JGI IMG/M metagenome (GOLD analysis project Ga0163155, IMG submission 148611) | Freshwater microbial mat bacterial communities from Lake Vanda, McMurdo Dry Valleys, Antarctica - Oligotrophic Lake LV.19.SP4.G1 | ecosystem: Environmental > Aquatic > Freshwater > Lake >...
GAACCAATTATTGGCCGTCGCACCAATGTCGCCACCACCGCAAGCGTCGCCGGCATCGCGAGGGCGAATCCGTAGTGCTGCAACTGTACAGCCAGTGCAATCTTCGCAAGCAGTGCGAGTGAGAAAACGAGAAACATCAATCGCGCCAGGGATGAAACGCTCGCGCCGCCACGCCGGATGCGAACGCTTTCGATAATCAGCAGCACCACAATCACCAATGGCAAGCTACGAAGTGCCAGGTGCCAGGGAAACCACGGCCCGACTGAAAATGCGACGGCCGGCGGGAGCACAATCGCGATGATGATCGACGGGCGGGGGTTCTTCCCGCGGGTGGCTGGCAGTTCCATGAGATAGCGCATGCCCAAGAGCAGCGCGATGGCCGCGGCGCTGACAACTGCAACCGCGGCGTTCTGAGCGATGGCATCAATTCCTGCGATGCGCCGATAAAAGGGCAACGACGTCAATCCTGAATCCGTGAGGTAATACGCACTTCCCATCACGCCGCGCAGTGCATCCCCAGCAGATAGTTGTGTCAGCAGGAGCAGAAACGCGACCGCGATCACGACCAACATCGCGCCCATCGTGAGCAGCGTGGATTGGAATGATGGTGGCACAGACATTCCTGTCTGTGTCTCCGATTTTGCGCCGCCCACCGAAGACACAGACAGGAATGTCTGTGCCACCGGTTTGGATAACAGCAATCCAACGCCCACCGCAGCGGCGGCGGCGAGGAAAATTTCCAGCTTGGTCAGCCAAGCCAGTCCGAGCAGTGCGCCTGAAGTGAGGGCGAATCGCAGCTTGTGTGTTTCGTATAGCCGTACCACGCACCACATCGCCGCCAGTGCCAGCAGCATCCCGTGCGTCACTTCATGCGAATACGGCGTGATCAAGTTGTAGTTGCCCGTGTCAACAAACTGCACGCAAGCAAAGAGCGCAACGAACGTGATGCCGCAGGCCGTCGCGGTGATATCGTCGGCGGCTTTGCGGACGATCGCGTAGATGAAGCTCACGATCGCGCCGGCGATGAGAATGTTGGCATAAGCCAGCGTTTGAATGCTGGCACCGAACAATCGAAACAACAACGCATTGAAGTAAACCGACAGCGGGCCGTTGAAGTGTTCGACATCGCGGTAGAGCGTTTTGCCCTGCGCAACCTGCCACGCGAGATATAATTCTCGTCCGAAGTCGATCAGCGGGTCGGGCCACTTGAACCAAGTCCACGCGAGCATCGCCACGAACGAAATCGCAACCACCACCGGCCCGGTGAGCCTTGGCGGGGTCAGTTTACTGACCCTGTCTGCGCAAGCGGCCTTTGTCACGCCGTACTCTCCAGCATCACCGGCGCAGTTTCCGTCATAGTCATCGCGCCGCGCCGGCGAATGAGCACAATCATCCAAGTGCCCACCGCGAGCAGAATTGCGCCCGCGAACACGAAAGGCCCCGAGACGTACCGCGCGTAAATCGCGCCGGCGATCAGCGGGCCGAACACGCGCGACAGCGACAACAGCGCATGAAACACGCCAAACGTCACGCCCTGTATGTCGCGGCCACCCGATTGGCTGATGAGCGCGTTGAGCGAGGGAAACCACATCGATCGTCCGACCGCGTTGAACAGCGCGGCCAGGATTAGCAGAACAAGCATGGGCCGGTACGCCGTCGCGGTGTATAGCGCCATCGAAACGACGGCGATCAGGATGCCGGCGATGTTCACCCGCCATTCCCCAAACGCGCGCACCAGCGGCCCGATCAGCCCGGCCTGCACCACCAGAATCACAACGCCCACCAGTGCAAACAGCCAGTTCACGGCGGTCTGGCCGTAGTGGAAAACGTCTTTGAGATAAAGCGCAAAAACCACTTCGAGCATGACAAACGCCATCATCGCAAAGAACCCGCCGAACAGTAGTTGGCCCAATACTGGGTTGCGCAACACGGGCATAAATCGCGATGGATGGAGCCAGCTTTCGCTCGTCTGGTTCTGCCCCGGCCGGCGCGATTCAGGGAGCGCGGCGATCGTGATGCCGCAGGCGACGGCGGTAAACGCGGCGGCCCCGAACGCCGGTGCCGATGCGTGCCAAAGCGAAAGTAGTGCTCCCAGCGCCGGCCCGGCCGAAAAGCCGATACCGAACGCCGCGCCCAGCAGCCCCATGCGTGCTGCGCGATTCTGTGGGGTGGAGATATCACCGATGTAAGCATGCGCGGTAGAAATGTTTCCGCCGGAAATGCCGTCGATAATGCGTGATAGATACATCAGCCCGATCGCAATCGACAGGTTCTGCCACGATACCAGCATCGTCCAGCCGAGCAGCACATAACCGCTCACCGTGCCCATCTGCGAAAGCACCAGTACCGGTCGGCGGCCGAAGCGATCGCTCATCAGGCCCAGCACCGGCGAGGCGAGAAACTGACACAGCGAAAATAAACTGAACAGCAGCGCAATCTGAACCGGCGACGCATTGTATTGATCGGCATACAACGGCAGCGACGGCACGATCAGCCCGAAGCCCATCATGTCGGCGAATACCACCAGCCACAAAATGGTCATCGCCGACTTGGTAGAAGGAGGCGGCGGGGCGGCGTATTCAAGCGGGGCGACGGATGACATCAGTTTTGGAAGTCTATTCATCTCGCGCGATTCTGTCATGCGTTTGACGAAGCGACGGCGGGGGAAGTTCACGAACCCGCAAGGAGCGCGACCGGGCGCAAAGGAAAGGAAGAAAATGCCAACCCCTGTCACCGAAGCGCGGCCGCGAGGAAACTGTTTGGCGGTGTTCGCACTGGGTAACGTTGTGCGTAGAATCGCCGGTCTTGGTTGATGGCCCATTCGCAATTGCCCCGCCGGTTTCCCCGCCGCGACTTTCGTGGTGGGGACAGTTGCTGCGCGGGCTTCGCTTCGGCATTACCTCTACGATTGTGGCGGCCATCGTTGTCTTGGTGGGCGCTCAGATTATTCGTGATCGCGCGCTGTGGCTGTTCTATTGCATGTATGTGCCGATGTGGGCGATCGCCATTGCCGCCGTCGCTTGGGATTTGCTGCTGATTGGCCGGGCCTTGCCGTTGCGCTTTCTGATGCTGTGCATCGGCGCGGCTACCGGCATGCTGGCCGTTGGCATGATGTGGGCGCCAGCCCGGGTGGCCGAAGGGGATGCCTCGCAGCCGACGCTCACGGTGCTGCAGTGGAATGTGCAATGGGGCGGGCTGTCGGGGCCGGTGTCGCTGGAAAAAATTGTCGGCGAGATCGTCGCGCGGCGGCCGCAGATCATTTGTCTAAGCGAAGCGCCGCCTCAGCAATATTTCGATCATTACTGGAAATTGCAGGCGGGGCCTGATTGGCACATCGCAAGTGCGAACGGCAACTCGCATAGTTTCAGCTGGTATCGCCTCACCGTGCTGAGCCGTGCGCCGGTGCGCCAGAACGGCTTCTGGCCTCTTGAGACTGGTGTGGCTGCGCTGTTCGAAGTCGCCGTGCCGGAATCTCCCTTGCGGCCGCTTCGGGTGCTGATGGTCGATCTTGAAAGCGAGCCGAGTGTGCCGCGCACTCCGAGCCTGCTGCAAGTGGCGGCGCTCGTCGATAAGCATGCGGCACGCGGCACGCCGATTGATTTTGTCCTGGGCGATTTCAACACACCCAGTCGCTTCCGCGGGTTTGATGCGATCAGCGCCGCCGGCGAAGGGTATGAGCGTGCGGCGCTGTGGTCGGGGCAATGGCGGGCGACGTGGCCGAGCCGGTTGGTGCTCCCCTTTCGCGGGCGCGATCGCGAATTTCGCAACACCTGGCGGCTGAGCACGCTGGATATTGATCACATCTGGGTGCGCAGCAAGCTCGATGTCGTCGCGGCGGCGATCTTCACAAACTTTGCAGTCGACCACCGCGGGCAGACCGTTACCGTGCGTTTGCCGCGGCCGCACCACGCTTCGCCTTGACTCGCCGACCACTTGCCGGGAACGTGGCACTGTGACGCTGTTTCAGCAACTGCTTCTCGTCCCTGTGCTGATCGCCATAAACGCATTTTTTGTGGCGGCGGAGTACGCGCTGATTGCCATCCGGCCTGCACAGATCGAGGCGCTGCGAACACGAAAAAAGCTTCGTCTGGTCGCGGCGATCGAATCACTCAAGGCCAACCCTGCCAGCTCGATCGGCACGATTCAAATCTGCATCACGATGACCAATCTGATGCTCGGTTGGATCGGCGAGCCGGCCATGACCGCCGTGTTGCAGAAACTGTTCGCGCCGCTCGTTGCACTCTCGCCTGGGGTGATGACGGTGGTGAGCACGACCCTGGGCTTCATCGTTGTGACGCTGCTGACGGTGGTGTTCAGCGAGCTGCTGCCCAAGGCGCTCACGCTACGTTTCGCTTCGTTTGCGGCGCAGCTCACGGCCCGGCCAATCATGATCATACAAGTGTGCCTTCGCCCGTTGGTGTGGGTGATGAAAGGGCTGGCCAACATCGTCATCAAGCCGCTGGGCTTGGGCAACGTCGATGATCTGGAAACAGAGCAGGTGAGCGTCGACGAGCTGCGGTTGCTCGCCGATCAGGCGGTGCAATCGGGCGTGTTATCGCAGCGGGAGCGATCGGTGATCCTCAGCGGCCTAACCCTGGGCCGGCGGACGGCCAACGAGATCATGGTGCACCGTACACGGGTGCAGTGGATCGACTTAGGCAAATCGATGGAGGAGAACAAGGACCTGGTCGACCAACTTCTGCATTCACGTTTGCCGCTGTGTGAAGGCGACTTTGATCACTGTGTGGGGGTCGTTAAGGTAAAGGAATTCCTTACCGCATTCGATGCCGATGGCGATACATCCATGCTTCGCTTGATCGCCGAACCGGCGGTGTTTGTGCCGCAGATGGTGACGCTCGATCAACTGCTTAAAACATTCTACGAGCAGGACACTGAAATGGTTTTTTTGGTGACCGAATATGGTTCGACGGAAGGCATTGTCACGTTGCGCGACGTGATGAATGAGTTACTGGCCGACGCGGAGCTTACCGACCCGGTACCGAAAAAATCATCGTGAAGCCTGTCTATCGTTGTGGTATCATTCAGTGTCGATGGACGCTTCAACCCGCACCCTTCCCGATGTTTCGCGCAGCCCCACGATTGATAAAGTCGGCGTGGAAGAACGCATCGATCGGCTGACCAAACGCAGCATCAAGAAGTCGAGCAAGGTTCACGCGCTCAAGCTCGCGCTGAGCATGATCGATCTCACCACGCTGGAAGGTGCCGATACGCCCGGCAAGGTGCGGCAACTGTGCTACAAGGCCGCCCACTTGCATGATGCGATGGAAGGTTTGCCGCACGTCGCCGCCATCTGCGTATATCCCACGCTGGCGGCGGTCGCGAAAGACGCGCTCAAGGGCACGGGCATTCACGTAGCGGCGGTGGCGACGGGGTTTCCATCGGGCCAATACGATATTAAAGACCGCATGAACGATACGCGTTACGCGGTGGAGCAGGGGGCCGATGAAATCGACATGGTAATTTCCCGCGGCCGATTTTTAGCTGGCGACTACAACTACGTGTTCGACGAAATCGCCTCCTGCAAGGACGCTTGCGGCTCAGCGCACCTGAAGGTGATTTTAGAAACCGGCGAGCTCGGAACGTACGACGATGTAAGAAAGGCCAGCGACTTAGCCATGCACGCTGGTGCCGACTTTATTAAAACGAGTACCGGAAAGGTTCAGCCCGCCGCCACGCTGCCGGTAACACTGGTGATGCTGGAAGCCATCCGCGATTTTTATTATGCGACCGGAAAAAAAATCGGCATGAAGCCCGCCGGCGGAATCGGCACGGCCAAAATCGCCATCCAATACCTCGTCGTCCTGCGCGAAACACTGGGCGAAGACTGGATGACGCCCGACCTGTTCCGTCTTGGCGCGTCGCGGCTGGCGAATGATATTCTGATGCAGCTTGTGAAGGAGAAGACGGGGGCGTATCAGTCGCTGGATTATTTTTCGAAGGATTGAATAGGCTGCCCACGAATTCGCACAGAAAAGAACACGAATCAGATAGGCGGTTTGGCTCGATCATTTATTCGGGTTGATTCGTGAGCCTTCGTGGGCGATCTTTCCAGCTATGGCCAAAAAACGGGAAATCTCTGCCGATCGCCCCTACGTCCTCAAAGGCAAGCTCATCGGTTTCAAGACGCTGCACAAGGAAGACGCCGCCATCGCTACGCCTATGTTTCAGAACATGGAACTCATCACCTACCTGAGCACGCGCCGCCGGCCGGAGACGGTGGAATCGGAGGCGGCATTTTTCGACCGTGTATTGAAAAACGAAGAAGGCGAAATTCACTTCGGCATCTTTGAACTCAAGGGCGATCGCTACGTCGGCGGGGTGAGCCTGATGCACATCAACCCGAACAATCACGCCACACTGGGCGTGGCGATCAACGACCCGGCGTGCTGGAACAAAGGCTACGGCACCGAGGCGGTGCAGTTGATGGTGGAGTACGGCATGTTCTTCATGAACCTGCACAACATCCGCCTCGGTTTCTTCGGCTACAACGCGCGGGCACGCCGGGCGTATGAAAAAGCGGGCTTCAAGGAAGTCGGCCGGTTCCGCGGGACGGTCATGCTGGCGGGCAAACGGTACGACGATGTGTGGATGGACATCACGCGGGATGAAGTGGATTTGGCGCGGATGTGGAAGATGGTGCCGATGATTGAGATGAAGTAGCAGGAGCGCCTTCAGTTTTTATCGCTCCGTAAGTCGGGAAGTCCGTTAACGAATGACTTCACGCCTATTGATCGTCATCTCGGCGTTTAGAACGGTCGAAGGGGTGCGCACGTTCAATTCGACAATGTCCTCACCGCCGAACACATCGACCGCAACACGGCGGTAGTGGCCGATTAGGATTGACTCGAGGTTTACGGTGACGCGCGTCGTTCCGTCGTCGAACGCAGAAATGGTCACGCGGTCGTCTTCGCTCGTGCCCGCCACGAGCAGTGTGCCGGTGCGGCTGATAGACGCAAATGACGGGGCGTCGCCGTTTCCGTCCACGCGAGCCAACGTGTAAGTCTTTCTATTGAAAGTTCGAATTTCACTCAGAGTGATAATATCGCCATCTGTTGTAAGTGAGAGGCCGATCGCGCCGTTGTTAACGTGCGGACCGGTGGTGTGATCTATCAGCGTAGTGTTTCCACCGTTGAAGGTTGTATCCGGCGAACGGTCGTCTTTCAGGCGTTGGACGGCGGTGTTGTCGCCGAACACATTTTCATCAAATGGCTGCCGTACACTGCCGGCGATCACCAATTTTCCGTCTGCCTGTACGGCGATGTCGGCTACCGCTTGATCGCGGTAGTCGCCGGGCAATAGGCCCTCGTCCCGAGAAATTGTGGATGCGCCGTCTGAGGAGAAATGAAACAGCGAAACATATAAATCGTCGTTTGTCTCGCCAACAAAAAAAGTCCCGTCGGCAGCCAGTGCCGGCGCGGTGGGCGTTCCTCCATAGGTAAAGCCAAGCAATCGGATGCCACGTTCCGTTCCCCAAGCCCCCCTCAGTGCGCCCGTCAATGTAATTCTTGCGAGGGCGTTCGTGGCACCGGCATCAGCCGTTGTGACGATTCCGCTCACCAGGATGTCGTTATCGGGTGCGACGACGACATGCCACGCATCGGTAAAAATACCGCCGTGTTCAATCGCAATCGGCAGCGGAAGCCGTCCGTCGCCGGAGAAGACGGGAGCCGGCCGGCCGTTGGCGCGTAGGCGAAGAATTTGGTTGAAAGCCGCAAGTGTGATCTGCCCATTTTCGTCGACCGCCGCCGACCGCACGATCGCATCGACTGTCGCGACACCGTCTTGGCTGAATGTCGGGTCGAAATCGCCGGATGATCGAAGTCGAAGAATAATATCCCCGGCGGCTATGACAATTCTTCCGTCCGGAAGGGCGACAACGCGGGCATTGAAACTGGATGGTTCAGCCCCGTCGAGAAGAGGCATTCGAAACGTGCCATTGCGTGCGAACCCACGATCGAGAGTGCCCGTCTTGCGGTACTTTCTGACATAGAGCGACGCGTCGTCACCGCCGCCCGAGTCCGCCGGAGCGACGGAAATTCCCGCGACGATCACCGCGCCGCCATCGACGGAAGCGAGATCAGTGAATCGAATTTCCGTCGGAAGTGCCAACCGTCCGTCGCCGGAAAAATTGCGATCGAGCATGCCAGCCGTGAAATGCATTCGCTGCTCAAGTAATTCAAATCCGACCACTGGATCACCTTCTTTTTCGGTGGCTCCTGAACCGATTGCTCGAAGTCTTCGACGTACCGCACAGGCGGCAGGCACTCCGATCACGCCGGCACTTCCGCCTCCGCCGGCGTAAGCGCGGCGATTGTGCCGACTTTGCTTAATTCTGCTTCTGACAACCCGGCTTTGAACGCCCGCCAGAGGACCCGCTGCCGGGCAGCATGGTCACGCAAGTCGAACTTCGCGCTGACCACCACGCCAGTAACACGCCCGGAGGGGGTTTGTTCCAGAAATTCCTGCAAATCCGGAAATGACTCGAGTAATACAGCGACTACCTTTTTTTTGTGCAGCTTCGCAGCCATTCTGCGACACCTTTCTTTTGAACCACGCCGGCAGCCGACACGAATCGCGTAGCCGACGTTCGGACGAGTGATTCTACACTGCCTTTCAGCCCCCGCACATGATTTCTTTCACGCAAATGATGGAGCAACCCTTCGAATGACAAGTATCTTAGCTCATTCCGCCAGAGCGCCACGACAAGGTTCCACTCCCCCGTACCTCGCAGTGTGTCATCCAGAGCTTCAGGGCATTTGGTCAGCCAATTTGCAAGGTTGTGCCGCGCGTTGTGCGTCGCTCCGTGATTCAATGCAATCGCTTGGATGATGCATTCGACCGCGAGTCCAGCAGTGTACATTGCCATTGGGTAGTCACGCACAGAATCAAGCAGAACGCTTGCACTGTGCGCGCGATCCAGACACGCTTGATACAAAATATTTGGTCGATGCGACAAATCCATGTTGTCCTTGAGCCCTTCACCCCCGCCACGGCCCAAAAATCGCCACCGTCAATCCCGGATTCTGAATGTTCACAAACAGCGTCGTCCCGTCCGGGCTGAAGCAGCAGCCGGCTAACTCGCTGTTGTTCATGGCGTTGCGGCCGATGGTATAAATCTCACCCTTGGGCGTGATGCCGCGCAGGAAGTTGTCGCCGGGGCCGTCTTCGCTGAAAACCACGTCGGCCCAGGGGGCGATCGTCAGGTTGTCGGCGTTGTTCATTAAATTGCTGTTGTTGGGCTCGATGAAAAGTTCGAGCTTGCCGGGATTATTCACCTCGGCCGCCGTGCCCTCCGCGGGCGAGGGCGTGTACCGAAAAACTTGTCCCTGCTTGCGCGTGCCGCCGTTGGTGCACGCAAAGTAGATGCCATCCTGGCCGGCCCACATGCCCTCGCCGCGGGCGAATCTTGCACAGCCTTTGGCGTAGAAGCCCCACATCCGTAGTTCATCCGTGGGGGATTCGATGTCTTCCATATCGACCCATTCCACGGCGATCGGCAGGCCGGCATCCATCGTGCGTTGCGGCTCCCAGTTGCGCGTGTCGAGGCTTTTGCGATCCTTGGCGCGCATCGCCTGCAATCGCCCGCCCTCGGCTAGTTTTCCTTTTATGTTTGAAATGTAGCGGTAGATCAATCCTTCGTGGCGATCTTCGGTCTGATACACAATGCCGCTCTTTGCATCGACGGCGATCGCTTCATGATTGAACCGGCCCATCGCGCGCAGTGGAACAGGATCGACCAACTCCATCTCCACTGTTGCGGGCACTTCGAAGTTGTAGCCGTGATCTTTTTCGTATTCAGTTTCATTGGCGCGGATGACCGTTTCTTCGCACGTCACCCAGCTTCCCCACGGCGTCGGCCCGCCGGCGCAATTGCGCAGCGTGCCCGCTAGCGAAAGGTAATGGCGTTCGAGCATCTGATCGCGCGTGTTGTAAACGAGCGTGGTCGTTCCGCCGGGGCAGGGGTTTTTGCCGAAGCCGAAGTCATAAAACTTTCCCGGGCTGACGCGCCGCAGCAATTCTTTGTTAAATCCGAACGCGTCGGCCGCGCCCAAGTCGGCGCTAAGCTCGTGATTGCGAACCAGCAGCGTCGAGCCATTCGGCCCGGCGAACGCCGCCATGCCGTCGTGTTTGCCGGGAACGCGAAGCTGGTCGTCCATCACCTGCCCCGTTCGCGAGAAAATGCGATAGGAAAACCCCGCCGGCACATCAAACAGCCCCGCAGGGTCGGGCAGCAGCGGGCCATAACCGGCGGTGGTGGGAAGGGTGGCGGGGGCACCGGCGAATAACCGGCGCGCGCCCAGAAACCCCGCACTCACGGCGGCGGCGGCAAGCAAGTCGCGACGGGTTAACATCAACAATCCTCCATCAACTGAAACGCTCTCATCTTACGAAGCATAGTGCCAACTCGCGAGGATGTTCGATCGTTGCGCGTTCCTGCTGCAAATCGCGCCCGGCGCACAACCCTCCCCGCAGCCCCCAATCTCAAAACAACGGGCTTGTGGAAAACGCGAGATTGAATCCGGCCCGGCAAACCTTGGCGCTGCGTGGCTGCGGCGGGACAAGGTACGCGCCCCGCTGCTCGGGCGCGCGAATGTCCCAGAGTGTCCCAGAATGTCCCAGCCCCAAACATCATCTCAACGGCGTTTTTTGCATCTAACTGTTTTTTCAGAAGGGAGTTAAGTAATGCCCCATGCACTCGCAGTCTCAACGGCCGGGGGCGCGAGACAGGAGACGGCATTCAGGAGTCGAAAAATGGGCTTCGAACGACCGGAACTCTTTTGCTTGGCAAGATTTCGGTCAACCCGTATGATGCTGTGTGGCAAGGATCAAGCTTTGGTTAATACTTGGTTTTTGCCTGGGCGGGGCTGGAGGTTCCAGTGCCCGCCGAAGGTTGTCTGATATTGACGTTTCGTCGCGGGTTTGTCGGCCTGGCTGGCAAAACTGCGTCGGTGAGCGTGACTAAAACGTGGATTTTTTGCCTGAACATCTCGCAGCGGTCGCCAACCAGTTGAGTTGGGTTTTGCCCGTCTGCGCTGCTGTGCTGCTGGCGCTGTGGGTGTCGCGGCCGGTCGACGAGCATTTGGCTCGGTGGTCGGCGGCGGCGTTGTTGCCCCGGTTATTGCCAGGCGCTTCCCACTATCGGGTTCGCCGCGACCATCGCGACGGGCCGGCTGGGGTTATGTTGTCAGCAGATATGCCGTCAAGGGCTCCACCCATGTCCCGCCGCCGAATGCTGCAATCGCCTCGATTAACGGGTTGAATTTGTTAACCATGCTGATCGTTCGAGTGCGCTGCGATTCATTCTCAATAGCAGGCATCCTCAAACCAATCTGTTTTGAACCGACGCCCGGTGCGCGCTTCGTCGCGCTGCGGGAACTGTCGGACAACGAGGATGCAACATGGAACTCACCATCGGGATTTTAGTTGGATTGATCGCCGGAGCGGGGGCGACGCTGGGCGTGATGCAGATGTTCGCCGGCAGCGCCATGAAAAAGGCGCGTCATCAGGCCGACGAATTGCTGGCCACCAGCCGGCAGCAGGCGGAAAACAAAGCCAAAGAAATCGAGCTGACCGCCAAGCAGGAACAGCTTAAAGCGAAGGAAAAGTTCGAGCGCGAAAATGAATCGGCCCGCCGCAAGCTCGATGAGCTTGATCAGCGGCTCACCAAGCGCGAAGACATGATGGATAAAAAGCTCGACACGCTGACCGTGAAAGAGCGACACCTCGACGACCTCAACCGCAGCGTGGCCGCCCGCGAGCAAAGTGTAAAGGCAAAAGAAGAGGACGTGGACGAAACGCTGAAGCAGCAAAAAGACAAACTGCTGCAGATCACCAATATTTCCGT
>Ga0163155_10006045_pt1 | contig 11852 bp, 15 predicted proteins | sample OliLakLV19SP4G1_FD_148611 | JGI IMG/M metagenome (GOLD analysis project Ga0163155, IMG submission 148611) | Freshwater microbial mat bacterial communities from Lake Vanda, McMurdo Dry Valleys, Antarctica - Oligotrophic Lake LV.19.SP4.G1 | ecosystem: Environmental > Aquatic > Freshwater > Lake >...
ACAATAGATCTAATATAAATCTTACAGAAATAAAAAAAATATTAAGTGAAATATGAAATTAATAACTCTTGTAGAGGCACTGTGTGTATGAAATTTTTTATTATATCTCCAGCATATAAAGCTTATAACTATATAAAGATGAATATCTCAACAGTCTCAAGCCAAACTAATGCAAACTATGAACATATTATAGTAGATGACGAAGGGCTGTCTGACTTAGATCAGGTTAGTAATGTAAAAAAACTAACTATACTCAAAACAGCAACTAAAGGCGGAGCCTTGATAAGTCACTTACTAGGAATCAAAGAGGCAGAAACACTAGGTATTCAAGACGAAGATGTAATAGTTCATTTAGATGGTGACGATTGGTTCTTTCATCCGTTTGTTCTAAGTAACTTGGAAAGAGAATATAGTCAACATGACTGCTGGACAACATACGGAAACTACATAAGTACTGACGGCGATGCATCTATATGCAGAGAGGTAACATCCAAAATAGATAGGAAGACTCTAGGCAATTGGTACTTCTCGCATCTAAGAACTTTTAAATACAAACTATTTAAACATATACGCGAAGAAGACTTCAGAGATGACACTGGAAATTACTTTAAAATGGCATCTGATGTTGTTATGTTTACTCCTATATTAGAATTATGCCCGCTAAATAAAATAAAATTCTTACCATACCCTAGCGTAGTGTACAATAGATTTAATCCTTTTAGCGAAAACAAAGTAGACATGGCATTGCAGCATTCAGTAGTTGTAACTTTATCTAAGAGAGCTCCATATAAAGAGCTGTAATCACTTTATCTATCTCTGAAAACTTCTATATGAAAAAGAACAGAATATGCTTAATGATCCCATCTTCTCCTTTTCTTTTGGATGAGAGGGTATTTTTACACATTGGTATACTAAAGATAGCCGCAGTTTTAGAGGCTGATGGATATCCTGTTGATGTATTAGACTTCTCAGGGGTAAAAAACAGTAACGACGTTTTAGATAATTACTTTGCCAGCAACAAAGATGTTACAGTAGGCATCACGGCTACTACTCCCCAAATACCATTTGGTATCTCTATAATTCAACACCTTTTTAAGTACAAAAACAAAATAAAGAAGACGATTTTAGGTGGACCACATGTTTCTTTAATGCATTCGGCTTACAAGAAAGAACTTTCAAATGGAGTTCTCGGAAGAGCATCTGCAGACATTCATCAGTTGATGACTTTTTTTGATACACTAGTATGCGGCGACGGTGAGAAGGCAATCTTTGAAGCTTTAGTCACCGATTTAAAAATCGTTGATGCTGATGATAAGAAATCTATTCTATTTCTTTCAGATAGCGATTTCGATACTCTTCCTATGCCAGCTAGACATTTAGTAGATATAGATTCATATAAATATACTATCGATGGAGAGAAGTCTATTAGCTTAATAGCACAGTTAGGCTGCCCGTTCAAGTGCGCTTTCTGTGGAGGTAGAAACTCTCCTTTTCTACGAAAGATACGTAGCAGAAGTACAGATTCCGTATTGAGAGAGTTAGAATGGTTACATACTACCCATGGCTACAAGGGGTTTATGTTTTATGATGACGAATTGAACGTCAACAAGTCCATGATACCTCTTATGAAAGAGATATCTCTTCTGCAAAAAAAACACAATACTAAGTTCAAGCTTAGAGGCTTTGTAAAGGCAGAACTCTTCAATAAAGATCAAGCCGAAGCTATGTACGATGCCGGCTTTAGATGGCTATTGACTGGATTTGAGTCAGGTGATGAAAGAATCCTAACTAATATTGAGAAGATGGCTTCCAAGGAAGATAACACTTCTTGTGTAGCAGTTGCAAAGGCTCACGGACTTAAGGTTAAAGCACTTATGTCTATAGGACATGCAGGCGAAAGCATAGAGAGCATTAACAATACTAAACAGTGGCTACTAGACGTTAAGCCTGAAGAGTTTGACTGCACTATCATTACGACATATCCAGGCTCTCCTTACTTTGACGAAGCCAAACTTACCGGTGACTTCTATACATATACAAGTAGAAAGACCGGAGATAAACTATATCAAAAGAATGTCAATTACTTAGTAGATCCTGACTATTACAAAGGAGACCCAGATGGAGGTTACAAATCCTATGTATGGACTGATCATATTACAGCCAAGAACTTAGTAATAGAACGAGACAAACTAGAAAAGGAAGTCAGAGAAAAGCTAAACATTAATTTTAACACGTCTAGGCCAGGAATAAAATTCGAACATTCAATGGGACAAGGCATTATCCCAGGCTATATATTAAAAAGTTCTGACAAATAAAAGCTAACTCCATGACGAATATTTTAATCACAGGTGGCTCTGGGTTCTTAGCGGAATCCTTAATCAAACGTTTACATCCTTGCCATAATATTAGACTAATGTCTAGAAACGAAGGACTGCTTCTTCGGTATAACCAGGGATACAACGGACTTGAAACGTATCCAGGAGACATTAGCAATCCTTTCGAAGTAAAGCAAGCATGTAAAGGAATAGAAGAAGTCTACCATTTAGCTGCGTTTAAACATGTTGGTCTTGCTGAGACATTTTCAAAAGAATGTATAAAGTCTAATGTCATTGGGTCCATGAATCTTCTAGAAGAAACATTAAATGGCAACATCAAAAAAATTATAGGAATCAGCACAGACAAAGCAGCAAAAATCTCAGGCGTATATGGATCGACAAAGTTTTTAATGGAAAAACTTTTCCAACAATACGAAGCCTTTAACCCGTATACGCAATACAGGATTGTTAGATACGGCAATGTATTGTACTCTACTGGTTCAGTCTTGTGCAAATGGAAACAGGCAATCGAAGCTAATCAGCAATGTGTCATTACTGATCTGTCAGCAACTAGATTCTACTGGACTGCTACACAAGCAGTAGATCTTATTTTTCAATGCCTCGATGAAGCCAAAGACTCTACTCCGTTCTGCCCAGAGATGAAAGCAATACGTATTGAAGACCTATACAATGCCATGGTATTGAAGTATGGAAAGAACTACAATGTCAAGCCGAAAATAATTGGACTACAGCCTGGAGAAAATTTGCATGAGAAAATCCTAGCCAATGGATTTTCTTCTAATGAAAGCGGCTTCTATTCTATTGATGAAATTGTAAATTTAATATGACAATAACTTTGCTAATTGCTACATGTGATTCATATTCTTTTTTATGGGATAATCTAGTTACATTAACTAACAAGTATATAGAGGTAAAAACCAAAGTAGTAGCTACTGAGACTAAAGTATTTTACTATCCTGGCTATCGAAGTATCAATGATCCTAGTCCTCATTGGGGCACAAGACTGCTTAAAGCTATAGAGTATATAGAAACAGAATATGTATTACTAATACTAGACGATTATTATTTTACAAAGAAATTCGATAAAAGTTACTTAGAATACATTACCAACCTGCTAGATGTAACTAAGTATAATAAATTTTGCCTAGAATGCACTGGTTATAATTCATATGCTTTAATTCCTTTTAGCGAAGATATATATATTCAACATAATTCTAGCGAATACTTAACAACATTGCAGCCATCAGTTTGGCGTACTAGCTATCTTAAACAAATATTAAAAGAAACATGGTCTGCATGGGACTTTGAACTTATTGGAAGCGAAGAGAATAGGCATTACAACAATAAGATATTCATGCAAAAAATGTCTCCTTTCTACTTCAATGCTGTAAGAAAGGGAAAGATAATATCTCCAGGATGGAGTGAGATAAAAGAAAAAGAACAACTAAAAGACTTTGTCTTTTAATACTATAACCAAAAGATCAATATAGACAATATCTTTTTACCATGTATAAGCAAATGAATGACATAATAGAAATATCTACTCAAGGAACGGGAGACTCAGATAGGCATGCTCTAACCCTATTCGCTATTGCTATTGGGTCTAAAGGCAAGACTATTATCGAGCTAGGAGTACGCAACGGCAACACCACATTGCCCTTGCTAAGAGCTGCTAAGATAAATAAAGGTTTATTGTATTCAGTAGACATTAAAGATACTAACTTTATACCAGAAAAAGATCATGCTGAAAACTGGAGATTTTATCAGCAAGACTCTATTAAGTTCTTAGAAAATTGGAATCCAAAAAACGATATAGATATCATTTTTCTTGATGACTGGCATTCTTATGAGCATGTCAAAGAGCAATTAACTATACTAGACTCTATAGTCTCACCTTCGACTGTGATTCTATTGCATGATCTAATGTATGGCGAAACATGCCCCGTGTATCATACCGAATTAGGCATTAAAGATGGGCAATGGGGAAACGGTGGCCCTTACAGGGCAGTAGCGGAACTTAACCCACAGTTTTGGGAGTATGCAACGCTTCCTTGGAACAATGGCTTAACGATACTGAGAAAGAAATACTCTAGTAAGTATAAGAACAAATAATGAAAAAGATAGCTATAATAATTCCAACGAAAAATAGATTAGAATCTTTTATTTCTTTTGCGGAGTCTTGGAAAGCAACAACTGAAGGGGAAAGCGATGTCATAGTTGGGATTGATATCGGAGATTCAACCTACGATAGTATACTTAGTAAATATCCTTTTACATTTGAATACGTAACACCAAAACCATTTTTACATATTCTAAATGAACTTGCATTGAAGTATAGCAACACATATGAGTACATTGGTTTTATGGAAGATGACTGCGCTTTTGTGTCACCTCAGTGGGAGTCTACTTTTATATCCAAACTAGACTCGTTAGGGAATAACGGAATCGTATGGGGCAATGACTTAATAAATAGAGACTATATAGTAGGTCTTCCTTTTCTGAATTCTTCTATTGTAAAAAGGCTAGGGTTTATGGCCCCACCATGTATAGAGTGTCTATGGGCAGATCATTTTTGGAAAGCTATCGTAGATAAGTTTAATTCTGGACATTACTTTAATGATATAGTCATAGAACATAAGCATTATTCTACTGGTAAAACATTAAAAGATAATGTTTCAAACGAAATAGAAAGAATAGGACACAATGATGCTTTAAGGTATTCCTCCTATAGGGTGAATGGACTAAATAAGGATTTAGAAAAATTAGTATAACTGAATACAGCTCTATTGAACAATATGTTAAAAGTTAATCTATTTGATCACGAATTTAGTCATACAAAAGAATTACTAGGATATATTACTTGTTCTGATACTCTTAAACCGTTAAAAATTGAGTGGCTTAACAAGTTAGAGGTTTACAATGGTATCACTATATTTACGGACAGGTTTCTATGCGACCCTATTGTGAAGTCTAGTCATTTAGGGATAAAAATTGCATGGCTACTTGAACCACCTGCAATTAGAGAATTCATATACAAAGATATTATAGCTCAAGAAGACAATTTTGACTTCATACTAACTTATGATGAAACTTTATTAAAGAAAAACTCTAAGTATATTAAATACACTGTAGGACAATCCAGAATACCTACATCTGACAGTAAGATATACTTTAAAGATAAAAAGTTAAGCATGATTGCTTCTAATAAAATTACAACAGTTGGGCATAATTTTAGACATGAAATTGCTTCAAAACTAAGCAATAAATATAGCATTGACATGTGGGGAAGCGGCTATAAGCCTTTCAAGGATAAAGCTATCGCCTTAAAAGATTATCATTTCAGTATATCTATTATGAATTGTAAAATGAATAATTTTTTCACTGAAGTATTAGTAGATAATTTTATGGTTGGTACTGTTCCTATTTTCTGGGGATGTCCTAATATTGAAGAATACTTTGATCCAAGAGGGATTATAGTTTTCAATACAATTAATGATTTAGAAAATATACTAAACAATATTAGTGAAAAAGATTATTACAACAGGCTTAAATATATAAACGATAATTTAATCATAGCAAAAAAACATATTAGTACAGATGATACAATAGCAGATATATTAATAAAACTACTCAAATAGCAAACTCGATATTAATAATTTAAAACAAAATTAAACATGAGATACTTAGTACTAGGATCGGCTGGACAGATAGGCGCACCACTTTGTGAATATTTAAAAAACAAAGGTCATGAAGTAATTTTCTATGATATAGAAACAGATCCTAATAATGATCTGAGAATGACTTTGCCCGAGTACATCAAATGTAATTTCGTATTCTTCTTAGCGTTTGATGTTGGAGGCAGTAAGTATTTAAAAACTTACGAAAAAACATACGAATTCATTGACAATAACATTAAAATAATGACTAATGTATTTGCTTATTTAAATAAGCACAAGACACCATTCATATTTGCATCTAGTCAAATGTCTAATATGAATCATTCTCCATATGGAATCCTCAAGAGGATAGGAGAATGCTATACTCAGGCGATAAATGGGGTGTATGTAAAATTCTGGAATGTTTATGGGCCAGAACACAATGAAGCTAAGGCCCATGTCATTACAGACTTCATTAGAATGGCTAAAGAAAACAAAGTCATCAGAATGATGACAGATGGCACAGAACAACGGCAGTTTCTTTATGTAGAAGATTGTTGCGAAGCTTTATATATTTTATCATTGAAGGACGCTAGTCTAGACAAAACTAAATCGTTTGATATAACAAGCTTTAAGTCAGAAAGCATAGCAACGATTGCTAGTATAATTGCCAGCAAACTAGGAGCTAGCATTGTACCAAGATATGCTCAAGACACAGTCCAGCAAGATAAGCGTAATGATCCAAGTAATACTATTTTAGACTATTGGGCACCTAAAACTTCTATATCAGATGGTATTCAGAAAATTATAGAGCAAATGAAATGAAAAATATATTAATAACTGGCGCAGGTGGCTTTATTGGTTCTCATATGGCCAAAGCTCAAAAACTATTAGGTAATTTTGTAATAGGAGCAGACCTAAAATATCCTGAGTTTTCAGAAAGTAAATGTGATGCTTTTTATAAATTAGATTTAAGAGATTATAATTTATGTAAATCTATATTTAAAAATCATAAGATTGATGAAGTATATACACTTGCAGCAGATATGGGAGGAGCAGGGTATATATTTACAGGACGTAATGATCTAAATATATTACATAATTCATGTCAAATCAATTTAAATATAGCAGAAATGGCTTGTTTAAATAAGGTAAATAAATTATTCTTTTCTTCATCTGCTTGTGTATATCCTATGCACAATCAACAAGACCCTGATAATCCTATCTGTTCAGAAAACTCAGCCTATCCAGCAAATCCTGATTCAGAATATGGATGGGAAAAGATATTTAGCGAACGATTATATTTAGCATGTACAAAGAATCATTCGCTAAACATAAAAATAGCAAGGTTTCATAATATATTTGGACCAGAAGGAACATGGTGTGGAGGAAAAGAAAAAGCACCAGCCGCTATTTGCAGAAAAGTAATAGAAGCTTCAGATCATGATTCTATAGAAATATGGGGCTTAGGCACCCAAACAAGATCCTTCTTATATATAGATGAATGTATTGAAGGAACTATTAGATTAATGAATTCAGATTTTTCTGGACCTGTCAATATAGGTTCATCCGAAATGATTTCTATTAATAATCTGGCAAAAATGATTATTAACATTTCTGGAAAAACTATAGAAATTAAAAATATACCTGGACCTATTGGGGTATTTGGCAGATCTAGTGATAACATATTAATTAAAGAAAAACTTAATTGGGAACCTTCTATGAAATTAATTGATGGTATAACAAATACATATAAATGGATTACAAGTCAAATTAAAAAATAAATGTTTTGGAAACTTAAATCTAATGGTTATAAGAAGTCTATTGACTTAACTGATCTACATATAGGCCAGTCTTGTTTTTTATTAGGTTCTGGTCCTACTCTTAATAATTATGATTTAAGCATTTTTCATGATTATAGTATTCCTACTATAGCTATAAATAATGCGGCAATTCTCGTAAAGCCTACATATTGGATAAGCACTGATGAGCCTATTTGTTTTGCCCCTTCTATCATTCGAGACCCTACTTACATCAAATTTGCAAATTGGTCTCGTAGAGATTCTAAAATTAATGGAATTAAATGGCAAGACTATCCCAACACTTTGTTTTATGGAGCTACCAAAGACGAGTATACTATAGATAACTTTTTCTTTAGAAGAAGTCAATTTGTGTGGTGGAAGAATACGTGGTATATAGCTTTACAATTAGCTTATAGACTAGGGTTTAGAACAGTTTATACTATCGGTACTGACTTCAATATAACTCCTGGTGCTCAATATGCATTCGATAGTAATTTAAGTCCTAAAGAATTAAAATCTAACTCTACTTTATATAATCAAACTGTTACCAAAATGGTTAAGTTAAGGCCTCATTTTAAAGAATGTAAATTTAATCTTATATCGTGTTCTGCTACTAGTAGACTAAATAAATATTTCGAATACCAGGATTTTACAAGTACGGTAAATAGTCTAAAGTGGGATAAAAATTTATCCTTTTCTTCTAATACTCTTCCTCATAGCTTAACTAATTATGACAAAAAAATACGAACAAGTTCTAGTAATTCCTAATAAAAAAAGTATTCATTACGGGTCTAAAAACTATATTCATATAGAGAATGGAATTAATAAAGCATGGCAAGCTGAGGCTATGGAAGAAGGAAAGTTTGTAGAACGATGGCTAGCTGAAGAAGACAATACCACCCTTCAGGTCATTCCTTATGTCCTAATTTTTTCCCCTGATGGCAAACTCTTTTCGTATCAACGTAAAAGTGGTGGTGAAAAACGTCTTGAAGGTAAATTCTCAGTAGGTACAGGTGGGCATATTAACCCCGTAGACTCTAAAGATACAGAGTGCAAAGACTGGAGCACAGTTACTAATGCAGCTCTTAGAGAGATAGACGAAGAAGTCTTCGTAGATATGGACTATGCCATAGATAACCTTAAATGCCTTGGCGTTATATATACTCCAGACTCACCAGACGAACAAGAACATAAAGTAAGTCCTACAGTAGGAGAAGTACACCTTGGAATAATCTATGGGTTAAGATTAAACGCAAGTCACCTTGAAGTAAAAGAAACAGAAAATATGCTTAATACTTCATGGATTTCTGAACCAGCTGATATAAAAAAATACGAATATTGGTCTCAATTAATTATTCAAAACATTGATAGCTTACTGCTTTATGTCTAAAAACTATAAACGATCTTATTTTAGAGATTTACAAAGATTTCCAATATATCATCCCAATAATTCAAGAGCAATATACGAACTTGAAGTACATATAAGTAATATTATTTTACATTTAAAAAAAAATAATAAAAATCCTTATGACAGAATAGAATATACAAAACGTTTAATAGAATTTGGTATTGATTTTGGCAATAAAACAATGCGGCCTATGAGCAAACAGATTTTAAAACAATATTCAGATTTTTGTAAAAAAATATCTCTAGAAGTAATAGAAAAAAATCTTACTCCAGAAGAGCATAGTCGGAAATTAGATATGTTTTAAACATATGCCTCTGTAGCACAACTGGCTGTGCACCTCATTTGTAATGAGGAGGCTATAGGTTCGATCCCTATCAGAGGCTCCACATAAAATTGTTACGACGGTAAATAACTACCTGTAACAATTTTGTTCTTTTTTTCCTATGTTTTTTAAGTCGATTCAAAGTTAATAACTTTGAATCTTCTTTCTATACCACTTTGATCACTTGAAAGAGACGACAAAAAATCTATAAATCTTTTTCCCCTTAATTTATAGATCACAAATCGTATGCCCCTACTCAGAACTAGGGGAACGCGTTATGTATAATCAATCCAGCTTCTATTTCCCCTCCATAATAGTAAGTAGATTGTCTATCTAATTGTACACATCGCCAAGCTTATATTTGAGAATGATACCTAAATGGTGAGGTACAAGTTTTCCAAACTTGCAAACTCGGTTCGATTCCGAGCATTTTCTCCAGCGTAAAATCAGCTGTTAAACAAGTAACAATTACATCCATAGCTCATCGGAAGAGCAGCGGTTTCATACGCCGTTGGTAGAAGGTTCAATTCCTTCTGGGTGTACTATTTGAGCAATTTAATCCCGGGTGGCTCCCTCAAACTCTATAAACTTATTAGAGTGTCGTCAAGGCGTACCTTGAGCATCTCTCCAGAAGTGGAGATACAGGGGGCAAAAGGGATATTTACATTAAATATATTTTATAAAACTTACACCGCGAGGTAGAGAAGCCTGGTTGTTCTCGTTTGCTTCATATGCAAAAGATCGGAGGTTCAAATCCTTCCCTCGCTAAGTCAATAACTAATCAGCCTCCACGTGGCATTGACTGGGCAATACGAAAGTAGCTAATGATTAGACTATAAGGGGAACCTATAATAAGGTAGGTCCCTAATGAATAAGAAAAATATCCCCCTAATACATAACAGTACTAGGGGAATATTTTTAAAAAAAGAGACGGACAATATGATTAAAAAAAACTTTAGTATTAGAATTAATAGAGAAAAATGGGGACGAGGAGCTAACTCTCCAGGAGAGCTTTGGAGTGAAAAACTTGAAGTAGGATGTTGTCTTGGGCATGCTATGAGGCAAATAACTCATTGTTCGTGGAAATCTTTAGAAGATGCAGCATTTCCTTCTCATCTTGATAAAAATTTTAAAGTAGGATCTTTAACTTATAATCTTGAATCTATTGAAGACTCAGCTTCCATTATTAACGATGACCCAGATATGGATGGTAAAAAAATAGAAAATAAACTAAAAAAATTATTTAATACTGTCGGTTTTAAACTTGAATTTTACAACTGAACATAATAATAGTGAAGTTAGCTTAATGGAAAATAATAAAAAATTAAACGTTGCAGAATTGGCTATAGTAGAAGAATTAGATGAACAACTATTAAGCATAAATGTAAACATTAAAGATGCTCTCGATAAAGTTAATTCTTTATATCTCGCTAAAGATTATATTTATAAAATAAAACAAAGAATAGAGAATGGTATAGTTAAAATTCCTGTGGTCTAAATAATTCAAGTTAACGCAAAAAGACAAAAATGAATAACGAAGGAAAATTAATGGCACTTAATGCTACTGTAGATGAATGCACTAGAAGTTTAACTAAGGCATTCTATCTGTCAGCTAACGGGTATGAATACAGACGAGGACGTGCTTGTGCTGAAATACAATTACTTCAAAAAGAAAATCCAAATAAGCCTATATGGGTTCCCTGTAGAAGTAAATATAAAAACGGTTTTCCTTATAAAAAAAATAGAAGCTCTGGCAAATGAAACAAACTAAAGCACAACTAAGAGTAGCTATAGCCAAAGATGTTGTTAAACAAATAAAAAATAAAAAATATATAGGACATACATGTTTTTATGCTACACTAAATAATCTTTTAACACCCATAGTAGACTTAGATGCTTCTCTCCAAGATCTAATAAATAAAAGTAAAAAAAATATAAAATGTGAAGTATGTGTATTGGGTGCTTGCTTTGTTTCATTAATTGGATTAAAAAATGAAATAAGTGTTAAAGATTTTGTGGGAAAAAATAATATATATTTTTATGACACTCTTTCTACTCAACAAAGTGTTGTGTATGAAAATCTTAAAAATATATTTCCTCCCACTATGATGACTTTTATAGAAACTGCATATGCAATAATTGACATGATTAATCCTAAAGATTATAAAAAATACAAAAAGTTAAGTTCAAAAAATAGAAATTATATTTTTTATTACCCATATCTCCAAAGAGCAATAAGATGGGGTAACCAAAAAAAATATAATAATAACTCTGTCCGTATTTTAGCTATTATGAAAAATATAATTAAGAACAAGGGTCAATTTATTA
>Ga0163155_10006046_pt1 | contig 11851 bp, 8 predicted proteins | sample OliLakLV19SP4G1_FD_148611 | JGI IMG/M metagenome (GOLD analysis project Ga0163155, IMG submission 148611) | Freshwater microbial mat bacterial communities from Lake Vanda, McMurdo Dry Valleys, Antarctica - Oligotrophic Lake LV.19.SP4.G1 | ecosystem: Environmental > Aquatic > Freshwater > Lake >...
CTCACGTTCGAGATTTTTCTCCCGATTTACTGGCTCAGCGTCAGATCGTTACAGGCCGTCATTGCTTTGGCTGCACCGCCGGGACTGGCAGCTCGTGCGGGGGGGCGATCGCCTAACTCAACCCCCCCATCACTCCATTCAACCGGTGCAAACGCTCACCTAGACAAGTTTGTGGACATGTGTGCACAAACTTATCCTATTCACGAAAAATCACAGATCCCAGTAGATTAGTCAAAGATTTCTCTAAAAATGTTGCTTACAGAGCAATTTGTGGAACTCTCAGTTTAAGTTGGAGTGGCTAGCGTTAACACCAATGGGTTGCCAATGGGTTGATAGCATTCCTGGCCGGTTGGGTTTTAAAGCTGCAAAGGATAAAAACCTCAAACCAGGCCATGAATGATCCCGATAGAATACATCTGCTGAATGTAATTGAGCATGACAAGATGAGCATGGCAGGACGAGATAGCTGTGAGCGAGACTTGAGAATCGACTTAGACTTAGGACAGGGTGCCTGTAGCAACTCGCCAGCGATCCGCCCGTTGCCCGCAGTCGATAGCTTAAAAAATGGCATGACTGGTGCTACCTCCCACTCAGTCGATGCCCCCCAGCTAGAGCACCAGCAATTGATCTGGCAGATTCTGGACACCACGCCTAACTTGCTCTATCTGTACGATTTTCTGGAGCATCGGGTGGCCTTTGTGAATCGTCAGGTCACCGAGACACTGGGCTATCCGGCGGCCACTATCCAAGCGTTTGATCCACAGCAGCTAGCCGCCTTGGTGCATCCCGATGATGTGCAAGTAGTGCGAGAGCAAATTCGATACTTTGCTGAAGCCAGTCAGCAGTGCCCCGATCGCGTGGGTGAGCCTGAGGTCAGAGAAATCGAGTTTCGGCTTCAGCATGTATCTGGTGATTGGCGCTGGCTGCGATCGCGCCAAACCCCTTTTAGATATAGACCGGGCGAGCGGATTCAACATTTTTTGGGCACTGCTCAAGATATTACTGTTAGTAAATCTGCCAACGAGGCGAAGCGCCAGAACGACGAACGGTTCCGCATCTTAGCATTACGGGTACCAGGAGTTACGTTTCGCTGCCGCTATGAGCCGACCTGGACGGTTGAGTTTATTAGTGATGCGATCGTAAACATTACCGGGTATCCAGCTTCCGACTTTATCGAGAATCGGGTGCGCTCGATTCTCAGTGTCGAACATCCAGACGATGCCGAGCGGTTGAACCATACCCTTGCCCAAAGCTTGCACAACGGGCAGACCTATAGCATTGAACATCGCATGCTCCATGCTGATGGCAGTCTCCGGTGGATTTACGAAACGGGCCAGTGTGTAGAACAGGCGGCAGGCGATATCTTTGTGGAGGGTGTACTGGTCGATATTACTGAGCGTAAGCGGGCAGAGACGGCATTAGAACATCAGTTTCAGCAGGCTCTATTGCTCAAGCAAATTACTGAAGAAATTCGCCAAAGCCTAGACGTACAGCAAATTTTTCAGACGACAGTAACCCAGGTCGGTCAAATGTTTCAGGCTAGCCGTAGCCTGATTCATACCTATGTCACCCATCCCACCCCCGCCATTCCGTTAGTGGCCGCCTACATTGATCCAGAGTATAAGTTCCCAGCTCAATTAGGGGAAATCCCCATCGCTGACAATTTCCATGTGCAGCGAGTGCTTCAGCAAGACGACGCCATTGCCTCGGACGATGTGATGCATGATCCACTGCTGCAAGAGATTCATTGTCTTAGCCAACGGTTAAAGCTGAAGTCAATGCTAGCCATTCGCACGTCTTATCAGGGCGAACCCAACGGGCTGATTTGCTTGCACCAGTGCGATCGCTTACGCCAGTGGACGCAAGATGAGATTGATCTGCTCAAAGCAGTCGCTGCCCAGGTTGGGATCGCGATCGCCCAGGCCAACTTAATAGAGCAAGAAACCCGTCAGCGGCAAGAACTAATTCGCAAAAATGCCGATCTAGAGCAGGCTCGCCGCGAAGCTGAAACCGCTAACCGAGCCAAAAGCGACTTTCTGGCCACCATGAGCCATGAAATTCGCACCCCAATGAATGCCGTCATTGGCATGGCATCGCTGCTGCGCGAAACACCCCTCACCCCGCGGCAGCGCGACTTTGCCAACACAATTAGCAGCAGCGGAGAAATTCTCCTCACCATCATCAACGATATTCTCGATTTTTCAAAAATTGAAGCCGGTAAGCTAGAACTAGAAGCCACCCCTTTTAATATTCGAGAATGCATTGAGGCTGCAATTGATTTGGTCACACCTAAGGTGATCGAAAGTCGTTTGGAACTGACCTACCTGATTGATCCTCATGTGCCCAATTATGTGGTGGGGGATGTGACCCGCGTGCAGCAAGTGTTGGCTAATTTGTTGAGTAATGCCGTTAAGTTCACCCCGTCTGGGTCAGTAACCGTAACCGTGACGGCGAGACGGGTGGCTATGCCTACGGTGCCCGGTGATGCCACACTGCCTGCTTATGCCATTCGGTTTGCCGTTAAAGACACGGGGATTGGCATTCCAGGCGATCGCCTAGAACGGCTATTTCAGCCGTTCCGCCAGATTGACGCATCCATTAACCGTACCTATGGCGGCACTGGGCTAGGACTAGTGATCAGCCAACGACTCAGTGAACTGATGAACGGGCGAGTCTGGGTTGAAAGTGAAGTCGGCGTGGGTTCGACCTTCTCCTTCTCCTTCGCCAGCCGCGCCATTGCGCTAGAGCAAGATAGCGCCAACCCATCATCACTGCACCCAATCAATGGCACCACTTCACTGGCCGCCAAACGGTTGCTGCTGATCAACGGCCACACCATTAGCCGCCAAAATTTGGCCACTCAGGCCAAAAACTGGGGGATGGAGGTCTCAGCCGTTGCCACAGTTGCCGAAGCCATCCACATCCTAGATCGGCATGAGTTTGAGGTGGTGATGATGGATGAACAACTGCCCCCAGCAGACGACCTAGCGCTGGCGGCAGCACTACAGCTCCAGCCGGGGAATCAGGCTCTACCGCTGATTGTCCTAGCTCACTTTAGCCGCAGCGATCGCCCTCCGCTCCACCCGCAGCTAAGAGCGACCCGGTATCTCAGCAAACCCGTTAAACATTCGCAGTTTTACAGTTTGTTAGTCGAATTATTTGAATCGCCCTTAGATCCAGCCGACGCTAGGCAAATAGCCGCACCCAGACCGGACTCGGGGGAGTTAAACAATCCCCCGCCAGTGCCGCAACGGCTACCCCTACGCATTTTGGTAGCAGAAGATAACCTCGTCAACCAAAAGGTGATGCTAAAAATGCTGGATCAATTGGGTTATGCGGCAGATGTGGTTGGCAATGGCCTACAGGTTCTAAATGCTTTGGCGCATCAGTGCTACGACGTTGTGTTGATGGATGTGCAAATGCCAGAAATGGACGGCATCACGGCTACCCGCCAGATTTGCCAAACCTGGGCACCCTGCGATCGCCCGCAGATTATTGCAGTCACAGCAAATGCAATGTTAGGCGATCGAGATGAATGCCTCCAAGCGGGCATGACTGACTATCTCAGCAAACCGATTCGCCTAAAGAAGCTAGAGAAACTGTTGAGTGTGTGCCCCATGCGTTCTAGGCAACCTGTCGCTCTAGTTCAAGATTTCCCTCAGCCCACAGCTCCTGCCATTAATGCCGACGTCCTCAATGCATTCAGGGAAGACTTGGGGGTTGCCGCTCCCGCCATTTTGGTAGAACTGATTGACTGCTACTTAACAGAAGCCCCAAAATTCGTCAACGCGATCGCACTGGCCGCGTCCCAAGCCGATGCCCTCAGCCTGATGAAAACGGCTCACACCTTCAAATCCAGCAGTGCTGTGTTGGGCGCAATGACCTTATCTAATTTGTGCAAACACGTAGAAGCCTCTGCCAACCAATTTAGCCCTGAACAAATGATGGAGCAGGCGTTTCAGATCATTACCGAATTTGAACGGCTCAAAACTGCTCTAGAACAAGAACGCCAGCAAATTGTTGCTAATGAACTTTTGTAGCTGCTAAGGAATGAGAATTAAATAACTCCGCCATTCTGCGGTAGGGGCGAACGGCCATTCGCCCCTACCAGCAATCAAATTCCCGATCTGATTAAATCCATCATCCTAAGTTCTCTTCTCGCTGCTAAAGTCGCAGATCACGACTCCAACGATTGGTGGAGCTACCGTAAAGCTGGAACAAACTTGGGCATCACATACATCCAGGCAATACCGTCTGGATCAAGTGTTTGAGTCCAGACACTAAAGTCTGCTTTGTTTTTACGACGATAGATCGTGCTGCGGCTGACCCCTAGTCGCTTTGCCAGTGCCGAACTAGAGAGCGCCACATCCGACTCTTCCCAGTCCGATTCGGTCAAGTCTAGGTAGGCTTGCCATAGAATTAACATGCTGACAAACAGCAGCAAGACTACGGCTTCTGGACGCCGGAGCACTTCCTCTAGCTTGAGAGATTGCAACGACTGCGCTGGGGCGATCGCCTCCAGTTCACTGCCTGGAGCCACGACAGCGGTTGACGCAGGCATGGGCGCTGTGCTCGTTGCCGCAGGCTCATCCCAAGGATTGGCTTGGAAAGTGACTGGCTGAATCGCTTCAGGTTCAATGATGGCTGGAGCAGCGGCTGGCGTAATCGGCGCAGGGTCGGCGGTTAAAGCAACTGGGTTGGTCGGCGATGGGTCAGCAGTTTGGGTCACGTCTAACGCAAAGGTAGGTGAGGTAGGAGACTGAGCATGGAGCAGAATCTCTTGCCTCCATGCTACCGACTTATCGCCCGTTCGTTGCCCATGAATCGCAACTGTTTCGATCGGTTTTGCCTCTAATTGATGCAGCAATGTAGAAACTAAGGCGATCGCTTCTGCTTCGGGCGGTATGGCGATCGCCTGAAGTAGCACATACAAACTTGTTTCCCGACGGGCAACTTGAGCTACGATGCCGCGCGGCTTGAGGGCATGGTTCAAGATAGCGGCAATCACCTTAGGGTTGCCCTGCTGGGCGTGTGCCAAGAGTTCTTGGGGATGCATGGCAGATGTGGGGCGAGGGATAAGGGCAAAAATCTAGGACGGGGGCTTTAACCTAAAGGCAGTAGCACGAGCAATCCTCGCATGACTGCCCCCGACAATCAAGTATGCAAGTTATTTAATTCGCAATCCTTAGTGAAACAGAAAGAATAGGGACAGTCATTACAGAGTAATTCCTTTTGATAAAAATTCAGTAAACCTTCGTAGAAATCCTGGCCTCCCGCTCGCAAGCGAGTAAGACTAGGTAGTATCACGGTAACCCAAGCCGTAGATCGCCTCAGGGGAAGCGTGCCCGACGGAATTCAATTCCATCGCCATGGCTGCATCTATCGCTCATTGCGCGTAGGGAACAACTGGCCACTTACTTGATAGGAATGGGATTTCATGTTTTCTAAGACCCCCTTACAGAAATTATCCCTAGGTGCTGCCGGAGCAATTTGGCTAGCACTAGGCTCCGTAGAAAGCGCAAACGCTGCCAGCTTCAGCACCGGTAGCATCAGTCAGTCCCTTGAGCTGGATTCCATTGGATTCGGCAACGGTGAAGACGGAGAAAATTCCTCAGACGATGCCATCAAGGCTGCATTAATAGCTGGTAGCGTTCTTGCGATACTTTTCGCCGCAGGGATATTTGATGGAGATAGTAATCGGAAAATCCCTGAGGTCCCCGAGGAACCTGAAATTCCGCCGGAATTTCAGGAAGGACTCCAGGTCAAGACGAAGGGTCAGGATCTTATTTCAGTTGACCTAAAAGACCCGACTTCACCAAAGGTTCCATCGCCAGCTCTGCTTCCAGGACTACTTGCCCTTGGATGGAAGGTGATGCAAAAACGCAGACCAGAGCAAAGTGGCGCGCTCTAGCCACACACTACCCCCCACCATACGTGCCTTTCCCAGCGACCCTTGAGGCGATCGCCGACGCGGCTTTGTAGAAGGATCTGTGGGGGGCGGGCTTCGTCCTCTACTGGGGATTTGGGTTTTAGCCTCAAAATTTATGGTTGGGGCGATCGCATTTTTTGGTCTTGCTCATACAACAACGGCTGACCTAGCGACAGGGCAATTTCCGCCTTTTGCAGCTCTGCACCCAAATAGAGGGCGTGTTCTACCTGGAGGGCAGGGCAGGCGATCGCCAGCTGACGATAGAGCTGAGTGGCCGTTTTTCCGGTGTAGCAGTTCACCACTTCGCCTGCGCCGGGGGTCATGTGCTCTACCACAATCTCGGAGGGCTGCACGCTAATCACAAAGCTGCCGCAGGGATCGGTATAGTCGCGCTGTTGACAAATTCGAGCATAGTGCGAGGCAATGAGGCGATCGCTATTTTCCCAACAGTCATCATAGATGTGGGCACTTTGGCTGATGGTAATCAGCGGTCCCAGGTGCAGATCTGCCCCCGTCTGCGTAGCGATCGCATCTCGAATATGCTGTTGCAGCGATCGCAATCCCATGGCATTGGCCACCCATGCCGAAAACATGTCGTTGCTGCGAAATGTGGCCGTCAGTGATAGTTCACCCTCTACAATCCGCACCCAAATATGATTCAGGCAGGGTGGACTGTCTCCCGTTTCGTGATCATTCACGTCCCATAAAGACATGACAGCCCGGGCAGAATCTAGATCTGCCGCTAACTTTTGGATCACTTGCTGCACCTGATCGCGGCCAAACCAGGAGCGCAGCCGCTGGCCATAGGTATATTTCACGCCCTCTCGCTCGGGGGCATCGTCTAAGATTTGCGAGATATATTGCTGAATGAAGGGGCGATCGACGGGCAAGTAGTTGGGATCTGGAAAGCAGAAGTCGGACGGCTCATCTGTGACCACGGTCACTAGGTCAATCAACTCTTGCCAATAGCCATCGTAGGCAGTGGGGCGAATTGTGCCCGTAGTCTTGATCCGATGGATAATTTTTACCCAGGTTTCAGCGATGGTTTTACCCTCAATCCGGTGGCCATAGCGCTCACCCGGAAGGACAATGGGCGGCGTTGCTTCTAGGGGGAAATTTAGCGGCTCTCCCCACGGCTCCAACCCCGCTTGCTGCGCGTAATTTTTTACCAGAGAAACTGCCTCTGCGATCGCCCCCGCTGTCTGCCAAACCAGCGATCGCCGCAGCTGTGACAGCGCGGCTTCTGCCACTTCCAAGTCGATATAGCCCGCAATTTTAGACCGAATCACCCAGCAGTCTCGCCCCGTATCGCTACGGCCTTGCTCAAAGCCATGCTGCAAAAAATCGATCAAACAGTTGCAGGCTCCAGCATTGAGATCTTCTCGCGTCGCATTCAGAATCACCAAATAGCGAACCTGTGGATTGGCCAACAAATTACGAATGAGCAGGTTAATCCCTCGCGTCGGGCTATACAGTTGACCAATTACCGCATAGTCACTGGGGTCTAGCTTTTTGGCGATCGCCCCCTTCACCGTCCAACCCGTGACCACCGCCGTCTGCCCCGTGCCGCAAGTCAACTGGTTGGGTTTGTGCAGCGGACTGTAGGGATAATGAGAGCGGGAGGGAGTAGAGAGCATTGGAGCCGCGAGATTAGGGTCGGGAGTTAGATTCTACTTTAAAGCAAGCCCTAACCCTTTTTCCAACTTGCCGCCGCTCGCCGCCCCTCATGCCAATCTTCTAGCCAGTCGCGCCAGGGATGCTGATGCAGCCGTTGACGCTGCCATGCCAACGCCGTTTGGGATAAAATTTCGGCGCGGCTAGGCGAGGTGGCGGGCAATTCGGCCAGGGCGCGGACTTTTTGCTGGGTTTGCAGCGCTAGCGTGGCGATCGCGCCCACATCTTCTGCCTGGGTGCCGACTAGATGAATGCCCAATAGGTCACCATTGCGGCGGGCAATCAGTTTACAAAACCCCGTGGTGTTGCCCTGCATTTGGGCGATCGCCAGCCCCTTAAACGACTCTGACTGCACCACTGCGTCATCACCGTAGCGGTGTCGCGCCTGCGCTTCAGTTAACCCCACGCTGGCCAACGCCACGTCAGTCAGCACAAACCGGGGAATTTGCTCAAGGTGGAGGTGAGTCCAGGGCAAAAATAAGGCATTGCGGACGGCAACTCGCGCTGCTTGGCGGGCAAATGGCAGCTCGGGAGATTGACATACATAAATCCGGGGATTGGTGCTCCGCAGATTTGGGTGAACGGTGATGCTGCTGTTGGCGGCGGGGAGGGGATTAGCCGCCAAAACGTGATGGGACTCGACGCCCGCCCCGGCCAGATTTACTCCTGCCACATCTAGCACCTGTGCCGCTGCGACTAAAATTTCGTCGGCTTCAATTCTTTGAAACTCAGTTTGCATCCATTTCCCGGTCGAGCTTTGCCCTGCTTTGATCACCTGGGTTCGAGTTAACAGCTCAACGCCATCTGCCTCTAGCTGTGCCTGGAGCAGTTGAGCCGCCTCTGGTTCTGCCCAAGGGAGCAGGCGATCGCGGGTAATTAGAGTTACCTGGGTGCCCAACCGACAAAACGTCTGCGCCAGTTCTAAGGCAGCAGGACTGTAGCCCAAAATAATTAGCCGCTGGGGCACAACTGTCCAATTAATCTGCCACAGCGAATCGGGGGTGAGCGGTTGCAGATCGGCCAGTCCCAAAATTGTCGGGATCACCCAATCAAAGCCGCGTGCCAGCAGGTAGGCTCTGGCTCGCAGCGATCGCCCATTCACCGCCACACTCAGATGGGGCTGGCGCTCAAATGCTCCGTTGCCAACCACCACATCAATCCCGCGCGCCATCAAAACGGCAGGCGATCGCCCTTCTTCTAAGGCGGCAACCGACCCGCTCACCCAGTCCCAAACTGTTGCCCAAGCTGGCACCTCGGCCACCCCAAGGAGACGCTGCCAACTGCGCCCCAATTGCACAAATGCCTGATGATACAGCCCTTCGCTACCCGCCCAAGCTCCCAATTGGGGCAATGGCTCCACCAGCGCAACCCGCGCTTGGAAGGCACGAGCAGCGATCGCGGCTTCACGGGCGGTCGGCGTACCACCCAGAATTAGTAAGTCGTAGTCGAGGGGCATGGGAGCAGGTGTAAAGATTAAAAAAGCGTCAGTTGCGGTGTGGCTTGGGCACGCTGCAACTGACGCCGGAGGGTTATACCGTAGCGGCCAGACCGTCTAACAGCTGCCTGTTTTCGGCCTGAGTTCTGACGGCAACGCGAAAAAAGCGATCGCCCAATTCTGGGAAACTCAGACAGTTGCGGATCAAAATCTGACGTTGTTTTAACAGCCGGAGCTGCAAGTCAACCGCAGACTGCTCTGTTTGCACCAGCAGATAATTGGCCGCGCCAGGGTAGGGGAGCAGACCAGGCATCTGAGCTAGTGCGTCGAATAGCTGGGTGCGCGCGGGTGGCAGCCAGTCCAGCGTTTGCTGTTGAAAGTCGGTGTCTTGCAAAACGGCGATCGCAGCGGCGGCAGCCAGGGTGTTGACGCTCCAAGGATCGCGCCATTGCTGCCAGCGACGCAGCCGCTCAGGATGGGCGATCGCATAGCCCAGTCGCAGCCCCGGCAGGCTGTAGAACTTAGTTAGCGATCGCAACACCACCAGGTTTGGATAGGTTGGCACCCAATCAATCACACTTTGCTGGGTATCGGACGGCAAGAAGTCCATAAACGCTTCATCGACGACGACCAACCCAAATTCCTCCAGGTAAGGCCGCAGCGATTCGCGGGAAAACAGCCGCCCAGTAGGATTATGCGGGTTGTTGAATAACACCCCGCAGTCTCCCAGGTCAGAGGCCAACGGCTGGTCTAACCGCAGGGGCACATCCTGCTCTGCTAGCCCCCCATCTATATCCATCAAACATGGAATGATGGTGGCATCGAACGCCTTGAGGGCACGCCTGTAGTCTCCAAAAGCGGGGACTGGTAAATAGGTTGCCTTTAGCGCCGCCAGCTCTCGACAAACCCAGGTCAACAGCTCTGCGGAGCCGTTACCGGGCAAGATCCACTCTGGAGCAAGGGCATGGAAGTGACCGAGAGCGCACCGCAGATCTCGCGACTCGGGATCGGGGTAGTCCCGCAGGGCATCCAGGTGAGCGGTAATCGAGGCGATCGCCGACAGTGGTGGCCCCAACGGATTGATACTGGCAGAAAAGTCCAAAATAGCAGAGGGGGAACAGCCTGCCAGCGATGCTGCCCAGACCAAATTCCCCCCATGCACAGGCTGTGCAACAAACTGGTTTTGCACTAGAGCGACCTGTTATTTTGCCACCATATCTTTAAACAGCTTCCCAGCAGAGAAAGCAGGTACTTTCGTGGCTGGAATCTTCATCGCTTCCCCAGTTTTGGGGTTGCGGCCCTCGCGCTCTTTGCGTTCGCGGGGTTCAAATGAGCCAAACCCAACCAAGGTCACCTTGTCACCCGTAGAGACTGCTTCCATGATGGAGTCAATCGCCGCCGTCAATACCGCATCGGCTTGCTTTTTGGTTACGCTAGCTTTTTCCGCAACCCTATCAACCAATTCACCTTTGTTCATGAGAATCTCCTTCGATGGCCAGTCAAGAAATGGAACTGCGTACAAGATCTCACTGTGAGATCAGGGAAACCCGAGAGGGGAAAACCGAAACGGCTGAAACCCCTAGTAAATCGACGTTTCAATGCCCTATTCTAAGGGCTACTCACCCAATGTGGATCGTTGAAACCTTTAATTTATGTAGACTTGGAGCTTTTTTAAGAAAATAACCTAGCTAATCAAGGGGCTATTTTTACCTTCCTAGGTGCTCAAACCCTTACAGGGGGAGGATTCGGCAGACATTCCATCGCCCCAGCCTGTCCAAATCTCTCCACCTAGCGTCTCCCCTGCTCTAGGATGTTTTGCACCTCTCGGCTGGGCACATAGCGATAGCCAAAGGTAGATGTATCAGAGTCATCAATGATCTGCGGCGTTAGCATCACGATCACTTCTTGGCGAGTATTGGTGCGAGTAGTACTGCGGAACAGCGCCCCTAGAATTGGGATATCTCCTAAAATTGGCACTTTTGTCACACTTGTTCGGTCTTGATCTTGAATAATCCCCGACAAAACCAGCGTTTGCCCATCTCGCACCCGAACCTGCCCAGAGGAAAGCCGTCGCACCGCTAGTAACGTAATTCGGAGCTGTGAATCCTGCACATCTGCCAAAAACTCACCAGCCGGGGCAGAAATAGTAGGCCCAACCGACAGGGTCACGAAGCCGTTGTCGTCAATCCCTGCCACGTCAACACTCAAAATTAACCCGGCTGGGGTTGTTTCAACGGTCACGGTTTGGGTGCGGTCTGAACCCGTTCCTGTTGTTTCAATCTCGAAGTTGGTGACCACATCTTGGGTCAGCTGCACTTCAGCCGTTTCCCCTTCTTGAATCACTAGAGTCGGATCGGTCAAGATTTTGGCGTTGCCGCTGGTGACGGCAAAGCGCAGCTGAGCCAGGAAGTTCCGCACAAAATTAAAGTTTGAACCCTGTAGGCTGCCATTGGTAACGATATTGCCCAACTGATCGATAGCCGTGCCAAGGCCAATGGGTGAACTGGTGCTAATTCCAGTCGTGTTGTTGTTATTGAGGTCACGACTAGAGCCAAAGTTGATGACGCCAACGCCATCATCTTGGATGATACGGGCATCGTCGATACCAAACGAGAAACTGGTAGAAGCCCGGTCAATGTTCGACAGGTTAACGTCGATCACGCGGACATTGATCGCAACTTGGCGGCGACGAACGTCAAGCTGGGTGAGTTGAGCTGAAGCAATTTCCAGCAGTTTGGGAGTGCCCACCAGCGTTACAGAGCGCGTGCGTTCGTCTCCAACGACCGATAATCCCCGAAGAATGGGAGTTGAGT
>Ga0163155_10006050_pt1 | contig 11849 bp, 9 predicted proteins | sample OliLakLV19SP4G1_FD_148611 | JGI IMG/M metagenome (GOLD analysis project Ga0163155, IMG submission 148611) | Freshwater microbial mat bacterial communities from Lake Vanda, McMurdo Dry Valleys, Antarctica - Oligotrophic Lake LV.19.SP4.G1 | ecosystem: Environmental > Aquatic > Freshwater > Lake >...
TCGGCGATCTGCCCTTGTTGCTCGGCGAGCTGTCGGTCCCGTTCGGCGAGCTGTCGGTCCCGTTCGGCGAGCTGTTGATCCTGTTCGGCCACCTGCTCACGGAGTTTTTCGATCTCACGGCGCTGTTTTTCGACCCGCCGCCGCCAGTCTTCCTCGCTGGCAGCAGGCGCGTCCGAACGCCAACTCCCCGTCCCCCGCTTGTCCCTTGCGCCCCGAGAGGCTTTCGCACTCATCCACCATACGTTAATCGATCGCCCTGGAAATGTCCAGAAAAATCGGTCAGGCCGGTTCAGCGGGACCCGCAAATACAAGGGCCTGAACAGTTACATGTTATTGCTGACAGTCCTTGCGTTTTTGGCATGTATTGTCCCTGGTATTTTCATGTACGTTTTGGTAATCCGGAAGGTGTACCGGTTTCATAACCTGGTCATAACCGCAAACCCAATCAACGGTGGAAGCCAGGTATACGTTCAATACCCTACATCGGCTGGGTCGCTAGTTTCCGGCTTCATGGCAATGCTGCCGCCGCAATTCATGGCTGGCCATCCATCAGATCTTCCCGCATTGCCAGGTACTCCTTCGCAGCCATGGTCCACGGGGGCGCCAAGTAGCCCCACCATTCCCGAGAACTCTTCGGGGAGTGACGTTCCGCACCCACAAAGATCTTGTTCTGGCTGTCACCGAGGGATCCCACTTGAAGCTGCATTCTGCCCGAATTGCGGCGCTGGGCGGTAGTCCAGCACTCAATGCGAATAAGCTAACCGGCAGAAAGCGATGCGCGCCAAAAGGCCGGCCAAGTGCGAGGTTCTTAAACAGTTGCAGTGATGCCTGTCACCGCACAAATTGACTTTTCAGCTCGTTGCGAAGCCCGGCCGGCCTTCCATAGGCAGACGACTTCCTGGATGCGACACCTGACGTTGAGGCCACTTGTCGAACTCCTCTAGTTGGGCGAAAGTCTTGCCGTAGGATGGCGGATCGGAAGGTCTCCGAGGTGGCAGGGCTCAAGCCGATGACGTGGAAGATCCGCCGATCAAGCTAACTCGCTTTCACTTTAGACCACAGGGCTAGGGGTGGCAGTCGCGCCGTTTCTATCGTACTCTTCAAGAGGGAGAATCCGGGAAATGCAGATCACCACTACCATAGCATTCGCCACCGCATGTGTGTTCGGAAGCGCGACACTATCTGCGCAAGGACCACTACCAGAGTTTTACGGTGTTTATGCGCTCCAAGACGGAAAACTAACAGAACTAATGGCAAACGCCGATCACAACGACTTCGGCTCAACTGTCAAGTTTGTCGTGTTTTGGAGAGGATCAGTACAGCCGGTCCAAAACATATTCTTCATCCCACCTGAGAAACCCAGGGATAGTCGATCCGGCGAATTTAAGGGGTGGGATGATTGGTTTCGGCAGACACAGGCCCCCGGTAACGCAATGGAGAAGGCCGTGCTCCACGGCGTTCCAGCGAACGCCGTGGAGATTCCTTTTCGAGTCGGCCCTTATGGGGGCAGTAGCGAGATGATTCGCGTAGTCCCGAGCAAGGATCTTCCGCCTGGATTGTATCAGCTGCTCAAGGGGGTGCGATTTTGGGTACGAAAGTCAGAGGTAGCGTCGATTTATGGCCAAGCCGCACAATTGGCCCAGCGCACTACTGGAGACGGAACAATCGCTCCAGTAAGGCAACAATCGGCTAGCAATCAGCCAGATATAAAAAAGAACCTTTCTACGGCAATTAGCTCTGGTTCAAATGTAAAAACGAAATTCGGCATTAGCAATCAATCGCCCGGTGCAATTAACCTCTTTCTTGACGGCAGTGAAACGCCAATCACCATTACCGGCGGCAACACTTTCAAGGACATGCTGGAGATAGGATCCACACATTTTTTGAAGGTAGTCGCTGGAAATATGGTCTACGAGGCACAATTTACAGTTCAGTCCGGATCGAAAGTGAGTCACTACTCAATATTACCCGGTGTGTCTATCGCAGTTTGGGGATTCAACTATTTGGAGAAACCTCGCAAGTCTAGCCTGCCATAAATAGCAGCACCCTCTGGAGGCACGTATGATTTCAAAGTTCCCGGAAGCAAAGACAAGAACGACTTCGGATGTCACTCCTTATCCACACTGTTGTGCCGAACACGCGCGGTACCTTTGTGGGGCAACAGGCCTTGTGCCTTACCCATCTGTAAGCTCTTGTGCCGCAGGGAAAGGCACATTGTTGGAAAACGGGGTAGAGTGTTTTGTGTTGTCGATTACCCTAGGCCCACCCCGGCCCAGTTCTGGGATAAGATGTTTAATCTCCACTTGAGTATCAGAAAAACGTGCCGACAATGCTGGGCATAATTTGAGGCTCTCCAATCACCATGTCCAAATCACTCTTCACCCGCTTTGTATTCGCTTTAGCCATCGCGGCTCAAGCCCAGGGCCCAGTCGTGACGGTCGCTGATATCGAAATGCTCGTATCTGCCAAGATGTCCGACGACGTCATCATCGCCCGGGCCAAGCGCTCCGGGAAACCTCTCGATCTATCGACCGAAGAAATGATCAGCCTGAAAAAGGCTGGTGCATCAGACAGCTTAATCCGGCAACTGCTCACCATAGGTGCGTCGTCGAGTTCGCCTCAAACGGGTTCGACGCCTACCCAGACCGCCGCCTCCAACCAACGTGAAATCGGTGCTTATTTTAAGCGTGGTGATGAATGGGTTGAACTTCTGGCGGAAGTAGTCAATTTCAAATCGGGCGGCGCAATCAAAAGCCTCGCCTCCGCGGGGATTGTAAAGAAGGACCTGAATGGATTGCTGGTCGGTCAGCACAGCCGCAATTCCATCAAGACCCCACTCGAGATTTTGATCGTGGCTCCAGAAGGAGTGGGCGCCACCGAGTACCAACTCCTGCGGCTTCGGGAAAACAAAGGAAACCGCGAATTCCGATCTGTGACCGGCGGAATTCTCAATTCGCAGAGTGGCGCGATGCGCGACATGGTGCCGTTCGAAGGAACTCGAATCGCTCCTCGCCAATTCCAGGTTCTGCTCCCCGCAAACCTCGGCGCAGGCGAGTACGGCTTTCTCCCGCCCGGCGGCGCCAATGGCGGCGGCATCGTCGGCACACCCACGGGCGGCCAGGGTAAGATGTTCACGTTCCGTCTCGTTGAATAACTGTTCTGCGCTCGCAAATTCGGAACGTCGTCTGAGGGTCCAGGAAATCACCTGCGTTGAATGGCAAGTCGAGTATGAAACGCTGAGCCGGTAAGTTCCTCCTGACGGAGAATGAGTCCCAAGCGGATTGGCTTCTCGTGGTAATCGGTTTCTTCTAGTCCATGATGAATCGCCGTTCGGAGGAGCGCAATGTTGTTGTTTTCAATAAAACGTACGGTCTTAACCATCGGGGTCGGCCTATTATTCGCCCACCAACTGGCCGGCTTCACTCTTCGCCAGCGCATGACGACTCGCGAAGTCCCGGACTCGATTTGCACCTTACCGTCCGCCGCTAGCACATTTTCCACCAGCTCCAATCGACTCAATGTCTGGTTCCTCGCTGACACCGTTGCCTCCACGGACGAATTCTCTATGGAATGGATTCAACCTTCCGGAGCGGTACATTCCCGGTACACTTGGTCCCGGGGGAGCGGGGAGCGGTGCTATTGGGCTTGGCTCTTGCCGCAGACAGAAGACCTCCAGCCCGGCACCTGGGCCGTGCGCATCGCCGCCAACGGCTCGCCGCTTTTCTCCCTATCCTTTCGCTTACTTCCGACTTCGGAAGCCTGTCCAACTCAAAGCATCAGCCACACGTCTTCCACCACCTCGGCACTCGCCGAGTCCGACTGCCGTGTGGGCGACTTCAGGCGGAACGACGACATGCGCTATGCCAAGCGATATCGATTTTCACTCGCCAGCTCCGGAGTCTTTCGTGCTGACCTGTCCTCTTCGGCTTTCGATGCCTACCTCTTTCTACTCGACTCCAACGGCAACATCGTTGACGAGGACGACGACGACGGCGTCGGCCGCGACGCAAAGATCGTCCGCAACCTCGATCCAGGCAGCTACACGATTCTTGTCACTTCCTTCAGGAAGGAAACTGGGGCTTTCCGCATCACAACGTCGTGGCAGGATCCGCTCTCCTGCGGCGTCACCGATATCAATCCTACTGGAGGAACCATCGATACGCTTCGCTCAACAGATTGCCCGCTCTCGGCCTTCCTTCCGGACCAGTCGCCAAATCGGTACGCAAGGCTATACCGGCTTACGGTCCGGCAATCGGGCGACCTCACTGTCGATCTGACTTCGTCCGTCTTTGACGCCTTTCTTTTCCTGCTCGACAGCAGGTATGGAACTCTTCAGTCCAACGACGACGCAGCCTGGGGAACCGACTCCAGAATCACGCGCAGAATGCAGCCCGGCGTCTACTACATAGTGGCGACCACCTACCAATCGGGCTCCGTGGGTAGATTCGATTTGGCTACTGACTTCAGTGCTGGAGCCGAGACGATCACCTTGTTTCTTCATGGCCTCAACTCAGATTCAGACACGTGGGACCAACTAAACAAAGACGCATATTCCGGGCAGTGCCAAAAGATCTGGGCGGGCGCTATCGTGGAGGATTACGTGCCTCAAGCGCCCTGTTACTTGTATACTTTCTCTGGCCGCCGGGATGAGTCTGGTGATTTTTGGCCGAACGGGGACGGAGCCACTTTCGAGGATCTTGGGAAAGAGGTTGGCATCGTCGTGGACTGGATCCGGAGCCGCCATAATCTGAAAGTCCTCATCCTGGCCGGGCACAGCCGCGGCGGATTGGCTGCTCGGGCCTACCTCCAATCGTCAGAGTTGATGCAACGGTTGCTATTCCGAGTAGGGCTGGTGACCATCGGGACCCCTCATTTGGGAAGCCCTTTTGGCAGGGTTCGGAGTTGGCTGAGCGCGTTCGGGAAAAAGCTCTCCGACGAACACTGTGGCTGGATGCCTGAGTCCAAACTCCGTTTTGCATTCGCCCCCTCTACTGGATATCTGGCGACCGCCCATAATGCATTTAAAGTGCCTTCGTTGGATGCGCCGGTCTCTAAGGCGATTCGCGATCTGAATGCACGTGCGGCGGTTCTTTCCAATCGGGTCGACCTGTTCGGCGAGATACGTAGTAACCTCACTAAGTTCGGCGAAAACTTGGGAGATTTTCCGGGCGATAACAGGGAAGCTGTCCTTGACGCGTCCACCCTCATCGGATGTATCGCCAAAGACGACGCGGAGAAGCAAACAATCCTCGACTACATCCAATTGAACATCCCTGAAACCTGGCTCAACGAGGGCGACGGAATTGTACCATTCGAATCCCAGCAAATTCTCAAGGTGACCGGCGTTCGTGGAACTGTCTGGTACATTGACTTGAAAACAAAGACATCCCATGTCGATGAAACATCCCGTACCGCCTCGATCAAATCCGTTATCGACAAAGTTAGCAGCGAGCTCAACGCGATGCCTCCGCTTGCTGCGCCTTCTCTCCTTCCACCCGTCAGTACTCTAGTTGCCCCGTCCCCGATGCCAGCCCCTGAAGCAGTTGAGGGTAGACGGCTGGAGGAGTTCGCGGCGCGTCTCTCCCCCCGCTGGAATACCACTATCAGCGAAGCCCTCTCGTCCCTGCGGCGCGATGATCGCAACCATCTCTATGTCTTAGGGCGGCAGGCGTTGGAGAGTTTCAGCAGCGACGACTCGGAAGCTTCCCAATTAGGACTCCAGCTTCTCTGGCTGGCGGGAACTGAAAAAGCTGTGGCAGCTGCATTTGAATCCCTAACTGCCCAGCGCGGTTGGACCTCTGATTCCGCCCAGAGCATCGCGGCCGATTTTGCGCTCCTGCCTTTCGAGAAGACATCGGAGGTACTCATCAACACCTTGTTTGTGTCTCCTTCGGAGTCTCCCTCTGCTTCCGCCGCCGCCACCGCTTTAGCCAAAAGCGGTGAGCCCTCCGCTGTCCGCGCGCTACTGCAATGGGCGCGGACCCTTGATGAACCCGGAGCGGCCGAGCGAACGGCCCGCTACTTCCGGCAGATAGCCTCGCCCAAGGCCATCGTAGAGTTTCGCAAGTCGATCCTCGCCGAACCCTTTCGCGACGAAATTGTGTCTCGAACTCTCAAATTAGTTCTTGCGGAAATGGACATTGAGCCCAAGTTGGAGGAGGTCCAGCAGTAAAGGTGCGCTTGCCGGCCGGTACAAATCGGGACTGATTAGCACGGCCGCCGCCGCAAATCTGGACCACACTCGAGGCCACTTACCATTGCTATGAAAACATCTTCGAGATGTGGGGGAAGGCTGGAATTCGCGTGCCGCCGTGCCTCAGCGTGCTCTGAAATAGCACATAATAGTTTAGCTTCGCGTCAACTGAAGGCCATGAGTTGACCCGGCGAAGCGGGTTACCGTGGAAACCTCAAAGGGAGATCTTACCGTGGCTCAAAATGAACAGGCTCCTTCAGGGAAGTCGCGGCCTTGGAGATGGCTATTTCCTCTGGTGTTATGCATTGTTGCCTTCGAAACGGGCTGTACTATGGCGGCTCTGGAAGCCGGGGCGCTTGCAAGGGGCGCACTCGCCGGTACGGTGACAAGAGCAGGCATCGCGGCTGGTGCTAGGGTTGGTGCGGTTGAGGCGGTCGGCGGCGGGGCTCTGACCGCCGAGGTTGGGTCAACCATGAGTGCCACCGTGGCCCGCGGGGCGGTAGGTCGGCTGGGAGTTGGAAGCGATGTGAGTGGACTCTCAATGAGTGCAATACTGACCGAATCTCGGGTTGCCACCCTAGCGAGTCGCAGTGGACTCGGCGGAGTCTTAAATGAACTTGCCGCTTCGCGATTGCAGCCTACCCTTAGCGGTCTCGGCCGTGTCATGATCGATGGTCGGCCAATACTTAGGGCCGGCAGCGATGGGTCTATTCGGCTATGGTCCTCTGGGCAACTGATTGGCCAGATTCGAGGCGAACGTATTTTTGCGCTCGACTTAACGGGAGTTGCTACCACTGAGATCGGAGTAGTGGAGTCTAGCCTGGCCCCGCTCGCTGACGAAGTGCCCTTACACGTTCTCCGAGTTCGCCAGAATTGGTACCGCTTAGTGCTTGGAGCTCCGTCTACCGTGCCGCCAATTGAATTGGCTCTATTCGCAGCGGCAGTGGAACAGGAACGCAAAAAAATAGAGCAAAGCGGCCAAGAATTTCCGATATCACTCGAAGGTCTGGTGAGTCAGGCTGAGATTGGGATCAACGATGGTGAATACATGCGCGCGCTCGTGTATGCGGCCCGTGCGGTCCAGCTTCACCCTAATAGTGAACGAGCTCGAGAGATGCTTACTAGGATTCACCGAATTCGTTCGATTTTGAAGTAGGAAGCATGCCAACTCGTTGGGTGTCTCTCGTAATTGCAGTGACTACCAGTATGGGAACCTTGCAATCCCAAGAGCGCAGCCCTGCTCTCACTAGTCGACAAATCGAGATTCTGATTCTCGACCTGCCAGACGCTCGTCTGGCAGCAGAAGTTCGAACACGCGGAATTACCCGGCCTTTCAGGGTAGCCGATCTTCAGCGATTGCGTGACGCCGGTGCTGGTCCTCAGACTCAAGCTGCCCTAAGCCCGTTTCTCGTGACGTCGTCACTTAAGATTTCTGTTAGTCCTGCGATCCAAGGCGCAATTGTGACGGTGGGACCACAAACTGCCATAACCGATTCCGTGGGAACCGCCATTGTCGATGGGCTAGTGCCGGGGACTCACCGGATCGCCATCGAAAAATCCCCTGCGGTACTGCGGACGGAACAGGTGATTTCACTGGCAGAAGGCGGATCTCATGTGTACGTGCCCCTCCGTGTCTTCAGAGGAAAGCTGACGGTGCTCACCTCTGTTCAGAATGCACGAATTGAAATTCGAGATGTAGGCGTCTTCACTCCCCCATTGAGAGAATATGAGTTGCCCGCCGGGGCATATGTTGTAGCGGTGACGGCACCTGCTTATTTGCCATTCACGGCCGAGGTTGAGGTCCAGGGGGATCGTACAAAGGTGTTCCAGCCAACTCTATTGCCGGACCGGGTCGAAATGGTGAAATTTGTCGCGGCAAATGGAGAATCCCTGCAATCTGAATTGCGGGGATTGCTGGAGCGAGGCGACCATCAATTATTCCAGGCGAAAGCGAACATCCTGCTTGAATATGGTGGGGAGAAGCTATTCGAGTTTCGACTACTACATCACCATGCCAGTGCATTTCATGATGCGAAACTTACGCTGACTCGATCTGGATTGTTTTTTGAACCACTCGCTCCCTGTCTTTGGCGGGCTGAACTGATCCCTTGGGCGCGCATAGCGCGGACGACAACCGTCCACCAAGGGTCGAAGGGTGTCTTAATGCTCGTCGAGGTTGCTGCCGGTAAGAAGCTCAACCGAAGAATCCCACTGAATTTTTCCGTTTTTGGTTCGTTCATCGGCCAAGAGTCTGAAACGAAGCCGATAAAAGCGGGGCGAGTGATCCTTGGGCAGTCAATTACGACTAGAAACCGCGTTCAGTCTCCCCCGAGTGCGGCCAGCGTTCTTTCCGACCTTTCTTGGATGATTGATCAAGCTGTAAACGCAAATCGACTCAGCGCACCCCAGCCTCCGTTACTTACGCCCCCACCCCATATCCCGTCGCGATAGTCTCGTTGATTCAGTGATTTCCTCGAAGCACTCCACCCAACTCCCACCCTTACGTAAGGACTTCGACATCCCGACAAGGGCTACATCCGCTAGGGATTCCAGGATTCCTTGCTTTTCCTTCTGACTCACGATAATCTTTCGACTTGCCTACCCCATCCTTCACCAGATTCGCCGAGCTTCTTCGGTTTGTCGTCTAGTGATTATGTGAACATCAAACAGATTGTGGAGATTCCTTATGAACCGATCGATTGTGGTAACTATCTTTGTCTTGCTAGCGCTGTGCACTTGCGCGGTCTTTTCTCAGGAAGCTAAAAAGCCGCAAGAGCCGGAGCAAGAGCCGGAGTACGTGAACGTGTTTTCGGTTTTGGATAAAGACGGTGTATTAAGGCCTTTGGAGCGTCAGCCCGCGAGGCCGAACAGCAAAGTTAAGGCCTTGGGCTTCGGAGGCGCTCAAGCAAGCTATGTTGTATCGAACGAGAACTCACCTGTTCGCTTTTCCTCAGATGCCAGTTTGCAGTTCGTCGTACGACCTGCAGGACCAAATTCCCCCGGAGGCACTGCGGCTAACAACGTAGATCCCGCAACTATCGTGCAACTTTACCGTCTTAAGGTGACGAAAAAGCAGCGCGAGCTCCAAATCGTCAAGGCAGGAATCTTTGCGGGCACAAAAAATAATCAAGAAGAGGCCACCATCCCTTTTGAAATCGTGAAATACGGTGAACATTCGGCGCTGATGCGCCCATTGAAACCCCTTCTTCCCGGCGAATACATGTGGGCCGCGAATGCAGCATTCATGGTGCCCCAAGCTTACTGCTTCGGGATTGATCCAGCCAAGCCTTGAACCTGTTTAGTATCTATAAGCGCGTTCGGTGCAGCTCCTGCCGGCCAGATATGGTCAGGAACGGGTTCTATTTTGCGCCGTCCTTGACACAAACTGCGAAGATCAGTTCACAGGAATATAGACTCCGACCTGAGATTCTTGTGCTTCAGGGAAAAATATCTTAAATAAGTAGTCCGCCCGATCCAGAGGTCGCGGTGGAACTGTGAGATTGAACTGATACAATCCGGGGCTAATCAGTGCGGCTGCTGATACGTTAAAGTCGCTGCTCCCGATTCGGGCAAGAAACCGACTGCTCAATAGCGTCGATGGTATAAGTTGACCTGAAGGTTGTGTTGGTGTCGAGGGGCCGAAGCCCGTACCAAACACCAATAATGTTTCTCCCGGCACCGCTGGACGAGATCCGGAAATAATGTTCGGCCTACCGACAAGCGTCCCATCCAAATGCACCGCGGCCGGATAGAAATACACGCTACCGTCTGCCGCCGTCACCTTGGCCGTTGTGAACAATCCTGGCTCGATCTCCCGGTGCTCTCCCAAAGATGAATCAGTGCCAGCCGCGGTTGCGACTTTTACCGTGACGTTTCCGTTCGGTAGTCCATCCGGAACCTGTACGTTGATCTGCGTCGGACTAACGAAATAGACGGCCGATGGAATGTCATTGAACGTTACAGTCGTACCCTCCAGGCTCGTCGGTAATCTGTTGCCGACAAAGTCACTTGAAGTCCAAGTTCGCGTTGCACCTGTTGTGAGATTCTGCCCATAGATTGTCGCCCAACTGCCTCTCGCTACGGGACCAATGAACGAGGCGCCGTTAACGATTCCGCGGCTTTGCAGGATCTGAGGCGCGCCGTTCGGCGAGCCACCACCAGTGGCGTTTCCGACCTTGCGAATTCGGTGAAGCCGTGGGGGGAGCAATAACTCAAAGTCCTCGGACGTACCCACCATCTCTGTAAAGTACAGATTGCCATTTGGATCAAATGTCATGCCGTTTACGATGCCCAATTTTGCGTTTCCGGCCGTTCCTCCGTCTCCATCTCCTGCATTGCCGAGCGCTTCTCTGCCTGTACCGACGACGGTGGTAATGACTCCATTCGCGCTTATCTTCCGTATTCGCCGAGCGGACTTTTCGGCAACGTATAGATTTCCTTGCTTGTCTAGAGCCAACGCACCAATTCGGCTAAACCCAGCCGTTCCACCTGGATACGGAAGTCCGTTTCTAACGATGCCACTTCCAAGCGAATAGTACAGGTTTCCTTGACCGTCAAAGACTCCAGGGCAGCAACCAGTGTCGACGTATCCGTCTGCCTTGACGCGGAACCCGCTAGACCCTCCCTGTGAACTGGTGTAGACGTAGACTCTGCCCTGAGGGTCGACCGCGACATCCCGGACAACATCTAGGCGAAGATCAAGCGCTGCTACAGGTCCAAGTAAGAGGGAGAGCCCAAGCCGGGACACCGGCAGTGAGCCGCCACCTGCAACTGTCTGAATAGTCTCGTCGCTATTGATCCTCCTAACTCTGAAATTTTCCGAATCCCCGACGAATACCCGGCCCTGGACGTCAACGGATACGCTACCTGGGTTGGAGAACGATGCGGCAGTTGCTGTCCCACCATCACCGCCGAAACCGTACCTTCCCGATCCCGCGATTGTCCGCAGAACTCCGTTTGTTGCAAGCTGTCGAATCCGGCCGTTACCAGTATCGGCGATGAGAAGGTTCCCGGTCCTATCTACAGCAAGCGCCCTAACTGTGAAGACTTCATCAAAAGAGAAGCGTCCCGCTGTAGCGGGGCCGCCGTCTCCTGTGAATCCTGGAGCTCCTCCCGAGACGGTCACAATAGGGCTTGACGCGTCCACCTGTCCGAACAATGAACTGCAGACTAATAGGACCGGAAGCAATACGGGCGGTATAGTTTTCAAGTTTTCGGTTTCTCCTACGCAGAGTGTATCCGATATCTCCCACTGCTGCCCCCGTCTCAAATGATCGCTCTCACGGCGCGCACGCCCTTAGTCTGGTCTTTTTGCCAAGAGGCCCACTCTTTGGCCAACTCCGCTAATGCATTATGTCAGCGCCTGTCGGTACAAGGATTCGAGCTGCGAGTCTACATCGCTGCATCCACTATAGTTTCACGTTTTCGCTTCTCCGCTAGCCTTACGTCCATGACCGGGCACCGCTTCACTTGACGGCTATCGCCTGGCCGCGCCCGGCGCTCGGCTCCATTCTGCTTTGTCGGCTCCCCCAGCCGGATTCCGCCCTGCGGGTCCGCTCGCTATCGCTTGCCGGAATCCGACCGGTTCCCCTGTGACTTGAAGCATCCTTTGGCCGCGACTGGAAGCATCGGTTGGCCGCACTGGACGGATAAGTCC
>Ga0163155_10006065_pt1 | contig 11830 bp, 8 predicted proteins | sample OliLakLV19SP4G1_FD_148611 | JGI IMG/M metagenome (GOLD analysis project Ga0163155, IMG submission 148611) | Freshwater microbial mat bacterial communities from Lake Vanda, McMurdo Dry Valleys, Antarctica - Oligotrophic Lake LV.19.SP4.G1 | ecosystem: Environmental > Aquatic > Freshwater > Lake >...
GGTGCAGACGGACTACTCGCGTTTCGACTGCGGCCGAAGCCGCTCTATAGCGGCACAGTGGGGGAAGTCATCATGATAGGTGACGACGCGGTTTCGACTGCGGCCGAAGCCGCTCTATAGCGGCACAACGGAGTGACCCAAGAAGTGAACTCAGGGAAGTTTCGACTGCGGCCGAAGCCGCTCTATAGCGGCACCTAGGAGAAAAATAGTGATCGCATCGCCCTCCAGTTGGTTTCGACTGCGGCCGAAGCCGCTCTATAGCGGCACAACGGCGAAACCTACTGCATGATCGACACCAACGGCGGTTTCGACTGCGGCCGAAGCCGCTCTATAGCGGCACCTCTGTGTACTGGATCTCGCGGGGGCAGACGGATGTTTCGACTGCGGCCGAAGCCGCTCTATAGCGGCACTAGTGCTTACGCGTCAAAGGGATCAAGTCATCGTGAGTTTCGACTGCGGCCGAAGCCGCTCTATAGCGGCACTTTCGCTGTGTATTTCAGCCGCACGACCCGCCGATACGTTTCGACTGCGGCCGAAGCCGCTCTATAGCGGCACTTTGGTATTCTTATCGTGGCCGCTGTCTTGGCCTTTGTTTCGACTGCGGCCGAAGCCGCTCTATAGCGGCACAATTGGGAGTACCGTGGACGTGGACGATGGTACGTTTCGACTGCGGCCGAAGCCGCTCTATAGCGGCACACTTCCGCTGTCTCCTCGACGACATCGTCGCTTTCGTTTCGACTGCGGCCGAAGCCGCTCTATAGCGGCACACTGTATTTTCTACATGCTGGCGGGTATCCTGCTAGGTTTCGACTGCGGCCGAAGCCGCTCTATAGCGGCACGACGCCGAACTCATTGACGCTCGCAAGCGATGCGAGTTTCGACTGCGGCCGAAGCCGCTCTATAGCGGCACGGACCGCTCAATCAGCTCATTGTGAACCTCGGTGGTTTCGACTGCGGCCGAAGCCGCTCTATAGCGGCACGACGGGAACTACGTTCGCCCTTGCCAGACGGTGTTTCGGTTTCGACTGCGGCCGAAGCCGCTCTATAGCGGCACTTCGTAACACCCTTTGGAAAGGAGTAAAGTTATGCGTTTCGACTGCGGCCGAAGCCGCTCTATAGCGGCACGCGATAGGAGGACAACATGCGTAAGCTGCTGCTCTTGTTTCGACTGCGGCCGAAGCCGCTCTATAGCGGCACCGCACCGCTTCGCGGTCCGCTTGTGTCATGCTGGCGCAACATCTCCATGCCGCAGGAGTTGCGCGCCACGATCGCAGGTTGCCAAAGAGCCGTGATAGAACATGCGATACACCCACCTTGCGGTGGGTTCGAGCGGCCGGGGACCCGGACGGCCACGCTGTGGCCAGTCTCCGAATCAGCGGGACACTCCGTACAGCCTCCTACGCCGAGGCGCCTCGAAAGGAGGCAGCCTCTTGGCGACTTCAACGAGCGACGACGGGCCCTGAACTTCGCGGTGACCGCGGCGCCAGACGTGCAACAGCAGGTCTGCAGCGGTGTACGCACGAGCCAGTCTATGACATGTGTCGAGTGAAGTTCAGCGCTGATCTTGCATCAGGGGGCGAATAGCACGGTACTCCACGATTCCGGGGTCTTCATCCAGCTCATGCGGCGGCGGGTGCCGCGCTCGTCGATTGGGACGATGTCGACGATGTCGTCTCTTCTCAGCACGATGCCAAGCGCCAGCCGAAGGTCGGGGAGATCCTCGGGATCGAGGGCGACCTCGAAGACCGACTCCTGCACGCGCTTCCCGAACCGAGCGAGGGTCTTGGCAACCCGCCGCCGGCGACCGTTGTCGGCGATGTCATACGCCACCAGATAGAGGCTCATGGGTGTTCGAAGACCTCGAAGAGGCGTGAGTGATCGAGCAGATGCCGCCGCAGCGAACGGGCACTCGCCATGATCCTGCTGCGATATGGGGATGGTTCACTCCCCATGCGGCATCGCGTCGCGAGGGCGAGCGAGTCGTGCAGTGTCTGGAGGGTGCGGCGAATGGCGGTGTTCGAGACGTCGACGCGATAGTCGCTGGTCGGATCGCCAGGACGGAAGTCGCCGGGCTTCAAGTGCTCGAGGGCAGTGAGCACTGCCCGATCGGCGAGATGGCGGAAGGGCTCCTGGAGATCCGAGGCCAGCGCGTCGTGCCCGGGCGAGGGCCGGTGGAGGAGTCCGAGGCCTGGCACCAGCCCGACGCTGCGGATGGCCGTTCCGACGAGTCGGTAGATGGTGCTGTGGCAGAGATTCAGAAGGATGTTGGCGGGGTCCTCGGCATCCGGAGCCACCCGGACGCGGAATCCACACCAGCGCGGGACCAGCGACCCGAACGCCTCATACCAGCGGGCAGCCGCGCTTCCCTCGAGGCCGAGAAGCGTTTCAACGCTCGCAGCCTGTCGACAGCGATCGGCGATCTGAAGAAGCGCTTCGGAATGGTCGCGGGCAAGCCGCCCCGATCGTGCCAATGCCGCGGTCAGGACCCCGTGATTGTGCACCTTCGCTCCGATCAGTCGGCGGGCCAGCGCCAGGCGGTGCGATTCGTCCTGAGCCGCAGCAACCTGGGCGACGACCGACTCCGGATCAGGGTCGCTGTCGGCCGTGAGAAGCCGGACGCGGTCGCGGCCGCCATTGTTCGCAATAGTCGCCGAGATTCCGTGGTCCACGAGTGCCCGCAGCGCGCTCGCCGAGATCGAGGGGTGACCGAAGACGAGCAGATCGCGGATCCGTGCAAGCGGCACGGTGACCACCACCGATGGCCGCCCGGATTCGATCCGCAGCCCGTTTGTGCTGCAGTCGATCGAGCGGACATCGGGACCCGCGACCAGATGGGATTGCTCATCGGGATCCATCTGGTCGGTTTCACCCGGAAGATCGACGAAGCGTCGCACGCCCGGTGCCGGAGACTCGGCCTGCTTCCAGCCGATCTGATCGATCGGATGGGGTCGGTCCAGGGCCTCGGCCGTCCAACGATCCCGATACTCGAAGCGGAACCCAAGGAAGGTGAAGGGTTCGCGGAGATCAATGACCGAGGTCTTCTTCTCGTTGAGGCTCAGGGCGAGAGCTTCCGCCGCCAGTCGAACTCGCTCGAAGGCGGCCTCGGCATCCGAACGACGGCGATAGAGCACGAGAAAGTCATCGGCGTAGCGAACCAGGAGCCCGCCCTCGGCCTGAATCTGCTCGTCGAACTGGTCGAGGAAGAGATTGGCAACGAGCGGCGACAGCGGCGATCCGGTTGGCACTCCTCGATCGGCCGCGGGGGCGCCGGTCACGATCGAGGCCATCAGCCAGGCCACAAGCTGGTCGTCGCCGATGTAGGCGTCAAGGCGGGCCCGCAGCAGGACGTGGTCGATGCTGTCAAAGAAGCGGGAGAAATCAGCCTTCAGCGCAAAGCGGAAACCCTGCTGGGTGGCCCGCTGGATCATCCGCGCCGCATGGGTGCGCCCCAGCCCGCGTCGGTAGGCAAGTGACGAATCCTCGAAGAACCAGTCGAGAGCCGGGGCGAGGAGCGCATGAACCGCCCGCTGAATCACTCGGTCCTCCCGGGCGGGAATGCTGAGCACGCGCTCCCCGCCGCTGGCCTTTGGAATCGGGACCCGGATGTATGGCCGCGCTGTGTGGCGGCCGCTGCGGACCGCATCGGCAAGTCGCTCGGCGGCGCCGCTCGGCAGGTCGAAGGCTGCGGCGGCACGGTCGAGTTCCGACGAGGCGAAGGCGGTGTCGAGCAGCGGCTGCGCACGGCGGCAGGTCGCCGGAGCGTCACCGGCGTCGAGCAGCCGGTAGCCACCGAAGCCGAAGCGGGTGTTCTGTCCCACGTGGACGAACTGGCCAAGAGCGAGCGCGGCCAGGAGGGCCTCGGGAACCTTCTCGAGGACGACCACGCCGGCCGCGCCTCCCAGCGTCTTGCGGGACTGGACCGGCCCGTAGGCAACATCAAGCCAGACGAGGTGATTCTCGATGACCCGCAGTCGCTCGACCGACCGTAGCAGCGGTTCGGCAACGACCAGCTCCAGCGACTCGAGACGACGAACGAGCCGATTGAGAAAGAGCGCCGAATCGAACCACGATCCGTCGAAGTGTGCGCGACCCGCCGCCCGCTCAGAGGTCGGTCGCGGCATGCGAAGCGGCGTGACGAATCGCAGTCGAAGCGGTCCGCCCCCGCGGCATCGCTCGACGATGGCATCGAGAGTGCTCGTTGGCAACGGTCGTGGTCCAGCGCGTGGCGACACGGGCTCGTCGGCGACCAGATCGCGGAGTTCGCGTAGGACGAAGTTCCCACCCAGCGGCGATCCGCCGGCGGCGGGTCGCTGTCCAACGGCGGCGATTCCACGTCCCAGCACATCGGTCAGCACTCGAGCACGATCGGGATGTGGCTCGAGGAGTGTGATCCCGAAGCGATAGCGCTGGCCGCGCTCGATCTCGACCCGGCACTGCTCGATCGGATGGACGAGCACTCCGTCAGGGAATGACTCAGGCTCGCCTCTGCCGAGGCCGTTGGCGGCGGCCACCGCGGCGTAAAGCACCGGGGCGGGAAAGGGATGGAGACGAGTAGGGGCGGTGAACTCGAGTTCCACGCCGAGGCGATGAATCATGGCGGCTTCCCCCCGGGGAGCGGGTTCGCGGTGGTCAGCCCAGTCAGGGTGGCAACAGGTCCACGATCTGTCGCGTCGCGGAGTCGTCTCGCTCCAGGCGCCCATAACCGGCTGCGGTCTTGGCTCCCACGCCGACGGTCGCGAGCGCCAATGTGAGCTGGTCAATCAACGCGATCGCGTCGCTCCTGGAACTGTCGTCGCCGATCTTCCGCGGAGCGACGGAGAAGAGGAGTCTGGCCCGCTTCACGGCCATGAACGAGACCGGGATCGGGCTGTTCCAATCGGCCGGAAGCGCTGAGTAGTTCTCCGCTGCATCGACTTCGTCGCCCTCTTCGTACCACTTCCCGGCATGAGGAGTGAGCACATCCGCGGCAAGGGTCACTGGCTCGATGGGGAGTGCGTCAAAGACGATCAACGAGCCGACATGCTTCGGTGTGCCGAACCAGCGGTCAAGGTCGGGCGAGGGCTGCTCAGCCCATACCTCGAGCCACGCGCGAAGCATGCCCTTCACGCCGCTTCCCGCGATGTAGGGAACGCCAAGCGTGTGATGCCAGGCAAAGCCGTTCTCCAAAGGATGAGCGCGACCGAGGCCGGTGGCGAGATTCCATGTCGTGGCGTACACGCCGAAGCCACCGTGGAGTCGGCGAACGAGGGCTGCGTGGGTCTGCGCGTGGGAGCGGAGGCGGGTGGCATCGCCAGCCGGCTTCGCTGCGGCCTCGGTGAGCCACTTCACCCGGAGGGACTTCTCCGTCTTCTGCTCCTTTTTCGATCCGCCGTAGGCCTCCTTGAACGACTTGAACCCCGGTCGATACGCGGAGAACAACCGCTCGAACCAGAGCCCGCGATTTCCATCCGCGGGCGTCTCCTGGAGAGAGCCAATCAATTCGCGGCTTTTGCACGGCAGCGGGGCGCCGGCGTTCATGATGGACCCTTCCCACGGTTCTTCGACTTGCCTGCGGATGTTCCAGTCGCAGCCTGTGGGGCACCACTCGGGACCGAGGTGGGACTGGGTTCCTCGTCCCCTTCCCGCTTCAGATGGACTCGCCCGAACTCCCGGACCCACCGAAGGAACGCAATCGCCTCCGCCTCCGCGCGGAGGTAGGTCCAGTTGTCGGCCTGGGTGATGGCTTCAAGCGGATCGTCGCCACTGCCGAGGTGGGGCTTGAGATACGTGCCAATCCCGTCGAAGCAACGCTTTGCATTCTGATTGTCGTCACGGGTCTTGAGATACGCGAGAGTCGCTCCAAGACCGTTCGCCTGGATCAGCGACGGCAGCGACTTGAGGAGGGAGTTGAGCGAACGCTGCGCCTTCGGATCCGTCACCGCAGCCTTCCAGCGCTTGACCAGGTCCTGAGCGTCGCGAGCGCGTTTGTTGTCAATGAGTTCCATCTGAGCCTCCAGCAACACCCACCGGAACCGCCCCAACGCCGTTGGGGTGGGCGGCAGGTTCGGTCCAGTGCACCATGCACCACCCCATGCCAACGGTCTCATTTCCGCCGATTCGCAGGAACGGAAGGGCACCTGCGAAGAGTTTCGACTTTGTTTCTTTGAGAACATCCGACGAGGTCAGTTTGCTGTCAGGCTTCCGCGAAGGACTTGCCCGGAGGATCGTGTAGAGAAGAGTTTCCGGGGCGAGCGTCTCCTCGAACCAGAGCGCTCCCGTCTGGGGAGTCTTGGTCTCGGAGTTGAGCCGGATGTGCGGCGTGACCGCAACGGCCCGTCGCACCATGAAGCGGAACTCGTCGTCCTGCACCACCATTCCCTGGGCGTTGAGAAGCGCAGCGCTGTCGCCGGGGAAGAACTTCCCAAGCAGAGTGGGGAGCGATGAGGTGCTGTGGACGACCGGCACTGCAACATCTTCCAGCAGCACTGGGGAGGTAATTGGGACGAATGAAGACGCTCCAGCGGAGAGGGCTTTGAGTTCAACGCTGATCTTGTCGGCATCACCGGTGTGCCCGCACCAGCGGAGGTCGCGAACGAATCGGTTGAGTGCCGCTGGACAGGTGACCATCTTGAAGTGACTCGTCAGCGATCGCACCGGCAGGAAGAGCAGCCGTGCGTCGGTGACCGCGAGCGCCCCGGCATGGTCCTGCGGCGAGTCGTCCGGGCCAAAGACCTCGTTGATCCACGAATGCGGAACCCCCGCATCGACAGCGCTGTTTCGCATCGCCCCCTTCATGCTGGACCCGAAGATGCACGGCCAGTCCGAGCCGGCTTCTCGTTGGATTGGGAGATCCACGACAGCGATTGCCTGGCCCGCTCCGGCATGAATTGAAGTATGGGCACGCAGCCCGAGTAACGCGGTGGTCATGGGGTCTTTCCTTAGCGCTCGTACCAGACACCGGCCGCAACTTCACCACGGCCGATCTTGAGTTCTTCCTGCGAGTCAGGCGCCATGCCCGCAAGTTGTGTGTGGTGAAGGAAGGGAACCGCCGCCCAGGGATCGTCGCACTCGAAGTACCAGACCGACCCCGCGGGAACGAGTCGGCGGACCGGTGCGGGCCCATCGACATTCCATCCGCCTTCGAGACGGTGCTTGCCGAGGACGGCGCTGACGAGCCGAAGCTGGATTCCTCCCAGCGTCCCGTGCCAACGAAGCGTCCCGTCATCACCGACCTTGGGCGTGAATCCGGGAATCTCGCTGGTTCCTCCCAGATCGGCATCGGTGAGCAGCACCAGAATGATGCCGGCCGGCGCCCCGCTCGGGCCCGGAGTTGGAGCGGCGACACGGAAATCTTTGTGCTCCAAGGCTTCAATCACGGCCAGCCGGCCCTCGCCACCAAATCGAGCCGGGCCCGTCATCGGGAATTGGTGGAGATCAATCCCGCTCACTTCCACGATCAGGCACGGTGGCCCAGTCGTTGCCGAGACGACAGAAGGTCTCAGGTGCTCAGTCTGGAAGTACCGCTCGTCGGCCGCGACGCGACGCGTGAGATCGCGCCCAATTCCCACATGAAACTCTCTCTCAAAAAACCGATCGAGCATCGAGAGCACCCCGCCTGCAAGGCTCTCTGACGGCTTCCCCGTGAGGAACGCCTCAAGTCCACCCTTGGTGATCCAGCGGTGGTTCAGCGGCTCGTCGAGCGCGCCGTTTGGCAGGGCGGGAAGACGAACCTTGCCGTGGATGCCGTCCCGGCTCCCAAGGTCGCACGCCACCGGAAGGCCGGGGCGGACGAGGTGGAGCCGGGCCGCGGGCGCGACTTCACTGCGTCGCACCGCAAGCGGCGCTGGGAAGAGAAGCTTGGGCTTGGGGTTGACGTCGGAGACCGCGGCAAGGAGGCGCGGACCTCGTAGTCGAAGGGCGCCATACCCATTCCTGTCGCCAAGGCTTGCCCGGAACGCCTCAGCGATGGGCGGAACGTTGTTCGTCAGGTCGAGTTGACCAAACGCAAAGCCGCGGTGGTCGCCGAGATGCTCCCCCACGCGGCTTCGAAGCGCTCCCGCGATCGTGCGAGCGGGGGGCGGAAACACCGACTCCAGCTCGACCCCGCCGGAACGGCCGAACGGGCGCGGCTCGCGGAAGAACCAGGAGTCGACCGGAGCAATCTTGAGAAGCGTTGAGGTCACTGTCGGCCCTCCCCAAGAAGGAACCTGCAGATCACCGCCGCATCGGGACGAAGCTCGCGCGGCAGCTCCTTGCCGTCATCATCGAATCGCCGCTCGCGGCACTGTTGGAGCAATGCCTCGACATCCTTTTCAACCCTTGCTCGAATACTTGCCTGAGGCGTCCCGCCCCGCGCCAGCCACGAGTTGATCACCAGGTCGGTCAGCAGGAGATTCTGTGGATTCGATCCCTCGAACTTCTTCGACTCCACTGCTCGGTCCTTGATCTTCATGAGAATACTCGCGGTCATTCCGGGCACCGAGCCGGCCGACTCTGACGTGGTCGTCAATCGTTCCACAATCTGTTGGAGACGAAGTTTCGCGGTGCCATCGGGCTGAATGTCCAGCGCATCGCTCCACTTGCTGCTCCAGCAGGCCGTTTCCCCGCCTGGTTTCATGATGCGAATTGCAAGGGCGTCACGGCCTCCGCGTCGCTTGGCAACGTCGTTCAGGGTTTCGTGCGCTTCCTGCAGGACCCGAGCGAGTGGACGCCTGACGGGCGCGAAGTGGACCGCGCCCGAGAGCGTCATTGGCTGACCAAGGCGAGATCGGGCGAGTGTGTCGAACGCGATTCGGAGCTCGACCGCACAGGCCAGAGCGGTCGCAATGGGGAGAAGGGCGACCACCCCGTCTCCGCCGGCGTAGACCAGGAATCCGTCATGGTTCTTGACAATGCCGACTGCGGAGCCGCTTCCGGCAACGCGCTCCGAAAAGCTGCGCATGAACGCGGCCAGGGAAGCCGGATTGCACGAGGCCTCCTCGCCGATCCGATCGCCATCCATTGTCACCACGGCGTAGAAGGTTGGGGCGTCGGGCAGTTTCAGTTTCGCAAGGAGGTCAAGGAGTTCGCGTGCCGCATCGCAATGCCCTATCGGCGCGGGGGAACTCAACTCGGAACCGGCGCGCGACACCTTTTCGAGAAAGGGGCGCTGAAAGACCTTGGAATCGAACCTGGGTCCACGGGTGACGCCCGCTTCGCGAGCTCGATCGAGCGCGCCAGCGAGAGTGGGAAACTGACTGTCCGCGTGTGCGTCGGTTGCGCCCGCGCTCAGAATCTCGGCAAGTTCAAGGGCACGATCTCTCTTCGTCTGATCGGACGCGAGCGCATCGATCAGATTCGCGAGCCATTGCGAAGAGGCGATGAGCGAGACCGATGGGGCGTGAGGCGACACCGGCCAGCCGTGGAGGGTCCACCCGCCCGGCATGTTGATCGCTGCTTCTCCGAGCCTGTGGAACACGTACGGAAATCGTCGCTTGACGAATGCAACCGCGGAGAGCGGCTCAATCGAGGCGTCGCTGGCGTCGCCCCCCAGGTCGCCGCCGAAGTCCAGCGCGTTCCCGAGCTTCTTCTGAACCCCGCGCCAGTATTCGCGCTGCGCGGCGCCGGGAATCGTGGCCCCTGAGAGCTCTCGGAACCCGGCCATCACCGCGCACGAGGCGCCTGCGTCCAGCGCTGCGCTGCCGGCGTCACCCGCAAACGTGCGCCAGCTCTTCCGTGTCTCGAGTCCGGTTTGATCATCAGGCGCCAGCTTGACCCAGGCGATCTCCCAGAGTCGCTCGGTCTGCGCTTTCCAAAGGGAGCGCTGGCCGTTGCGCCAGAGTGTCGGGTGAGGTTGAAGATCGGTGTCCCAGATCAGATCGCACAGCGCTCGCCACGCAATCACGAGCGATTGGGCGACGAGCCCGGCGTCAAACGACTCGGGGACATCCGCAACGAATCGATTCGGGATCAGGGCGTGACGAGGGCCACCACCAGTGGACCGGCCCGCGATCGCATCGAGCAGGTCTGGAGGCGCGAGCGGGAGCACGACACTTCCACCGAGGCGATGGGTGGTTTCGATCGCCACTCCGGCAAGCCACGACAGCAGGAATGACCCCGCCCAGAAGTCCCGAGTGCGCCGCGCCTGGGCGACGAATGACTCGACGGGACCGATCGAACAGTGGAGACGATGGGTCATACTGCCGAGCCCACAGTGGCCGGAATGACCTGTTGTCGGGTCGGGAACAGATCGAGATAGGCGTGAAGAACCGGCCACAGCTTGTCCCACGACGGCGGATTGAGTTTGAGCGTGCCCCCATCCAGCGACAGTTTCGCGTGAAGGAAGGTCGAACGCAGGACGCAGTGAACCGCCACGACCTCGGTTGAGGACTCGAATGAGTGCGTGTGCAGGAACAGAGGCGATGCTCGACGATCGGTGGTCTTGCCGCTCGGTTTGACCGATGCGGACAGATTCGCCCCGCTACTCGAGAAGAAGTAGTTGTGAGGCAGTCCAAAGATCGCTCGCCGAACCACGTCGATGGCGGTGCCGGTAGAAGTGCACAGCGCTGCGTACACGGCGTCGTGGTCAGACCAGAATTCCGGACTCGGAGAGACCTGCGTCCCATCGGCAAACGTGCGACCACCCAAACCATCGCTCCGCCCGTTGCCCCGCCAGTGAAGCATCTGGGTTCCCACGGAGTGGAGGAGTTCCTTGGCCGCCCCGGGCGACGAGGCCGAGGGTACCGAAGCCCGGGCAGAAACGTCGATTCGGACGAGCCGAGAGAAGGCCGAGAAGGGCGGCTCATCAGCGGTCATCGTGCAGAGCGAACCCAAGCAGGTGCGAAGGCTCTCCCGTAACGCGGCCTCATCCCCGGGCCCCTCGACGACTGTTGGGCTCGAGAGGCCGTTCTCCCAATGGCGGAGGCGTCGCAGGCACGTCGAACCGAAGCCGTGCCGGGACCGGGCACCAAGGCCACCAAGCAAGCCGAAGACCGTGAGTGCCCGCCTGAGTCGGATGCGTTCTTCGTCGCTGAGCGGTCGGCGCGGATTGACGACACCGACCAGCGTGAAGCAAGTGCCCGCCTGGACATACGCGGCGTTGAGCGTCCGCTGCCCGGCGTTGGCGAGGGCCACGTTGAGCAGATAGCAGTGTGCTGCGGTCGGGTTGCCGAAGGGCTCGGCCCGCCACCCGGTCTGGTCCACGCGGACTGACAGCACAACCTTACCTTGGCCCAAACCAGGTCGTTCTTTGCTGGCGGCGAGCCCGAACACCCGTGCTTCTTCCGCGTGCATGGCATGCAGCGCCTTGTTGACGCTTGGCGCGGCCTTGCGGAATTCGGGCCAGGCCGTCGCCCTCCACCAGAATCGAAGCGCCCCCTTGACACTCGGCGGTCGGAGTTCCGAGGAGCCGACCGAGCCGGCCGCAGTCGCATCGCGCCCTCCGGAGGCGTCGCCGATGAATGCGGGTGTCGCAAGTTCATAGGTCGCTTCAAACCGTTCCACAGGACCCCCTCAAACGGAACTCGTGTGTCATCCCACGGATCCAACCCGGAGCGCAGCGCGGCTCGCGAGCGCCTCCCAGCCCCAACGCTGCGATCCGCCAATCTATCGACCTTCGAGTTCTTCGCAAGATCGAGTCACTGCGGAGCTGCGTGAACAGTGGTCACAACTCCTTGCGAACGGCTGTCGCTTCGGGCCACCTGCGGCCCGAACCCAGCGCACGCATCCAATCGTGCAACCCACTGCGATTCTCCCTGCTCCCTGCCCCCTGCCCCCTGCTCCCTGCTCCACTACCATCGCCCCTCATGGCCTCCGCTCCCGTTTCCGCCGCCTCCATCCGCGCGTTGATTGCTGAGGAAATGCCGCAGTTGCT
>Ga0163155_10006067_pt1 | contig 11827 bp, 7 predicted proteins | sample OliLakLV19SP4G1_FD_148611 | JGI IMG/M metagenome (GOLD analysis project Ga0163155, IMG submission 148611) | Freshwater microbial mat bacterial communities from Lake Vanda, McMurdo Dry Valleys, Antarctica - Oligotrophic Lake LV.19.SP4.G1 | ecosystem: Environmental > Aquatic > Freshwater > Lake >...
CCGCCACAGCGCGGTGAGGTATCCAAGGAACTGTCTCATGCAAATCCACTCACGCACATTGATCATTCTGAGTCTCGGCCTCATCGCGGGCCTTATCGCGGGCTTCTTCGGTGGCCAGGCGTACCGGCGCACATCTGGCCTGGCCCCATTGCCAACTACAAGCAGCCGCCAGTCATTTGTCTCCGAGGGCAAGCCAATCCATCCAGCAGTCATCCAGGCGCTGATGTGCCCGCTTGCGAACACGGCACCGTTCACCCGTGCTGTCGACGTGGCGGCGTTTGATGATTCAGATGCCTACGAACTCGGGACCGAGTCGGGCAGGACGACCGCCTCTCGGCTTGACTCGCAGCACGTCAGAACCGTCGAGTTCATCGCCTACACACACGTCGGCCTGCTTCCAGGCGGCGTGCATTTGCTCGATGTGTCCGAGTGCGGCGGCGGATCATGCGTCTTCCGCTCGCTTCTGCTGGTCCGGCTCGAGGATGTTGCACAGCGCAGCCTGATCGATGGTCGCCCACGCGCACTGATCATGTCGTCGGTTGCCCAGATTTCTCTCGGTGACCGGAATAATGCTCGCGTGTCCGTCAGCGATGACGGAGTGGTAATTCAAGGCAAACTCGAAGGCGAGCTTGCCGCGCGTGGTGCCGGCAAAGACCGCGTCGTCCTGAAGCTGCGGTAGTTGACGTTCGCTCTCTCAACCCTTGAACAAACGGAGTATTTTCCATGCCTGAAGCTACAATTGTCTGCCCCAAGTGCGAGCACGAATTCGCCATTACCGAGGCCGTGACGTCCTCCATCGAGGCCAAACTCCAGGCGAGGTATTCCGAGGAGGAGGCCAAGCGGGAGGAGGTTCTTGCGGCCCGCGAGCAGACCATCACGGCCAGCCAAGTAGCGCTCTCCAAAGCCCAGTCCACGCTCGACGAGCGGGTCGCGGCCAAGCTGCAGACCGAGCGCGCCGCCATCGCCAGTGATGAGGCGAAGAAGGCGAGGCGGGCTCTGGATAGCGACCTCACGGGCAAGGACCGCATGATCACCGAGTTGGGAGAGACAATCAACACCATGAACGCTAAGCTTGGTGATGCCCAGAAGGCACAGGCGGACTTGCTTCGCAAGCAGCGGGAGTTGGATGACGCGAAACGCGAGGTGGAGCTGACGGTCGAGAAGCGGGTGCAGGAGTCGATCGGGAGCGCTCGCGCGCAGGCGAAGCGAGAGGCCGAGGATGAGCTCAAGATGCGAGTCGCGGACAAAGAACACACGATCGCCGCGATGACGAAGCAGATCGAGGACCTCAAGCGTCGGGCGGAGCAGGGCTCGCAGCAGCCCCAGGGTGAAGTTGCCGAGTTGATGCTCGAAGCCAATCTCCATGCCAGGTTCCCACGCGACATCATCGAGCCGGTGCCCAAGGGCGAGTTCGGCGGCGATGCCATTCAACGCGTGGTGACGGCAACGGGTCAGGCCGCGGGCACGATCCTCTGGGAATCCAAGCGCACCAAGAACTGGATCGACGGCTGGCTGCCCAAGCTCCGCGAGGACCAGCGTGCCGCAAAGGCAGAGATCGCCGTCATCGTGAGCCAGGTGCTGCCCAAGGGTGTTGAGAGCTTCGACATCATCGACGGCGTTTGGGTGGCATCCCCTCGCTTTGCTCTGCCGCTCGCGTCGGTGCTTCGGCAATCACTCATCGATCTGGCCGATGCTCGCGTCGTAGGCGAGGGGCAGCAGACCAAGATGGAGCTGATTTACAACTACCTCACCGGCACCGGATTCAAGCAACGCGTGCACGCGTTGGTGGAGCAGTTGACCGAGATGGAGGAGAGTCTGCGGAAGGAGCAAAAGTGGATGACGTCCAAGTGGGCAGAACGCGGGATGCAGCTTGAGCTGATTCTCAAGGCGACCGCGGGCATGTATGGAGACCTCCGTGGCATCGCCGGCCGAAGTCTGCCCCAGGTCGAGGGGCTGACCCTGCCGGCGCTTGGATCGCCGGATGACGCGAAATAACTCGCTCGACAGTGTCACCGCAGCCTCAGGAGACCGTCTGCTCTGATGACAGCCCTGAACTGTCGAGACTCGAACAACCCCAAGGAGGAATCCTGTGCATACCTATGAAGTTCATTTTTCGTGGCAAGGAAAACAGATTGTTGAGTGTGTGACCTGTAACGGCTCGACCGCGGCCAGCCAGATCATCCGAGCCCGGTACCCGGGCGCGTACATTGGGTACATCAAGGAAATTCGTTGAGGCAGGTACAAGGAGACAAACCATGGACATTCAGTCACTGAAGAAAATGCTCGAACAGGCCCACTACGAAATTAACGAAGAGCAGAGTCGTTCTGGCAGCATCTGGCTCTCATTCCGTGTGGACTGCGATCCCGACTCGTTCGTGATGTACCTGAGCACCCATTCTCGGGACAACTACCTCTCGCTGCACACCACGGCAGCGTGCCTGAAACTGGATCAGGAGTGGGGTGCGTCTGTCGCCGCGATGCTGCCGGAGATCAACTACCGCAACAAGATCGCTCGCGTCGGCATCGACTCGGCCACCGGGGATCTGGTCGTTGTTGCAGACGTCTACCTGGCCGACCTTGAACCGTCAGCCGCCTTTCTCGCCCGCCTGATCAAAGAAGTCGGCTTCTTTGCTTCTTGCGCGTGTGACGTTGTGCGTGCATCGCAGCAGCCGGCCGAGCCGCCGCTCCCTACTCCAGAGACGTCCGCATTCGAATGAATGCCCCCCGGAGACCCGACCCATGAAACCTGAAACCGATGTCGAGATGGACGAGCGATTCCCGAGCGGGCCATGGCGGGGCTTCTATCGCCAGGCGGGAATCCAGAGTCAACAACGCATGACCCTTGAGTTCGCCGATGGTCGAATCTCGGGGCGAGGCAGCGATCCGGCCGCGCCCTTCTTCACGGTCAGCGGCACGTACGACACGGCGACCGGCATCGTCCGCTTGATTAAGAGGTATGCCACGTATCAGGTCTACTACGATGGGACCGCGTCCAGCGACGGCATTCCTGGGACTTGGTCGATCCAATTTGCGGGTGCAACCGCGGATACTGGCGCATTTCACATCTGGCCGGACATCGTCGCGATGGAAGAATCCCGATCGCTCCGAGAGCAGAGGCCAGTGACGGCAAGTGAGACCGAGTGGTCGAAAGCAGCCGCGCAGTCGTTGACCAGCGCGACAGTGAGCGGTAAATTGAGGTAGATCAATAGTCGCATCCTTACTGGAGCCGAGCAATGACGCCCGAGACAATCTTAAAATCCCATTCCCAGTCGGTGCCCGAATGGCTTGCCAGTTGGAAAACTGGAGACGGGTTTCCAAGAAGCGATTTTCTGGCGTCTAGGGTGGTCATCTATCCCGGAAGCGGCAGCGACGGCCACGCCTTCCGCACGTTCGGCGCCTCGCACGCCGCTCACTGCTTCATCCATCCGGACTACGGAGTGTCACGCAAAACACTGCTGGGTTGGCTGGAGCCAGAAAGCCCGGACCGCCTCAAAGGGTATCAAACAGCCGCTCATGTGGATTTGACACTGCAGGCTCTCGCTCCTTATGGCTGGAGCCCGCCAGAGTTCCTGAGCGTGTCCGAGATGAGGCGGATCGCTGAACATGAAAGGTCGTTTATGAAGGAAACGCGGCACGGGCAGCGGGTTGATGTCAAACCCTACGGCTTGTTCGTCGTATTCGATCGTGAGACGCATCTGGACGATGACCATGGCCCGGCTCGACTCGCGGCCCTTTTTCTTGCGGCCAACGCGCAGATCACCTACCACGCCTTGTTCTGCCAGCGTGGAGCTTCGGCACCATTCGGCATGATTCTCCAGGATCACGGTTTCGGCGGCAACTTCGACCCTTTCGGTACGGGCGGTTTGCTCCACTAGATCGCTGTTCATGCACGCTCGTTCCCTCGGTTCATCCTCGGCGAAGTGGCTTGGCCCGAGTACCGCCGGCTGACCGAGGAACCTTCTGTTGGCGGCGCGAACGCTAACAGGCGGTTCTTGTTCGAACAGTGGAAGACTGACTCATGTTGACTATCAACCAGGGAGAAACTCGTGGCACAAACCGGCGAACGACTAAAGTTTCTTGGATGGCAGCGCCCCGGCCTCGGATCGGCGATTGAGCACGTGTTGTCCCTCTCGATAGAGACAGGTGAGATCGACCTGTCACGAGTGGTCATCGTCGTGCCGGGTGCACGGGTCGGACGCATTCTCCGCGCGATGTTGGTCGAGCACGCCGCCACACGACGCTGCCCCCTCTCTCCGCCGCAGCTAATCACGCCTGGCAGCATCGTCGATGCGATTCTCGAACTCACGGGCCCGTTCGCCGGCGCGGCGGCGCGGCGCCTGGCCTGGTCCGAAGCCCTCCGGTCCATACCGGAGGCCCGATTGGTGCCGCTGATCCCGCGAGCGCCGGAGCGCGATGACCTGCCGTCGTGGCTGGCGATGGGAGACATGCTCGGGAGTTGCCACCTGGAACTCGCGGCGGGCATGGTGCTCTTCAGCGAGGTGCCGGAGCGTTGCGGCATGGGCGCCGCATTTGTAGAAGAACAGCGATGGACAGCAGCGGCCGTCGTGCAGCTTGAGTATCGGCGCCTGCTGGAAGAGCACGGGCTTCGAGATTCGGACTTGGACCGGATTGACGCACTGCGCCAGGCGCGGGCCGGCGTGACGCCCGTTGCTGATGTGCAGGTGGTGGTCCTGGGCGTGAGCGAACTATCGGCGGTCGCCCGGGCGGCGCTGCTCTTGGCAGGAAACCGCGTGACGTACCTGGTCTTTGCGGACGAACAGATGCGGAAGCGTTTCGATGAGTGCGGATGCCCGAGGGAGGACGCGTGGGCGTCGTCTCCTCTGGATCTGCGCGAGGAGCAGATCGTGTTCGCCGAGTCGCCGTCTGACCAGGCGGACCGTGCACTGGAGGCGATCGCGGGGCTCGGCGGCGGGCTTGCAGCGGACCAGATCGCGATCGGTACCGCCGACGAGGAACTGGTGCCGTATCTCGAGCGCCGGAGTCAGATAGTCGGTGCCGAGGTGCGGTACGCGGGCGGCATGGCGGTTCGACGCTCCTCGCCCTGGCAACTGCTGGCCGTGATCGCGGACTACTTGGAGCGGCAGGACTTCGCTTCCCTGCGGGCGCTGGTGTGTCACCCCGATGTAGAACGGCGACTGCTGCAGATCGCTGCTGACGGTGGTGATCAGATGGGGACGGAACACTGGTTGGGCATCATGGATGACTATGGGGTCCAGTCACTCCACGGGAGACTCACCGGGGCGTGGTACTCAGAGAAGCCAGATGTCGTCGGATTGCTGAGCCGCGTGTACGAGGCGGTGGAGCAGATGTTGTCACCGCTCCGGACCTCTGCGGGCGCAGTCTCCGTGCAGGCGTGGGCCGAGCCGATACTGGGTGTCTTGGAGCAGGTGTACGCCGGGATTACTGTCGGTGGCGAAGACGGGCCTGATGATGAGGGACGACGCCTGCTCGGCGTATGCCTCGTGGTGCGGGATGCGGTCCAGGAACTGATGGACCTGCCCGCTGGCCGCGCCGAGGGGTGGCCAGCAATGTCGGCGGCCGAAGCGGTGCGGTTCGTGATGCAGCAGTCGGGCGAGAGCAGCGTGCCGGAGGACCCGCGCCCCGGTGCCATCGAAATACTCGGCTGGCTCGAACTCCCGCTGGACCCGTCAGAAGCAGTTGTCGTGGTGGGGATGAACCAAGGGAAGATCCCCGCATCGTTCCGCGGGGATGCTTTCTTGTCGGACCGGGTGAGACAGAAACTCGGAGTCGCGAGTTCGCACCAGAGGTTTGCGCGGGACGCGTACGTGCTCACGTCTCTAGTGCGATCGCGTCACGCGGTGACCCTGATCGGCGGGCGCCGCTCCTCGGAGGGTGATGCGAGCTGGCCGAGCCGCCTGCTGACGGCGTGTTCGGAGCAGGACATGGCTCCACGGGTACTGCGGTTCCTCGGCAAGACACCCGAACTGAGGGGACGACTTCGTCTGTCGGCGCGGGTCAGGCCAGGAGTTACGTCGGGCTTTCCGGTGGCACCGATCGCAGACAAACCAGCGGTGAACTCCATGCGTATCACGGCCTTCAGGACCTACATCAGCTCGCCATATCTGTTCTACTTGCAGCAGGTACTGCGGCTTGAGGAGAGCGGCGAGCCCGACGGCGAACTGGACCCGATGTCGTTCGGCAACCTGATCCACTCGGCGATAGAGGGTTTTGGGAGGTCGGATGCGAAACACTCGACCAGCCGCGACGTGATCCAACAGTGCCTGATGGACGAACTGTCGAGCCTTGCTCGCAAGCAGTTCGGAGACCGGCCGCACGTAGCGGTGGGACTGCAACTGGAGATCGCAAAGAGGCGTCTCGAGGGGTTCGCGGGATGGCAGGCGTCGCGCACCAGGGACGGTTGGCTAACCGACCAACTTCCCGAGTGGGTGCCTGCCCCGGGCAAGGGTGTGCTGATGGTGGATGGCACGCCCATGGGGCTGCGGGGCCGGATCGACCGCATCGAGAAGCACGCGCAGACCGGTCAGCTCGCCGTCCTCGACTTCAAGACCGGCGACAAGGCGAAGACGCCCGAGCAGGCACACCGCGGGCGGGACGGCTGGAGAGACCTGCAGCTCCCTCTCTACAGGCATCTGGCGGCTGAACTCGGAGCCGGTGATGACACCACGCTGGGGTACGTGGTCATCCCCAGCGGCATTGAGGGTGTGAAGCTGCTGACGGCGGAGTGGACCGCCGGGGACCTCGCGGAGGCGGATGCGAAGGCAGCAGAGGTGGTGCGGAGCGTGCGTGCCGGCGCGTTCGAGGATGTCGGCGACGGGGCGGAGGAAGGGTCGGTGTTCGCGGCGCTGTGCGGGATGCACTTGCTTGGAAACGAAGACGGCAATGAAAGCGGGGCTTCGGAATGAGCAAGCTGGCCACCAACACCACTGTGAACGCGGCGGCATCACCGCACCGGCTCGTAATGGCTTCGGCGGGAACGGGCAAGACCTTCAGGCTGACGGGCGAATATCTGCGGCACGCGTTGCGGGAGATCGACCGTGAGCGGGCCGGTCAGCAGGCCGACCTCGCGTCGATCCTGGCGACGACGTTCACCCGCAAGGCGGCCGGGGAGATCCTGGACCGCCTCCTAGACCGACTCAGCGGCGCGGCGGTTGACCCGGACCAACTCGCGGACCTCCGCCGGGAGGTGGACGCTTCGCTCACTCCCGAACGGTGCTCCGCACTGCTTGCGGCCGTGCTGCGGAACCTCGAACGCCTGAGCGTGGAGACCATCGATGCCTACTTCATGCGCATCGCGAAGTTGTTCGCGCTAGAACTGGGCGTTCCTCCCGGTTGGCGGATCGCTGAGGCGCAGGAGGACGAGGATCTCCGGGAGGAATCGCTGGACGCGGTGTTTGAACAGGGTGACCGCGATGAGCTGCTCGCGCAGTTGGCGATGCTGATGAGAGGAGAGTTGGGGCGATCGGTGCGGCGATCGGTACTTAAGGCCGTGAACGGTGTCTACGAGGCGTACCAGCTTGGTGACGGGCGCGAGGAGATCTGGCGCGCCTTCGGTCCGCAGACCAAGCCGCTCGCGAAGGAATGCCTGGACGATGCCATCAAGGCCTTAGAGAGCGTGCCGATGCCGTTAACAAAGGCCGGGCATCCGAACAAAGTATGGGTGAAAGCGAACGATGCCGCGATGCTGGCGGTCCGGCAGGAGGAATGGGAGGACTTTATCGGTAGCGGCATCGCGGCGAAGCTGGTCGACACAGAGTCCGAGGAGCCGAAGTTCTCCGGAGCGGTGATCGAGCCGGCTGTTGAATCCGCATACCGGCCCCTGATCGACCATGCCAACGCGGTGCTGCTGACCCAATTCCGCGACCAGAACCTGGCCATCCACCACTTCGCGAAGCGGTTTGACGAGGTCTACTGGGGCCTGAAGTCGACCCGGGGCTTGTACCGGTTTGAGGATGTCCCGCGGGTGTTGCTGGATGCGTCGCTTCAAGAGAAGCTGAACGAGGTGTACTTCCGGATGGACGCGACCATTCGGCACGTATTGCTGGACGAGTTCCAGGACACGTCGTTGGTGCAGTTCCAGTTGCTTGAGCCTCTCCTAGACGAGGTCCTTAGCGCCGACGATGGTCGCAGCGTGTTCTGCGTCGGGGACATCAAGCAGTCGCTCTACAGCTGGCGCGGCGCCGAGCCTGGGCTGATGCCGGCGATGCCCGAGCGTTGGAGTTCGCTGGTGCAGGAGACGCTGGAAAAGAGCTACCGATCATCCGCCGTCATCATGGAGACCGTCAACGCGGTGTTCGATGGCCTGCGAAGCAACGCGGCACTGGTCGAGCGCACCGCAATTGCCAAGGAGTGGTCCAAGGGGTTCAAGAAGCACACGACCGCCAAGATGCTCTCCGGCGCGTCGCGGCTGGTCGTAGCGCCCGTTGACGCCGAAGGCGAGCCGCAAGCGATGGCGTTCGCAGCGGAGCGGGTGAAGGCGATCATGGACGCGTCACGGGGGACGACCGTCGGCGTGCTGGTCCGGACCAACAAGCACATTCCAACACTGATCTACGAGCTCAAACGACTTGGGATCGAGGCCAGTGAAGAGGGGGGGAGTCCATTGATGGACGCCGCCCCGGTGGCGGTCGCAGTATCGCTGCTACAACTCGCGGACTTTCCCGGGGATTCGGCCGCGGCGTTCCATGTGGCGACAAGCCCGCTCGGCAAGGCGCTGAGTTTGACGACACCCTTGGTCGACGCACGTGTCCGCCAAGTGTCGGCGCTGATCCGTGGCCGGTTGATGACGGATGGATACGCGGCCGTGCTGCGGTGGGCGCTCGAAGTGTGCGCCGCGCAGATGGACGAGCGCGGATTCGCCCGGTTCAACCAGCTCATCGACCTTGCCCAGCAGTTCGAAGACCGGGCCGGCTCGCGTCCAGCGGACTTCGTGCGACTGGTCCGCGACCAGTGTGTAGAGGACCCGTCGCGGAACCGCGTGCGAGTGATGTCGATCCACAAGTCCAAGGGTCTGGAGTTCGACGCGGTGGTGCTACCGGACTTGGACAAGAAGTGGGGCCTGAAAAACGACGGGTTCCTCACCGACCGGGATGGTCCTTTCGGTCCGGTCACGGCGGCAACGAAGTATCCCAACGAGCAGCTTCGGGCGATGCACCCGGGTCTGAGCGCGATCTATGAACGGAACATGGACAAGGCCGTGCGCGAAGAACTGTCCTGCCTGTACGTGGCGATGACGCGGGCCGCTCACAGCCTGGAGATGATCGTTCTTCCGAGCGATGAGGCGGAACCGCCGCTGAGCGCGGCTGGCGTGCTCAGGGCGGCGCTGAGCCCGGACACGCCCGCGTCACCGGGCGAGGAGTTGTGGCGGTCAACCCCGTATCAAAGCTGGGAGGCCGAGGCCGCGGCTGCAGCGGACGTCGTCGAGGTGCTCACGCCGGTCGAACTGGTCCTCCAGCCCGGCAGCGACTCTTCCCTTGCCAGGCGTCACCGCGCCAGCCCGTCGTCGCTGGAGCCCAAGGCGCTCCGCCTCGACAGCCTGTTCTCGGTGTACGGCGAGCGAGCCAGAGACGAAGGCAATGTTCTGCACGGGTGGTTCGAACTGGTGGAGTGGCTAGACGACAGGGTGCCGACCGACCCGGAACTCCTGGCCGCAGCCGGGAAACTCGGTTGGGAGCCGAAGTCTGCTGAACCACTGATTGGTACGTTCAGGGAAGTTTTGGCTGGCGATCTCGCGAAGATACTCCACAAAGCAAGGTATGAGGACCATCCGCGCGTCGACCGCATCGAGGTTCGCCGAGAGTGGGCGTTTGAGGTGCGACTCCCAACTTCAACAGGCCACGAGGCGGTGGATCTGGCCGGCCGCTTTGATCGCCTCGTGCTTGGATACTGCGGGGGTAAGGTGGTGTGGGCAGACGTGTTGGACTTTAAGAGCGATGACATTCAACCCGGTGATGCCGAGTCGCTTGACCAGAGTATCGCGAACTACCGGCCACAGATGGCGGCCTATGTGAAAGCAGTATGTGAAATGTTCTCGCTCAACCCAAATGACGTGAGCGCGTCGCTGCTCTTCATTCGACCCGGACTGACTCGGGGAGCGGTGTCACCCTCGTGACCATTGCGCGTGTGATCTCTTCGCAAGCGATTCAATCACTTCGCGGACCGGAGAGATCGTGCTGCAACGAACATCCCGTCTCGTTTCTGGTCGGCAAATCGGATGAGGGGTTCGAAGACTCCACATGCAGCTTGGGAGGCTGAGTCTTCCCACCACTTTCCCTGCAGGAAACAAGTCCTTTTCAAACATCCCCAGCAGTATTCCCAGCAGTGGCCCGGAGGCCGCCGAGGACGGGCTTGCCGCGTTACGTGAGGTCTGGCCCATGCTCTCTCTCGCCGTGCGGGTAGCGATCACCGCTGCAGCGAGAGCCGCTGCCAACTCGCGCTGAAGCAATGAGAGGTCTACTTGCCCGACGGCAGAGAGGCCAGAATGGGTCCCTTGCAGGCGGGAAGGCTGGGGTCAAGGCCACCTTGCGAACCCGACCGCGAACACCCGTAACGGCTGGGATGAAGTGTGAACCAGTCCTATCAGACCGTCGGGTTTCGGGCGACTCGATTGCCATCATGCGATCCATCCTGTAGACCCGCAAGACAAGGCCGGCACCCTTATCGAAATCATCCACGAGCGCAACACAGGTGCCGCCACGCTGCAATGACACTTTTCGCGCACGCAGCATGTATCCCAGCCGAATCGTGTTGACGAACGTGCTGTCACGAAGGTCGACGACAAGAAAGGGACGATCGACCGCGTAGCAGCAACGTGCTGCAACACTGCTTGCTCGTCTGTCATCCCGCTCCAAGCCATGCAAAGCCGAGGGCGGAGTAGCCGTATCGGCCCATGAATGTGCCCCGGTCTGCGGCTGGTCGAATCGCAAAACCACCAACGTATGTTCGTCGGGTTCAAGTCCAGGGTAAGAGGGCTGCGCGTTGGCATCTGTCTTATACGAATCACCGCTCCAACTCGGGCTTGACGTAGTCGCAGGCGCAGACCGAGCGGAGGGTTTCTGGGGTGAGTTGCTGCCAGGCTTGGGCGCCAGCGTCGAGCAGGTGCTGGTAGACGACCAAACCCAGGCCAGAGATCGCTGATTCACTCTGACGATGCGGCCAGTACACTTGTTCGGTTCCGAAGGAGACGACGATGCGGGGCCTGTCGGCTCGCCCGGTCAAGCAACTCCGCGAGACCGACAATATTGGGCGAACCCTCGGGCCTCGGGCGGTTAACGCCGTACGGGCGGGTATTTTGGCGTTCCTGAATTGGTGTGTCCGCACCGGGCGATTGCCGCACAACCCTTGCCAGCATGTTCCCAAGGTCGACGAGACCAAAGATCAGCGGGTAAAGCGCCGGGCGCTCACCACCGAGGAACTCACGCGTCTGGTGGCCGCGTCTGGACCACGCGGGTCGTTCTATCTCATCGCGGCGATGACCGGACTGCGGATGAAGGAGATGCGCAACATCACATGGGGCGACGTGGACCTGCCGAACTCCGCCCTTCTCGTGAGGGCGAGCGTGGGAAAGGCCAAACGCAACGACTGGATCGCATTGACCAGCGAGGTTGTCGAGGTCCTTGCGAAGCTCAAGCCGGCGGACGCCGACCCGATCGACCGCGTCTTCCGCACCCTGCCCACGACTCGGACGCTCGGCACCGACTTGGCCGCCGCCAAGATCGCCGAGTACGACTCCCAGAGGCGTCGTGTCGATCGTCACGCTCTACGGACAACGGCGGGCACGATGCTCGCCCGCGCCGGTGTCATGCCACAAGAAGCCCAGCGGCAGATG
>Ga0163155_10006070_pt1 | contig 11823 bp, 6 predicted proteins | sample OliLakLV19SP4G1_FD_148611 | JGI IMG/M metagenome (GOLD analysis project Ga0163155, IMG submission 148611) | Freshwater microbial mat bacterial communities from Lake Vanda, McMurdo Dry Valleys, Antarctica - Oligotrophic Lake LV.19.SP4.G1 | ecosystem: Environmental > Aquatic > Freshwater > Lake >...
AGCAGAGGTAGAGCCGCTTTTTGGCCCGCGTCATGCCGACATAGAGCAGGCGGCGCTCCTCCTCCAGCTTGTCGCGCTCGTCGATGGAGCGGCTATGGGGCAGCAGACCCTCCTCCAGACCGATCAAGAAGACGACGGGGTACTCCAGACCCTTCGCCTGGTGCAGCGTGATGCAGGTGATCGCGTCGGCGTCGGGGTCGAGCTTGTCGACATCGGCGACGAGCGCCACCTCCTCCAGGAAGGTCTGGAGCTGCACCTCAAGCGGCAGATTGATGTAGTCGCCAGCGACCGTGCGCAGCTCCTCGACGTTGGCCCAGCGGTCGTCGCCCTCCTCGGCGCTGTACTCGCGCACCAGCGCCTCGCGCACGCCGACCCGCTCCAGGATGCGGTCGATCAGCTCGCCGAGCGGCAGCTCGCGCCGGGCGGCGATCAGCTCCTCCAGCAGGTGCGCGAAGCCAAGCAGCGCCGTGTTGGTGCGGGTGTTGAACGGCGAGCGCACGCCCTCCGTGTCCAGCTCTTTGAGCGCCTGGTAGACTGGCACGCCGAGCTCGGAGGCCCAGCGGGTAAGCTCGGCCTCGCTGCGCTCGCCAATAGCGCGGCCAGGCCAGTTGATCACTCTGGTGAGGCTCACACTGTCGTAGGGGTTATGGGCAAGGCGCAGGTAGGCGAGCACATCCTTGATCTCTTTGCGCTCGTAGAAGCGCGTGCCGCCCACGATCTGGTAGCGCAGGCCGCGCCGGATCAGGGCCTCCTCCAGGGCGCGCGACTGCGCGTTGGTGCGGTACATCACGGCGCAGTCGCGCAGGCTCACATCGCCTGAGGCCACCATACGCGAGATCTCGTCCACCACAAAGCCCGCCTCCTCGTCCTGGTCGTAGCCCTCGTGGAGCGACACCTGGAGCCCCTCGCCGTTCTCGGTCCAGAGGTTTTTGAGGTGCTTGCGCTTGTCGCCGGCGTTGATCACTGCCTGGGCCGTGTCGAGGATGGACTGGGTGGAGCGGTAGTTCTGCTCCAGCAGGATCACCTGGGCATCGGGGTAATCCTGCTCGAACTGGCGGATGTTGCGCACGTCGGCGCCCCGCCAGCCGTACACCGAGTTATGGGTCGTGACAGAGTTCACAATATAATTATGCAGATGCTCGATGTCGAGGTCGTAGATTGTGCCCTCGTAAGCTACCTCCTCGACCTTGACGATCTCCTCATCCACAAGCTGACCGTCGCGCCAGACAGGGACAATCATCGTGGGGCGGAGGTGGGCGGCGGGCTGGAAAGCGAATTTATCGCCGACGGTGAGGGCAGCCCAGCGGACAACATCGGCGCCGCCCACAGCTCGTGAGAGCTCCTCGGCAAGCGCTGCGCTGCGGTCAAGCTCCTTGTACACGCGCTCGACCCGCCATGTCTGCCGATTACCAGGGCGCGTCGTCAGGCCGTTGTGCAGAACTTGCTGCTCCAGCAGCCGGTCGCTTGTGTTGAGCCAGATGCGGTGGCGATACCAAGGGGCCTGCACCGAGGGCGCATTGCCGCCAAAGGCAGTGAGATGTACCGTCAGGCGGTGTAGCTTCTCCGAACCGTGGATACCGTTCGGCCTATAGTGCGGGTAGCCAGGGTGAATCCCAAGATCATGCATCAGGCGCTCGGCATTGGCGCGCGTTGGAGTAGCGTTGTACAGCCAGTCGATATGCTCCTGGGTAATCTGCATATCGCCTCGTCCGCCGACGAACAGGATCATCGTCGGGATTCCGTAGTTGACACTGTAGAACTGCTCGTAGACTTGGGCCTCGCCGCGCGTCTCACAGACACGCAGCAGCCAAACTTTATCGGCTTTCTCCTGGTTGACTCGCACCTGAAGGCCGTTGAGCAGCTCAGGGCTGCGCCCGTCTGAGCGAGCACCCTTTGCCACACCGATACGGTATCCCTTATCCTCCCGGTACATCAGGTACACATAATGCACATCCTCGCGCAGACCAAGACGGGCGAAGCACATGTGGTTAGGTGTCGCTTCAAAGGTCTGGCCGCTGGCGAGGGTGGCGCGGATCAGCTTGCCGCTGTACGGCTTCGAGCGGACATTCAGCACACGAACTGGGGTCGTGGTGCCGCGACCTGCTCCGGCGATGACTGTATCGCCGGGTTGGATCTGCTCGATCGGCCGCTCGCCCTGGGGTGTGCGAATAAGGCTACCAGTGGGTAGACACTGGTCATCATCGCCCACCACAAACAAGTTGCGGCGCTTTGCGGCGAGCTGCTTCACAAGAATATACTGCGCCCGATTGGTGTCCTGGTACTCGTCCACCAGCAGGTAGGTGTAGCGCTCGTGGTAGCGCTCCAGCACGGCGGGGTTCTGATCGAAGAGGCGCACCGTCTCCACCATCAGGTCGTCGAAGTCGAGGGCGTTGCTCTCACGCAGCAGCGCCTGGTAGCGCTCGTAGCAGCGGGCGACGATCTCGTCATAGTAGGTGCGGTTGAGGCGGGCGTACTCGGCGGGGGAGACGAGCTCGTTTTTGGCGCTGGAGATGCGGGCGTGGATAGCGCGCGACGGGTTCTGCTTCTCGTCGAGGTTGAGGTCGCGCAGGACGCGGCGCATCAGGCGCTCCTGGTCGTCGCTATCGTAGATCGCGAAATCGCGCTCGCGGCCGAGGTGCTGGATGTCGCGGCGCAGGAAGCGCGAGCAGATGCTGTGGAACGTGCCCACGGTGAGCGCCTGGGCGGCGCCGTGGCCGATCAGCGCCTCCAGGCGCTCCTTCATCTCGCGGGCGGCCTTGTTGGTGAAAGTGACAGCGAGGATGCTGTACGGATCCACGCCAACCGTCTTGATTAGGTAGGCAATGCGATGGGTGAGCACGCGGGTTTTGCCGCTGCCGGGGCCAGCGAGCACGAGCACGGGGCCAGTGATGGCCTCGACGGCGCGGCGCTGGGCGGGGTTGAGCCCCTGGAAGAGTTCGGACATGGTGGCCCCCTGATGAGCAGCAGCGGGCGAACCTGTGTTCGCCTGCGCCTCTATGGTAGGAGGATGGGCCTAACCTGTCAAGCCCCAGGCATGTTGTCCACAGATGCCACAGATTTCCCGCCTATTGCTGGCCCCAAGGGGATGCTGGGTGCGTCGGCCCTGTCGCCTGTTCCCTCTCCCCTGTCCCCTTCCTACCGGCTGGGCGCGGCGACGGCGATCATGCGCGGGCTGCCGCTGCCGTAGTCGTCGAGCTCGTAGGAGCCGTAGAGGTTGCGCAGCGTGAAGCCGGCGCGGGCGAGCAGGTGCTCGAGCTCGAAGCGGTAGAGCCAGCGCAGTGTGAAGCGCATCGTGTGCCGGGTGAGCTGGCCGTCGGCGGCGGTCTCGTCGTAGAGGTAGGTGACGCGGCTGAACTGGGCGGCGGCGTCGCTGTCGATCGCGATAAACTTCTGCACGTGGCGCCCGTCGAGCTGATACTCGCGGTCGAGCACGAGGCGGTTGTCCTCGCGGGCGATCTCGCGCGGGTCGGGGTTGAAGAGGTCGAGCACAAGCAGACCGCGGCGGTTGAGGGCGCGACGCACATTGGCGAGCGTGGCGAGCTGATCGCGCACCTCGTCGAGATGCATGAACGAGTTGACGGCCACAAAAGCCAGGGCAAAGCTGTCGGGCGGGAGCGGCAGGGCGCGCACGTCGCCCTCCAGCAGCGTCACGCGCTGCTCCAGGCCTGCCTCCATCACATGAGCGCGGGCGATCTCCAGCATGGCGGGCGAGAGATCCACGCCGGTGATGGTGAAGCCGGACTCGGCCAGGGGCAGCAGCACACGCCCGGTGCCGCACATCAGCTCCAGGATGGGGCCGCCGCTGCGCCGCGCCATCTCGTGCAGGAAGGGCAGATCGTCATGGTAGTCACGAAAGTCGGCGTCGTAGTAGCGGGCGAATGGGTCGTAGGCGCTCATGGCACGGCGCCTAGCAGGAGCACAGCGGTAAGGAAGATGCCGCCGCCCACGAGCAGGCCGATGATGCCAAACGTGATGATGCGCGGGTGGATGATCGGCTCGAAGCGGGGCGGCCCCGGCAGCTCCTGGCCCGAGGGCATACGTGGCAGGGGGTTTGCGCCGGTGGAGGGTCGCGGCAGTTCGCTCATGCGTGGCGCGCTGGTGCTGCTGGGAGGCGGCAGCGTGGTCATGGTCGGGAGGCGCGGCTCGCTGGAGGCGCGGTCCTTGCCGACGTTGCGGGCCACCGAACCGACGACGCTGCCAATCACGGAGAGGCCGACCGCGACCGCAATCAGCATCGGCGTCGTGATGGGCAGCCCGGTCGCCTGGGAGAGCCAGGCGGCCACAGGCGGCAGCAGGCGCGAGCCAAATACGAGGAGGACAAAGATCACCCAGCCGATCCAGCTGTTGCCACCACGCCCGCGCTGCTGCATAAAGATCCTCTCCGGGCTTGCACCCTGGCGGCTGAAGCCGCCAGCTAGCTCTGGTCAAAGGCCGCCTGCGCGTCCTCCGCCAGCCCGCGCAGGCGGGCTTAGATCGACGAGAGAAGCGCACTTCAGTGCGCTTCTATTGTAGCACGCCCTCAGGCGCCACCACCGCCAGATCGGGGGCGGGCAGCCCGTCGGCGCCGAGCGCCATGAGGTGCAGGAACCAGCGCCACGGGTCATCGGCGCCCGCGTGCTCGCTCATCACCAGCACGTGGTTGAGCCCAGGGCGCAGCTCGCCCGGCGCCGTGCGCGACCACGCTCGGTTAGCCTGGAGGCGGCTGCTGGGGATGTGCTGCTCAGTGAGCAGCTCTACACCGTTAAGGTAGATTCGGACAGGCACCGGCGACTGGTAGGCCAGGCGAGCTTGGCGAGCGTCGGGGCTGCGCAGCGTAGCGGCGGCGTAGCCCACCAGCGACGTGCCCCGGCTCGCGAGGCTGTAGTGATCAAGCGGCACGTTGTAGCGCTCGGTGAGGTTTTGAAATTCGCCATGAGTCGGGGCGTGGGCGTGCAGATTCCATGGCAGCGCGGGGCGCGGGGCGCCGTGCTCGTCGAGCAGATCAGCAAGGGCGTAGGGGCGCTCGGCGGGAGCGGAGAGTGTGCGCCAGGCGCCGACGCTGGGGAAGAGCGTCTGCGAGGTAAAGGTCTCGTCCAGCATGCGGCCGCGCCAGGTGAGGCGCAGGTCGAGCGACCAGCGGCGGGTAGCGGTGGCGCGATCCCAGCCAAAGGGCGCGTAGATGATCGTGTCCTCAGCGCAGGCGCCCAGGTCGAATGGTTGCTCGATCACACCCTCGGCCCCAAGCAGGCGCCACACGCCCGTCACCGCCACGCTGGAGCCGTCACGAGGCGCGGCGACCACGAGGGCGCCAAAGACACGCGCGGCGTCCTCCGGCGTGGTGTACTCGTAGACGCGCACAAAGGGGCCGCCAAGGCGTGCCAGAGCGTTCCGGTGGGCAGGAGTATCAGCGGCAAGGGCGGCTTCCCAGAGCTCTGTAGGGCTGTCGGCGGGGAGCCCGAGCAGGCGGAGGGCGTCGGCGGCGCGCAAAGTAGCATTGTGCTGATCGCCAAGCAGGCTCAAGGGCTCTTCCGCCTCGACCGTGAGCGTGACGGGCAGCTGCTTGAGGCGCGGCGGCAGCTCCACAACGATAGCGCGGCGCTCGGCGTCGTAGCTCCAGCCCTCGGTTTGCTCCTCGCCATCCAGCTGCACCGAGCCCGCTGGCCGGGTATGCTCAAGGCGAATGGTGTAGGCCCGGGCCTCGGGAAGGCTGCTGCAGTGCCCCTCCACAGGGCCGATCGTCAGCTCGCAGCGGCGTCCATCGTTGAGCGTCCGCATGGTCACTGGCGTCCACTCGGCCTGATCGGCACGATACTCCTCGCCCTCGCCGGCATCCTCGTAAAAGCGCAGCTCGCCGCTGTCGCCAGGAAAGACCGACAGGATCAGACTGTCGTGGGGCTGCTGGTGGCTGCGCGAGCCCTCGGGGGCCAGGGGCAAGATCGCGCCTGCGCGCAGCAGCTGAGGCATGGCCGCAAGATCGCCAAAGAGACGTGTCCAGGCGGGGCCGTGGATCAGCTCGCCCGTAGCGCGCTCCACCCAGCTGCCCGGCGGCACCCAGACATCGGCGTGAGCGAGGCCGCTGGCGGGGTCGGCGGGGCGGATGATCGGCGCGACGAGCAGCTGCTCGCCAAGGGCGTACTGCTCGCGGGCGACATAAGCAGCCTCGTGCTCGGGCCACTCGTAGTAGAGCGGGCGAGCGGGGGCCAGAGCATCGTCGGCGTGGACGCGGGCGAGCGTGTAGAGATAGGGCAGCAGCTCGTAGCGCGCCTTGAACGCGGCGCGGGCGGCGTCGCGCACAGCTTGCGGGAAGGCCCAGGGCCGGCGCTCGGCGGCGGCGTCGTTGGTGGAGTGGAGGCGCATAATCGGGCTGAGTGCGCCGAGCTGCACCCAGCGTGCGTAGAGCTCGGGCTCGCTTATGTCAAAGTGGCCGCCGATATCGTGGCTCCACCAGCCGTAGAGTACATTGGCGGCGGTGGCGGTGAAGTAGGGCTGGAAGCGCAGCGCCTCCCAGGTGGCGTAGGTGTCGCCGGAGAAGCCGATCGGATAGCGGTGGTTGCCGAGGCCGCCCCAGCGCGAGAAGATCATCGGGCGGCGACCGGGGCGGCGGCGCATGTCTTGGAAGTGCAGATGATTCAGCCAGGGCAGCGGGTCGAGCCCAGGCAGGTCGGAGCCCAGGCCCTGCTGCCAGTCCATCCACCAGAAGTCCACGCCCTGATCCTCCAGGGGATGATGCAGCAGCTCGAAATAGGCCTGGGCGAAGCGCTCGTCCGCGATGCGGAAGGGGATCGGCTCGCCCGGCGCGGAGCCCAGCGCGTCGGCGAAGGCGGGGTGGGCCGCCTCGTGGGGGCCAACGCCATCGGCAGGGTGGAGGTTAAGCGTTATGTGGAGACCCTGGCGGTGCAGCCACGCGAGCAGCGCCTGCGGGTCGGGGAGCAGGGCCGGATTCCAGGTGTAGCCCGTCCAGCCGGGCAGATGCCAATCCATATCGATCACAAAGATATCGAGCGGGAAATCGTGCTCGGCGAAGGCGGCGACGAGGCGGCGGATCTCCTGCTCGCTGTAGGGCCAGTAGCGCGACCACCATGCGCCCAGCGCCCAGCGGGGGATCATCGGCACCGCGCCGCCGAAGCAGGCGTACTCCGCGAGGGCGGCCTTGAAGTCGTGGCCGTAGCCGAAGAAATACCAGTCCTGAAGCGGGCCAGCGGGGCGAGCCTGCACCCAGCCGCTGGCGGGGTCGAAGCGCACAACGGCGCTGTCGTCGTGAAGCGACCAGCCGGAGCGCGAGAGCAGGCCGGGATCGAGCGCGGCCTCGCCGTGGCAGCCGTCGAGGGTGCGGCGGGCGCCACGCAGGTTCAGCGGGTCGGCCAGGCCGGGCTGCCAGCGCACCGGGGCACCGTTGAGCGGAAGCTCCACGCTAAGGCTCTCGGCGGTGTGGGGGCCGACGAGTCCGACGCGGCGCAGTCGCAGGGCGCCAGTATCGATGATCAGCTCGTCGCCGCTCACGGAGAGGTGGAAGGCGGGCCGAGGGCCACGGCGGGTGGGAAATGCGTAGGTAGGGCGATCATCGAAGGCGCCACCGGCGGCCCACTCGATGCGGAGCAGGCGCGGGGAGAGCACGGTAAAGCGGCTCTCGCCGTGAACCACAACGGCCTCCAGCTCGGCGACGGGCTCGCCGTGCAGGCCAACATGGGTGTAGAAGGCGTCCGAGGACATTGGCGCTCCCCAATCTGCTATGAAAAGGGCTCGGTTTCGACGCGTAGCTTACCACAAGCTGAGAGGAGCGCCCCAGGTGGAGCGGAGGCAAGATCTATGAGTCGGGCATGATGTCCACAGATGCCACAGATTTCCGGCCTATTGCTGGCCCCTCACCCCCCAACCCCCTCTCCCTGAGCGGGAGAGGGGGCGCCGATTCCCTGCTGATACAGAATTCTTCTCGCTCAATCGCAGATCAAGCTTTGAGCCGGTCATTATATTTTTTCAACACATCGTCGAGAGCTTCACGAAGCAGGCTTGCCTCATTGCGCCGCTGGCCCTTGGCGAGCAGCGAGAGGCGCTCCAGCTGGGTTGCGGTGTAGTAGCTTGTCTTGGTGATCATGCGGCTATCAGAAGGTGGCAGGGCGATCTTGTTGCGGCCGCTTACTTTCGCAAGATAGAGCGCCTCGTCGGCCTCGCGCACCAGCTCTGCCTCGTGGCGTCCGTGGCCTGGGAAGCCGGCGAGGCCCACCGAGCAAGTCAGCGTGACGCCATTGGCACACGGCAGGCTGAGGGCGGCGACACGGCGGCGCAGCTCTTCGAGCAGCGAGAACGCGTCGTCCACGCGGGTGTCGGGCAGGGCTCCGCCAAACTCATCGCCGCTGTAGCGGACGAGCAGCGCTGAGGGCGGGGCAAGCTCCTGGAGAATGGCGGCCACGGCGAGCAGCGCTTCGTCACCGCAGCTGCGCCCGTGCTGGGTGTTGAGCTCCATAAAGCCGTCGAGATCAAGTAGAAACAGACTAAGGGGCTCGTCGCGCTGCTGGGCGGCGGGCAGGAGCTCGTCGCGCAGGAGGTAACGAAAGTAGTCAGCGGAGAGCAGGCCGGTCAGCTTGTCGGAGGTGGCGAGCTCAAACGTTGTTGGGCGGGTCATCGCGTGCTCCTCTAACGTACATATGTCTAATAACGTACATACGTATATCAGGACGACAGGGCTTTGTCAACCCCTACCTGAAGCTCGCGCAACACCTGGCGCAGGTAGGCCGTGGTGATCAGCCGGTGAAGTTGAACCTGGGTGAGTAGGTAGAGCGTAGCGAGGCCGAGGCGCGGCGCATAGCCGACGACATCGATCCAGAGGCGCGTGCTGGCGCCCTCTGGCGCAATACCAAAGGCGAGCCATCCGCCTGGGCTGCGCAGCATGAGCCCACCAGCAAGGGGATAGCGCAGCTCGCGCCCCCCACGCGCCGCCGCCAGGTAAGGCGTGGAGAAGCGTAGGAGCGGCAGCAGGCGTGGCCAGCAGAGGCTGATCGTGGCACCAATACCGGGCAGGTCTCTGAGTCTCAGGAGCGGAAGCCGATCCAGGAAGCGCAGGTAGCCCGCGCCAAGCGCCGCGAGCTCACGGACGGACGCACTGGCGAGATATGCTGGGGCTAGGCAGCTCTGGCTCGCACCCGCCACCCCATCGGCCAGCGTAAGCGTGTTCACAAACGACTCGCCCGTCACAGAGACTCCTAGCGCATAATCATCCGCAGATTGCGCAGATTGCGCAGATTGGGACCGCACATAGCCCAGAACAATAAAAGTCCGAGAAAGGGGTCGGGAATCTGCGTCATCTGCGTCATCTGCGGACAAAACGCCCGGCGAGCGGCCATGCTATCATAGACCGTGCCGTCGCGTCCGCACGCTGTGAGGAGCAAACATGGACAAGGTCGTCTACGTGGTGAGCGACCTGCATCTTGGCCCCGGCTGGCTGCCGAGCGGGGAGCTGGACCCGCTGGAGGATTTTACCGCCGACGAGGCCTTCGCACAGTTTCTCGCGCAGATCGGCGCTACGCGCACGCCGATCGAACTGGTGATCGCCGGCGACTTTCTAGAGTACTGTCAGACCCTGCCAGAGATCGGGCTCGCCTCGCCTGACGACAGCCTGGGCAGCAGCGAGGCCGAGTCGATCCGCCGCACAAACGTCATCCTGGGCCAGAGCCCGGAGATCGCCACGGGGCACCCGCTGGTCATCGCAGCGCTGCGCCGCTTCATGATGGAGGGCCACTCGATCACAATCATCGCCGGGAACCACGACATCGACCTGCTCTGGGACGATGTCTGGGCGCTGGTCTTCGACGCGATCTACCCGCCGGGCGCCTGGGGCGACCTGCGGCTGCTGGAGTTCAGCTACACCCTGGGCGACGGCGAGCGGGGCCGGGTCTATATTGAGCACGGCCACGAGCACGATAAGGCGAACCGTTTTGGCGACCAGATGACGCAGCCCTTCGGCATGGACCGCTTCGGCGTGCGTCGGCTCAAGCGCTGTTGGGGCACGCTCTTTGTCGACAAAGTCTACAACCAGCTGGAGGAGGAGCGCTGGTTCATCGACAACGTCAAGCCCATCCCGCGTGTGATCCAGCTAGGGCTGCGCAACGACATCCGCTTCACCGCCACGGCGCTCGGGCTGGTCGCGCGCTTCCTGCTGACGAGCGGGCTGCCCCCGCTGCTGGGCGGCTCCGACGAGCTGACCGACGGCGTGGCGCCGCCCATGCCTGCCACCCAGCAGGTCGTAGACGGGCTTGCCGACCCAGATCTACGGGCGCACCTACAGGCGCAGATGGCAGACGAGACCTTCCGCGCAGAGTTTGAGCAGGCGCTTCAAGGCGCGGGGGGCGTGGAGATCGCGGCCGCATTGGGCGGCGCGGGGCTCCAGCTCACACTCGACGACGTGAGCGTGGTGGCGGGCGGCGAGGTCGTGCTGGGCGGCAGCTCGGGCGGCGAGGAGGACGCCTACAAGGCGGCGGCCCGCGCGGAACTGGAGAACGACCCCTCACTCGCAACGGTGATTATGGGCCACACACACGGCCCGCAGGACGGCTACATCAACGCGATTGACCGCTACGACGGCAGCCAGGGCTACTACTTCAACAGCGGCACCTGGACCCGCCACCTCAAGGATGAGCGGGGCCGGGGCTACAGCTGGCAGGAGATCGCAGACGAGGAGAACTACACCGTGTCGCTTACCTACATCAAGCTTGAGCCTGACGGGCAGGGTGGGTACAGAGCGGCGCTCGGTAGCTGGGCGGAGTGACAGGGTGACACGGTGACCGGGTGACACGGTGACACGGTGACCGGGTGACACGGTGACACCTAACGGGACACCTAGGGCTATCAGCGGGACACACGTCTTCCGTGGGCCACCTGGCTTCGCCGACAGGTGTCACCCGGTCACCCGGTCACCCGGTCACCCGGTCACCCGGTCTCCCGGTCTCCCGGTCACCCGGTCACCGGCTCACGCGCTAGCAGCCAGGGCGAGCAGCAGGAGTGCTTGGAGGCCGCGACCGAGGTTTGCGGGCTGGATATATTCGTCGTGGCGATGGGCGTTGCCGCCGTCGGTGAGGCCGACGCAAACGGCAGGGATGCCGAGGCTGAGGGGGATGTTGGCGTCGGTGCTGCTCTGCTGGTAGCTCACTGTGGCGCCGACGCTCTGATACGCTGCAACGGCTGCCTGCACCAGAGGGTGATCGCGGGCGATCATGCCGGAGGGGCGATCACCAACTGTCTGCACGCGCACCTGCACATCGGGGTGCTCGGCGGCGGCGGTGGCAACGAGCCGGTCTACCTGGGCGACCAACTCGGCGAGCGTGGCGGCGCTGACCGAGCGCATATCTAGCAGCATGCTGGCGCGCTCGGCGATCGTATTCACCGAGGTGCCGCCCTCGATCATGCCAACGTTGAAGGTAGTGCGCGGGGAGCGGGGCACGCTCAACTCGGCGATGCGCGCCCCGAGCCGCAGCAGCACGTGAATGGCGCTCGGCGTGCCGAAGTTACCCCACGAGTGGCCGCCCGGCGCAGTAGCCTCGATGCGATAGCGGCGCACCCCGATCGCCTGATGGTGCAAGGTGCCGAAGTCGCAGCCCTCAAGCGCAATCACGGTCCCGAGGCGGTCGCGCAGGCGTGTGACAGTAGCGCGGATACCGCGTAGGTCGCCGAGGCCCTCCTCACCGACATTGCCAACAAACCAGATATCGCCCTCGTTTGGCAGGTCGTGGTGCTGCATAATCTGGGCAAGATGGAGCATGCCAGCCACACCGGTGCTATTATCGCCGAGCCCTGGGCCATAGACGCGGTCGCCCTCGTAGCGCACGCGCAAGTCGGTGTCGCGTGGAAATACGG
>Ga0163155_10006082_pt1 | contig 11804 bp, 12 predicted proteins | sample OliLakLV19SP4G1_FD_148611 | JGI IMG/M metagenome (GOLD analysis project Ga0163155, IMG submission 148611) | Freshwater microbial mat bacterial communities from Lake Vanda, McMurdo Dry Valleys, Antarctica - Oligotrophic Lake LV.19.SP4.G1 | ecosystem: Environmental > Aquatic > Freshwater > Lake >...
GTATTGCACAACAACTCTACAAAAAAAAACAGTAGTGTGGATAACTCAAAAGAGTTGAATTTGATTGTCGAAAAAATACTTAAAGAAAATCAATCAATACTTAAAGAAAATCAATCAATAAAAGTAGAAATCAAAAAATTACATAGCACTTTTTCAAGTAAACAATCTGTTGACGTGAGCGGAAAATTAGAAATGAATAGTAGCAAAGTAATTGCTGAAATTAAAAAATCAAAAATTAGAAGTTTAAGTTTATGATGCTGACACGGAACGAGCTGAAAGAGTTGAAAGAGTTGTTTTTGAACGGCAAAATAACTAGAAATGAATATGCAATTCAGATAAAATTTTCTTTTGACGAAAGCCAAAGAATCGGTGGCTTTCTTTTAGACGAAATGGAAATGCTAAACGGTTTAGATACACCCAAACATTCTTTATCAACTATTAATCTGAATTAATTATGCTGACACGTAAAGAGCTGAACGAACGAAAAGAGTTGTTTTTGAACGGCAAAATAACTAAGAAGGAATATGCAATTCAGATCACATTTGCTTTTGAGGAAAGCCAAAGAATCGGTGGCTATCTTTTAGACGAAATGAAAATGCTAAACGATTTAGATACACCCAAACATTCTAAATCAACTGAACGGAATTATTGATTATGTTTACGACTGAAGAAATGAACGAAACTAGGCTTCTTTTTGAAGACGGTTTGATAGAACAAGCCGACTGGTTACAAATGCAAGCACATAACAAACTTTGTGAGCTTTTTGAAGACGGTTTGATGGAACAGTTCCAAATACAAGCAAATAACATACTTTGTGAGCCTTTTGAAGACGGTTTGATAGAACAAGCCGACTGGTTACAAATGTAAGCACATAATATGCCCCGCTGGTTGTTCACAGTTAAAATTTAGCATCTTTTTTCCTCCGTAGAAAGGTGCTAAATTGGGGTTTTTAGTTCAATCCGAATGGTTACAAATGTAAGCACATAATATGCCCCCGCTGGTTGTTCACAGTTAAAATTTAGCATCTTTTTTCCTCCTTAGAAAGGTGCTAAATTGGGGTTTTTAGTCTTCTTCATAATCTTCATAATCATTTAACTGCTCTATTCGATGAGCCTCTTCAGTTGCCTTTTCTAAAAAGTAGTGTGGATTTTCATAATCATCATTCTCTCCAACTTTCAAATATGATTCATATACTTCTTCAGGATACTTGAAGTAACCAAATTCAATTTTTTGCGGTATCTCTATTTCTAAGACATTAATGAATTTGTCTAATTGAGCTTTCAAAGTTAATTTATATTGACAGACTTTATATTCGGCTTCATTCATTAACTTAATTTCTTCAAACGTAGGTTCATTAAACTGCAGAATGTGAGATAATTCACTTTTCATTGCATTTAGTATTTCAGTTCTAGTGTAGTCTATTGCACGACCCAATCTTTTGCTTGTGCTGAACTGGTCACTTTCAGGCTTTCCTTTACCAGTTATTAACCACTCAAGATTTATACCCGCTTTTAAGTGTAACAAGATAAATATTTTTTGAATATCTGAGTGTTCATTCAAGTACTTTGCCATAGTGGATTGAGAAATACCCAATCTTTCTGCAAATACTATATTCGTCAATCCCTTATCTTTTAAATAAGTTTTCAATCTATCGGCAATTTCATTGTTATTTGTGTGCATAATTAAAATTATTTACGATTAAGAATAAATATTATTTGTTTTATTCCTTTTATGCAATTATATTGCATTTGTTATTCTGTAGAAGAAAGAGAATAAAATAATTTATCTATTCTCATAAATTCTTAACATACAAATTTACACAAATTTACACAATTTCACAACAAAGGAGACTTTATGTCAGATATATTTAGCGAAGCATTTCGCACGGAGTTACAAGACATAGTAACAACTTCAGTTAAATCAGCAATTGCTCAAACTGGAAACCCACAAACGGCTAGTTTGGATAGGCTATTAGACACTAATGCAGTTAGTGAGTATTTGGGGTTGACTAAACCCACTATTGAAAAATTAGTACAGGAAGGTAAGTTAAGCCCTATTGAAATCGGAGAGCGTTCTAAACGCTTTAGATTGTCTGAAATCAATACTTACTTAGAAACCACTAGGAGAGTAGTATAATGAAACCTTTTAAAAGCAAAGCCCCCAACAGTTTACCGACACTTGGGGGCCTTATGGATAGCAAAGTTATCAGCCACAAAGAAAAACTTGTTTACTTTGTTAGTGGTGCGTTTGCTTGTATGAATTTTACTATGGACTTCAATCCTGACACACAGACTTCAAATCGTGCCGATAGTCTTGAAGAAATTTTAATCAGCGGAATCAACTTCATAACAAGTACAAAGATAGGTAATTTAGTTGAATTAGAAAGATGGCTACCAGTTTCAGATGAATCAGGAACAGCAATTTATTTGACGATGTCGGTTAACGAAATGGCTAACACTATTCTTAAAGCCTCCTATGAGTTAATTGCAGATATGTCTTTAAAAATTGAAGCTTTTGGAGGTTCAAAATGATAGAAACGATTGAACAACTTATAGTTAAAGCAACGTCCACACTTAAAGAAGAAAAAGAATCCATAGTAAGGTGTCAGCAAATGCAGAGTGATTCAGCAGTTAAAGGCTACTACCTTTATCAATTAAGAGCGGACTTGCAATCAGCACTAAATTATGTTGACGCTCTTATTCTTAGGAGTAAGTAATAATGTTAGATTTACCAATAGAAGATAATGAAGTAATGACAGATTTTCAATTTGAGAAGTTTTGGACTGTTTCAGGAACAGGAAAAAGAACTAGTATCCATACAACTAAGTTATGGGACATTGTTAAACATTTAGGTTTTAGGAGAATAAAAGTAAACGACGCTTCAGTAATTGCGAAAATTGATTTCGATTCTTATCAAATTGAAACCTTTGATGATAAGGATTTAGAAATGCGTAGTATAATTTCTGAAGTTCCAAGATTCTTAAGAAACAATCAATCAAAGTATGTTGAAAAACATTCTTTGGTTGGTGTTGAATTTGATAATATGGTAGATACATTATCCAAGGACGTTGACACACTATTTAAACTCAAATTTTTTGATACGATGGATTTAATAGAAGATTCCTTGCCAATGTACAAAGACGATGAACATAGTGCTTTTTTCTTCTTTATTAATGGAATATTAGAAGTGACAGCATCAAAAGTGAAGTTCACTTCTTATCATTATTTAAACAAATTTCATAGCACAAACACAATCAATCCGAAATTTATTCCTAAATATATTTGGAAAAACGATATAATTCAACATCGTTACAATGATTTCACAGACCTAGCAAAAGCAAAAGAAAAATCGGACTTTTATAAGTTCTTAGAAAAACTTGCTTACAGTATTGACGACCCCCTTAATGAGACCAAAATGAATAATCTTAAGCGAAGTATTGGTTATTTAATGCACGCTTACAAGAAGCCAAGTCTTCCTAAGTTGATTGTCATTACTGAAAATAATCTATCAGACGAAGCCAAAGGCGGAACTGGAAAAGGTATCTTAGTAGAAGCTATAAGTAAGCTAAGAACGGTCTTATCTATTAGTGGAAAAAATTTCGACCCGTCCAATAAATTTGTTTTTCAAAATGTCGAAGTTAATGTTAAAGTTATTCATATAGATGACGGAGAAAAAGGGTTACAACTTGAGCCTTTTTTTACAATGCTTACTGGTACTTTAGATGTGGAAATGAAGAATAAAAAAAATATGAAAATTCCATTTGCTAACAGTCCAAAGTTTGTAATCAGTACTAATCACGATGTTTTAGGCTATTCAGATTCAGATAATAGAAGGAAACACTACATCGAAGTCGAACCTTATTTTAGTAAGAGCTACACCCCTATAATGGAATTCGGAAAAGAACTTTTCACAAACTGGAGTAACAAAGAGTGGGAGTCGTTTTTTCCTATTATGCTTGATTGTGTTCAGCTATACCTAAAAGACGGTTTGATAGAATACAATTCCAATACTCTAACTAAAAAGAAAGTAATTAAAGCAGTAGGAGGTCTTCAATTTTATAACTGGTTTGAAGAGCTTCAAAAAGATACTTACTATAATTTTAAATACTACATAGATTCTTTCGTTGAAGCACACGGAGAGAGCCAAAGATATGCAAATAAAACAGCTATAGGTCTTAAGGTTAGAAAATATTGTGAACTGATGGGCTATGAATGGGTGGAGATACGAGAAAGTCACGGTTCAAGAGAAAGAAAATACCAAATCAGCACAAAGAGAAAAGCATCATAACTACACACAGTTGTCCGGAATTGTCCGGAATTGTCCGGAATTGCTAATAGCGTTAAACCTATGATTTTTCGAGACTTCCCACAGTTCACACAGTTTTTTATATATATTAATAAATTAAATATATATATATATATAAAAGAGCAGTATGTAGTAGTAATAGTGTAAAGTGCTGGTAAACTGCGAAACCGTGGGAACTCTTTTAAAATCAATAGATATTCAATTAACAAACTTTGTCCAACTTTGTCCAACTTTGTCCAAACCAAAAAGGAAAGAAATGAAAATACATAGTAGATTACTAACACAGACTCAACTGGTGGCGTTGTTAGACAATTTAAAACAAGTAGGCATACTTGATATAGCAGATGCCGATATAAAGGAACACGTAGAAACGTGGAGCGAACTGGACAGGAAGTATAAACCTATTAAGTCAAGTATTCCAGTTTTAAGAGCAAGAGCAAAAGCAGAGCTAAGCAAAGATGTAATAGTAATAGAGGATTTAATCAGGAGTAAATACGAAACAAACACAAAACTGCATCATATAATTAATGCAGAACTTCAAACAGTTTTGAATGAACTAAAGAAGTTCAAAAGTAGAGATTGAAAAGTTTTCCACACGACAAACACTAAGCCAAGAAATAGCAAAAAGTAAGCAAAATAAAAGAAAGAGATTCAATCTATTAGAAGTTTTATAGCATTGAATGAATCAGTATCTGTAAGAGCTACATACTTATTGAATGATTCCAAGGTGCGATGTCCTGAAATTTTCATTATATCGTATGGATTCGCACCTTTCTTGAGCAAGTTAGTTATGAACGAACGCCTTTGAGTATGGCACGAAAGGAGTGAGTATTTAGGTTTTGAGAGCCGAACCACTTTAGATTTGTTAATGATTACTTCAATTTCGTTATCAATACCAGCCAATTTACCAAGGTGCTTAAACATATCATTCATATAGTGAAAATTCATTCCTTTGAACTGTCCATTAATTGCGAGCTTCAAAGATTCCACTATCTTATTTGAAATGCTGACTTTGATTTTTCTTCTAGTCTTAATCACTTCTTTAGTTATAATCATATTGTCAAAGTCCACGTGTTGTTTACCAAGTGTTATGGTATCGGAGACCCTAAGCCCTGTGTAGAACATTATATTAAGCAAATGCCTAGTATTCTCATATAGTGGCGAAAGGTTATCTAGTGCAAGGATACTACACCATTCGGACTCGGTAAGATAGATTTGATAGCTTTTATCTGTTCTTTTAATCTTGAATAATTCATAGTTCTTATTAATGATAATCGTAGAGTCTTGATATTGTACGAACTTAAGAAAAGTTTTTAGTATGTCGTTATAGTTCTTAGCGGTGTTAAAAGACAAACCTTTTACATTCATAAGATAGTTATGAAAATCACTCACATAGATTTGATTGATTGATTCAAAATCGGTTACTGGATTAAATTCAAATAACATAACTTTCATTCTTTTCATTGTTAAAAGAACATTTGGATTTACATTTTGCTTGTAGTTAATAAACAAATCGTACATTGTGGAAAAATTTTTAATCTCAATTTCTTTGAACTTCTTTTTATTTGGATTGACAAAATAAACGAAGTCATTCATAACAAGTGTGTGAAAATTAGGTTCTGATTTATAGACTTCACAAAAACCCAACAGCTTATTATAAGCAATATCAAGTTTATCATTTATAATTTTAGCACGTTGGTTGTCTTCAATTGAAGCAGTCCTAGTGTTAGAACGTTGGTTATCACTAATCCAAAGACTAGGCAACACTTTTGTTCTAGTTGATAACTGTTTAACCAAACCACCAGCTGACACCTTGGCAATTATTAAAGTTGGTTTGATTGAATTCTTATTTTTCAAATAGAATTTAATTGAGTATTTTAAGCTGAAAATCGTAGTCATAAATTGTAGTTGAAAATGGTAAATAACTGACTACAATTTACGAAAAGTAGTTGAAATTAAATAACGTTATTTTTAAAGCTAATAGTATTTAAGTAGATATACAGCGAGTTAAAGAGGTTTGTTTCTTTTTAATCTAAGCCAAATAAACAAGTGTATAATGGGAATTCCATTCTATACCTTTTCATAAGTAGTAATAAATTAAGTTAGTTACGACGTTGTCAAAAATCGTAGTTGAAAAATTGTAGTTGATTTAGTCATTTTAGTACTTTTTTCCTATGCCTAAAACCAATTAATGCAATTTAGCGAATTCCACTACTATACAAAAATGAATATTGCATACTCTTAATTTTGAATAACTTAATTTTAACAAAGGAAAAAAAATGAGTATCACATTTGAAAAGAAAGCAAGCTATACGTTTGCAGAAATGCAGGAGATTACAAGCAGTATCATTGCGGCTATTAAGTCGACGGCTACACCCGAAAGTTTGGATTCGATACTAAACGAAATCACAAAGCTAACTGAAAATATCACTTCATTTAGTGAAGAAGCAAAAGCCGATATTTTAGACTTTGCTGAAGGAATTATTCGATACGAACGACACCCTAAACATCAAAGAGGTTTTGCTCAAAGAATTTCGGAAATTGTAAACAAAGAAGAAATAAAGATATGGCGTAATAAAACTTCTATCAATTTTTCTGAAAAACAGAATATTCCACAGCTTCAAAAAGCAGTTATTAAATTATGTCAAAAACTTAGCAGATAAAAGGAAAAAAAAATGTTTACTACTAACTACAGCGACTTCAAAGTTTACTCAATCAGAATGCCACAACTTAGCACACTTGAACAAGTTGGCAACTTGAAAAAAAGAATAGAGCTATCTAAAGTCGTTTCTGAAGATTACAATGAAGAAATCCAAACAGCTAATGAAGAGCTACACGAACTGAAAACAGAAAACGTGCTTAATTCAAATATTGATTTGATTGAAAAAATCATAACCAAACAAAACCAGTTAAGCCTGTTGCTTCAAAAAAAAGACAGCTCTAAAGTCGAACCTCTTGAACTTGCACCTATAGAGTCGGCTATTGCAAGGCTAAAACAAGACAGCATAACAGAGGCCCTTGGATATGCTGAAACCTATTACAGCGAACTGAAAGACAAACACCGTGCTATTATAGACAAACACCTAATTAATATGATAGCGGTAAACGATAGTGCGAAAGAGCTAGCGGAACTTGAGGCAACAATAGAAGTAAGCACACGAGGTTTGTACTATGGACAAGGAGGCAGTCACAATGCCCCTACAAATTGGCTACGTCCGTTAGACGTTTTCGAGGGAGAAACACGCAAAGGACGTGACGACGATTTTGAGAAAGTTTCTTCTAGGTTTCAACTTTGGGAGTCGTTGGAAAAATTAATTACCAATATTAAAGAAAGCCCTAAATTTAGTGTAACGATTCGCGAAAGTGGTTACTTCTTTTTACCAATTAGAGATATGTTAACAGGCGAATAAATGGCAGAATTAGCAGTAGAGTTCAAACTCATACCCAAACTTGATTTAACAGCAGTAAAGACTGCTATGTCAGGTGCGGAAAAAATCGTACTGAACACAGCAGAAACATCAAAAAAAGCATTCGAGGGAATTGGAGAAACGATTAAAAAATCAATCGGCTCTGTAGATTTGTCTCAAATTGCTAATTTCACAGGTGCTGGTTTGGCTACTGGTGCTATTACGGGTGCAGTTAGTTCGATTACAGAAGCATTTAGTGATGCAATCAAGATAGGTGCTTCGTTTCAAAAAGAACTAAACGCTCTGGGAGCAATTACTGGCAATAGCGGTGCTGCACTTGATGCATTAGGTAGCTCGGCAAAAGATTTGGCTGGTAAATTTGGGGGTGATGTTAATTCACAATTAGGAGCTTTCCAAGGTTTATTGAGTAAGCTAGGCCCGAACTTGGCAACTAATAAAGAAGCGTTAATACAGGTAACCGAAAATGTAAACTTATTGGCAAAAGCTGGTGGGCTTGATGCTAAAGATGCAATGGAAGCACTTACTACTGTAATGCTTCAATTCGGAATAGATGCCTCCGACCCAATTAAAGCCGCAAAAGAAAGTGCTAGGATTATGAATATTATGGCAGCTGGAGCTAAAGAAGGTGCGGCTGAAATACCACAAGTTGCAGAGGCGTTAAAACAAGCAGGTGTAGCAGCGAAAAGTGCTAATTTAGGTATAGAAGAAACTAACGCAGCAATCCAACAATTGGCGACTGGTGGCAAAGTTGGAAGCGAAGCAGGTATTTCTTTAAGGAATGTATTAAGCAAGCTACAACAACAATCAGGCGAAGGAGATAAAACTTTACAAAAACTTGGATTGACTACTCTAAAACTTGGTACAGACCTTCAAAATGGTGGATTAGGTAAAGCACTTGATAGCTTAAAAGGTGGTTTAGAAAAAATCAAAGACCCTGTGGAAAAGAATCAAGTAATAATGCAATTGTTTGGAGCAGAAACCGCTGCGTCTGCTTCGATATTATTAGAAGGTTCTGCATCAATGCAGAAAATGACTAAAGCAATAACTGGAACAGACGAAGCAACTATACAGGCTCAAAAAAATATGGCGGGCTATACTGAAAAAATGAGTCAGCTCACAGCGAAATTGGATAATATTAAAATAGGTGCGTTTTTATTAATTGAACCAATTATAAGTGGAATAATTGACAAAATCCTTGCTGGTTTTGATTTTCTTTCAAGTGGCATAGCAAAAGTAACTGGTTTAATTGCAAATTCGCCATTTGCACAATTACTTAAAAGTGCGTTCGATTCTGTATATAATTCTGTTGTCTCTCTAATTCCAACTATAGACCAGTTAAAAGGTATATTTAATTCCATTGTAGGCGTTTTAGACTATATTTCGACACCACTCAAAGTAGTTGCTGCATCGTTCATTTTTTATCAAACAGCGGTTACTGCATCTACCATCGCAACAAACGCATCTACCATTGCAACAAATGCAGCTGCATTTGCAAAAGGTGTTTTTAACGGTGTTATAGAATTCGGTTCAGGTTTGATGACTAAAGTAACTGGTGCAATTAAAGCAATGGCTAGCGGAAGTACGTTGCTTGCTGCTAAAATCTACATAGTTGCTGCTGCCCAAACTGTATGGAATGGAATACAAGCAGTATTTAACGGTTTAATGGCACTCAATCCACTTGGAATTGCAATTATTGTATTAGCAGCTTTAACTGGTGCTATCATTTATGCCTATAAGAATTCTGAAACGTTTCGTAAAGTAATTGACGGTCTTTGGCTTAAGGTAAAGGAATTCATCGGTACTGTTGTAGATGCTGGTAAAGCAATTGCTAAATTCTTTGGTTTTGGCGACAAAAAAAAAGAAATTAAAGCTGAAGTTAAAGTAGATGGAGCAGAGGAAGCAAAACAAAAAATAGAAGATACACAAAAAGCTGAAGCTGGGGCCCAAGCGAAAACAGATAAAGCTAAAAAAGAAAAAACAAAATCTCTATTAAACGAAATCGCAAAAGCTGAAGCTGAAAACATTAAACTAATAAATGGCATAAAAAACGCTGCAATTGAAGATGAAAGAGATAGGACTTTACAAATAGTAAAAGACAAAACTGGAGACGATATTTCTATCGTTCAGGACGAAATTAAGAAAATCAAACTTGAAAAAAATTTAGTAGCAAGCGAAAAAATCAAACTTATCAAAATACTAAATGAAAAAATTAAACTTGTAGCTTTAGAAGGGAACGACAAACTTATAGAAGCCGATTCCAAATTTGCACTAAAGAAATTAGAAGAGCAAAAAAAGACCAGTGAGCTGACTCTAAAAAATAGTTTAGAAATCAAGAAAAAAGAAATTGAATTACTTGCTATTCAGGGCGGTAACGAATCCACTTTCGACGGTTTGAAGCAAAATGCAGAAATACAAAAACAGTTAAAACTGGAGTTGTTGCGTGCTGAAAACGAAATCCAAATTAACGAATATGTAAATTCAAACTCTAAATTCTTAGAAGTTGACAAAAAATATTTAGAAGCAAAGGCAAAACTCACAGCACAAAACAACTTGCTACTATCCCAAATTGCTGACAAAGTGAATATTGACACTATCAACAGAACTAAACAGCAGATTGAAGCACAAACAAAGTTAATGGAATCATTGCAAACAAACTTATCTAATATTGAAAACAACTTGCGTAAAGACCCAATTGTTAAAGTACTAACTTTAAAACTTGATGAACAAAACAAAAAAGTTATAGATGACTTTGAAAACCAACAAAGAGAAACCGACATTAAGTCAATAAAAGACAGTAATGAACGTGAGGGTGCAACTAAAATCTATGAAGCTGAAAAGACATATAAAAAAGACTTAGAGTTAGCTAAGGACAATGAAGATGCCAAATTCGATGCTTATATGAAATTCATTGCAGCAAAAAACAATGCTGAAGACGAAGCATCTAAAAAATCCACAAAATTAAAAGACATTGCAAAAAATGGATTTTTGGATATTGCAGATGCTTTTAAAAATAGTATGATTACAGCAACTACGATTGTAGCAGACAGCATTTCAAGTTTACAAGCGAAACTTGATTCACTTACTAAACCAAAAGAGAATAATGATGCTTTAAAATCACTCGAAGTAGAAGCAAAGAATGTTTTTGAATCCTACAAAAAACGTGAAATTACTATTTCAGAATACTATCAGAAAAGCAGCGACTTAGAACAAAAAAGGCTTGTTGAGGCTCAAAAGTCAAATTCAACAGCAAGTATATTTGAAATAAAAGCAAGACTTGCAATTGCTAAAAGTTTTGAAAATATTGCTAAGAAATCAAACGATGCACTTATGAAATCTAGTCAAGCGTACATTTCAGTTCTATCCGATGCAAACGTTACAGATGAACAGCGTGGAAAACTATTAAATACAACTTATGCAGCAGCAGCAGTTTCTGTTGGTGCTTCATTAGGTGCAATTTTGGCAAGTGGCGAAAACGCAGCTAAAGGCTTTCTGCTTTTAGCATTAGACACTTTGCAAAGTTTAGTGCCTATCATTATAGCACAGTTATTTGGCGTTTCAGTAGCATCGCAGAGTTTGGCGGGTGTTGCTACAGCGGCAGGTTTAACGTTGGTGTTTACGGCTTTAGTTCAAACAGCAAAAGCAGCGGCAAGTGGATTCAAAACTGGTGTTGTCGATTTGGCTGGCCCCGGTACTGAAACTTCTGATTCAATACCCGCTTATCTTTCGAGGCGTGAGTCAGTTGTTACAGCGGCGGGAACGAAAGCCAACGGCAATGCAGATGCTTTGAGATGGGTTAACAAAACTGGTGGTTCTTTAGTTGACTATTTTGTAAAAATCAAACCTGAATTAATTCTACCAAAATCGGCAATTACAAGTCAGTTAGAACAAAAAAGAATCAACTTAAGTGAACAACAAATTAGTTTTAGTATTGCACAACAACTCTACAAAAAAAACAGTAGTGTGGATAACTCAAAAGAGTTGAATTTGATTGTCGAAAAAATACTTAAAGAAAATCAATCAATACTTAAAGAAAATCAATCAATAAAAGTAGAAATCAAAAAATTACATAGC
>Ga0163155_10006084_pt1 | contig 11802 bp, 11 predicted proteins | sample OliLakLV19SP4G1_FD_148611 | JGI IMG/M metagenome (GOLD analysis project Ga0163155, IMG submission 148611) | Freshwater microbial mat bacterial communities from Lake Vanda, McMurdo Dry Valleys, Antarctica - Oligotrophic Lake LV.19.SP4.G1 | ecosystem: Environmental > Aquatic > Freshwater > Lake >...
TCGCAACAGCAACTGCAACTGCAACTGCAACTGCAACTGCAACTGCCTAACGCAAAGAACGCAAGGACGCAAAGGCGCAAAGGATTCCGGAAGCAATCCGGCAGCGCTGCGCGAGGCGCCGATGAACAGTTTTTTGTAAAGGTCGTCTCGCTACCACATCAGCTGCGTGGTCCGAGCCGACCTTTTTCTTTCCGGCAAGCCCTCGCAATCCCGAAAGCTCCTGCAGTTCCAAAAGCCTTTGCAGTTCTTTGCGCCTTTGCGTCCTTGCACCCTTTGCGTTAACGCCGTTGCTCTTGCTCTTGCTCTTGCTCTTGCTCTTGCTCTTGCCGTCGCCGTCACGCGAGCACCGCGACAACGGCCAGCGGCCAGCGGCCGGCGTGTCAAACGGGCACCTGAACCACTGCGTCGCCCGTGACGACGTTCTTGCCGCGCGCATTGCGGATCGTCGTGGCCAGTGTCAGTCGACGCTTTGCCTCGTCGATTGCGGTGATCTCGACCCGCGCAGTGACCGTCTCTCCGATTTTCACCGGCCGCAGAAAGCTCAGGGTCTGGTTGAGATAGATCGCGCCCGGCCCTGGCAGTTGCATCGCGAGCACCGTCGAGAGCAGGCTTGCCGTCAGCATGCCGTGCACGATCCGCGCGCCAAATGCCGAAGCGGCGGCCGCAGCGTCGTCGACATGCACCGGATTGTAATCGCCGGTGAGTTGCGCAAACGCCATCACGTCGGCGTCGCTCAGGGTGCGGGTCAACTCGGCCGACTGACCTACGCTGAAACGTTCGATCGACACGGTGCCGGACTCCATCGTTTGCATGGTCGCGAAACGCCGTGCGCGCGCTCAGCGGGTTTGGGCAGGAGTGCCGGCCACCAGGATCGTGCCCGTTGGTTGTGGCGAGCCCCCCTCCGGCTCTTCGGTGATCGCGATCGCGGCCAGATCTGCCTCGGCCAGCGCGTAGGTCGCCTGCACCACCGCCCGGCCCTGCGCATCGGTGTTGAACGTACCAGCGCTGATCTTCTCCGCCCTGGCGGTCACCAGCCAGAGTTGATAGGTGCGTCCGGCCGGCACCGGCTGCAGGTCATGTGTGATCAGCGTCCAGCGGTTCGAGAGGCGATCCCAGAACATTCTCGCGCCGGGCGCGAGCCGCGCGGTCGATGCCAGTTCGACGACGCGCACCTGCGCGCCCGTCATCGCTGCCACCAGACTGTCACGGCTCGCCAGTTGCCCGGAGAGCTGCGTCGCTGACGCCGTGGCCGAGCTGAGTGCCGCACGCGCGGCATCACGTTGCGCGGTCAGCTCACTGTTCGTGCGTAGCTGCGCGAGCGCAATACCGATGCTGGCGGCGGCCGCCATCCATGGAAGCACCTGCAACGCAGGGTTGCGCCGCTGGCCCGGGACGACGCGTTGATGTTTCTCCGGTAACACCTCACGCGGTTCGAGGTGGAGCGGTGGTGCCGTCGTCGCCCCCGGAACGGACGTCGCTGCGCGCTCTGCTCCGGCATCGGAAGTGCCGGTAGCGTCGGACACCGCGCTGGCGGTTGCCCGTGACACGAGACGATCGCGCATCGCACTCTTCTTCGCACCATCCATCGCGGCCGCAGGCACCGCGGACGACATCGCGCCCGCCGCTCCGCGCAGCGAGGCCAACTCCGCCTGACAGGCGGGCGACGTCTGCACGAATGCCAACAGCACCGCCGCCTCGTCGGGCGCCAGCAATCCGAGCGCCAGTTCCGGCAACATCGCGAAGGCTTCGTCGTGTGTGAGTGGAATCGTCATGACGTCAACTCCTCGCGCAGCACCGAGAGCGTGTCGCGCAGTTTTCGCAACGCCAGTCGAGCGCGAGTCTTGATGGTGCCCAGCGGTTGCGACAGGCGATCCGCGATCTCGGTTTGACTCAATCCCTCGAAGTACGCCAGTTCGAGCACGGTGCGCTGTTCTGGTGGCAGCGTATCGAGCGCGGCAACCACGCGCCCGGCCCGCTCATTCGTGTTCAGGTCGGAGAGTGGATCGCCAATGGCCGGTTCGTTCGCGAAGACCGAATCATCGGCCGCCAGGTCGTCGCGCCGCCGCCGGATGGTACGCAGACGGTCGAGCGCGCGACTCCGGGCGATGGCGAGCAGCCACGCGCCGGGCGTGCCACGGTCACCCGTGTAGCGCCCCGCCTGCTGCCACCCCTGCCAGAACACAGCCTCCACCACTTCCTCCGCTTCGGCTTCGTCACGTACGATGCGTACGACGAGAGCGTGAACGCCATCGGACCACCGATCATAGAGTGCGCCGAGTGCCGACTCGTCACCCTGTGCCATCCGCAGAATGATCGCAACGTCGCCCGCCGCATCCTCCGAGAGGCGCGTCCGCAGCGCCCACGCAGGCATGCTGCGCGGTGCTGGTTGGCTGGTGTCAGAATCAGACTCTGGCATGAATTCTACGCGAAGCAGCGGTGATCGGATCTCGAAGCACAGGCGACCATGATGGGTGAGGCGACTGTCGCTCCGGGCACGCCAATGCCCAGTAACGTACATGAGGCGCGCAAGCGGGCGGTGGTCGAGCGTTCCGTTACGGCGTGGCGCAGGTTAGCCTGCCGGAACCATGACAGCCCGGCCACACTCGTCCGCATACCAGTCACGCCACCAGTCCGGATTCGGATTGCCGGCGCGCGCACGATGAAGCAACGCGCGGTCAGGCGCGGACTCGATCGCGCCATCTCGGGCTTCTTCACCTGGCGCACGGCGCTCGACATCCGGCAGCACGAGCCCTGGATCATCTTGTCCGATCAACACAAGGGGGCAGGTGATCACGCCGACGAATTCGTCCGCTGTGTGCCGACCTACCTCTCAGCCCTTGCACACTACAATGCCGCCGGCTTCCGCCTCGTGCTGCTTGGCGACGTCGAGGAGCTCTGGGAAAACAGCTATCGCGAGGTGACGAAAGCCCACCGCAACGTGCTGGAGTCTGAAGCGGCCTTCGGTACACACCGATATCTGCGCATCTGGGGCAACCACGACGATCGGTGGATGGAGGAGATGCTGGTCGCGATCGAATTGCGCCCCTACGCCCCGGGCATCGGGTTGCGCCGTGTCTGGGAGGGGTGTCGGATCAGCGTCCGCGATGGCGACCAGAAGATTGGTACCCTGTTCATGACGCATGGGCATCAGGGCACGGCCGGCTCCGACCGCTTTGCCTTCGTGTCACGCGTGGCTTTGGTGGTCTATCGCTGGCTGCAGAACCGGTTCGGCGTCGGCTGGTTTGGCGGGGTGGACCTGCCGTCGCAGGACGCGGCGCTGCGGGGTGAGCACGACGTGATGATGTACAACTGGGCCGTGAACCAGGAAAAGATGATGCTGATCGTCGGCCACACGCACAAACCCGTGTGGGCGGGACGAACGAAGGAGAACCAGCACGAGCCGGGGAGCCTTCCGGCGTATTTCAATACCGGCTGCTGCAAGTTCGACGACGGCGACATCACGGGCATCGAGATCCAGGATGGCGTCCTGCGGCTGATCCGCTGGAAGACGACCGCTGCCGGCCCACTCCGAACGGTGCTCCGGGAAGCTCGGCTCGTCGACCTCTTTAACGAGCTTCCTGGTGGACCGGGAACGCCGGTAACTGCATAACGCAAAGCGGCAAAGGCGCAAGACGGCGACCGCCCGATCGGCGAGGGCGCGCCGCGTTACCGGGGGAGGTAGTTTTCCGGCATGACGCCCCCCAAAGACCCGAAGAAGCCGAAGTTCGACTCCAAGCGTGCGTGGGCCGAGGCCCGCGCCCTGATCTGGACGTATCGCCGGTCGGTCGGCATCGGCATGGGGCTCATGCTGATCAGCAGGGCCGCCGGGCTGGTGCTCCCCGCCAGCTCGAAGTACCTGATCGACGAGGTCCTCGGCAACAAGAACGCGGACTTGCTCCCGAAGCTGGCGGCGGCGGCATTCGTCGCGACGGTGATTCAGGCGATCACCTCATATGCGTTGTCGCAGGTGGTCAGTGTCGCCGCTCAGCAGGCGATCGCGAAGCTCCGCGAGGATGTGCAGGCGCATCTCATCCGGTTGCCGGTACGATTCTTCGACAGCACCAAGAGTGGCGTGCTGGTGAGCCGGGTGATGAACGATCCCGAAGGGATCCGGAACCTCGTCGGCACCGGCATCATCCAGCTGGTTGGCGGACTGTTGACCGCCTCCGTCGCGGTCGGCGTCCTGTTCTACCTGAACTGGCAGTTGACCCTGGCGACGGTCGTCTTTCTGTCGATCTTCGGCGTCGGCATGTCGATCGCCTTCAAGCGCCTGCGTCCGATCTTCCGCGAGCGGAGCGTGATCACCGCCGATGTCACCGGTCGCCTCACGGAAACGATCGGTGGTATCCGCATCGTGAAGGTCTACACCGCCGAAACGCGCGAGCGCGAGGTGTTTGCCAAGGGTGTCGACCGCCTGTTCAAGAACATTGCGGCGACGATCACCGGCACATCGGCCACCGCCGCGTTGTCGGTCGCCATCATCGGGGCGCTCGGTGTGCTGCTGATGATGATCGGCGGCCGCGATGTGCTCGCCGGTCGGATGACGGTTGGCTCGCTGGTGCAGTATGTCTTCTTCATCGGCCTCGTCGCCGCGCCCCTGGTGAGCATCGCCAGCATCGGCACGCAGCTGACGGAAGCGCTGGCCGGGCTGGATCGTATTCGTGAATTGCGCGACATGAAGACCGAGGATCAGGAGGACGCCAGCAAGCAGTCGGTGCCGGTGGTGAAGGGCAGCGTGCGGTTTGACGATGTATGGTTCGAGTATGAGCCGGGCGTGCCCGTGCTGAAGGGGGTGAGCTTCGACGCGCCGGCCGGCACCACGACGGCGCTGGTCGGCAGCAGCGGCGGCGGCAAGAGCACGCTGATCTCACTGGTGATGGCCTTTGCCGGACCGGTGAAGGGCCAGATCCTGATCGACGGCACGCCCTTGTCCGATCTCAAGCTGCATGAGTATCGCAAGCACCTGGGCGTCGTGCTGCAGGACAACTTCCTGTTCGACGGCACCGTGCGGGAGAACATCGCCTTCACTCGTCCTGACGCCACCAGGGAGAGTGTCGAGGACGTCGCGAAGATTGCCTATGTCGACGAGTTCGTGAGCCGTTTCCCCGACGGCTTCGACACCATCGTCGGCGAGCGTGGCGTGAAGCTGAGCGGCGGTCAGCGCCAGCGTGTGGCGATTGCGCGCGCGATCCTGGCGGATCCGCGGATCCTGATCCTGGATGAAGCGACATCGGCGCTCGACTCGGAGAGTGAGCAGCTGATTCAGGAAGGGCTGCGTCGCCTACGCTCGGGTCGCACGACGTTCGTGATCGCGCACCGGCTCAGCACCATCACGTCGGCCGACCAGATCCTCGTGCTGGAGCACGGCGCGATCGTGGAGCGTGGAACGCATCGTGAGCTGCTGGCGCTGGGCGGGCGGTACAAGGAGTTGTACGAGCGGCAGTATCACATCGAGTCGGATCGGTTCATCAATCCGGGCGAGGATCCGAGTGCGATGGTGGCCGCGGCTTCCGTCAAGTAGGAGCACGGTGGCGAGTCTCCGTGATCCCTGAACCGACTGCGGCGCAACCGCTACCGCCGTCCTTCGCGCCTCAACGCGAGAATTGCCTCGAGTTCGATGAGATGTTCGAGGTCTTTCTTCCGACGAACCGCCTGCTTCGACGCGATCAAGGCTTCGAGCGTCAGGGTCCGGAATTCGACGTCGCCGATCTGTACTGGCTCAGACTTCGCAAATGCTGCACGATAGTCGCCGACCCCTGGCACCTGATCGAGTAGATCGATCGCGCCCATCGACGACGTGAGCGTGAGGATCGGCGTCGTCCGAAACGTGCGCGCATCCAGCACGAAGGGGAGTTCCGGCTCCACTCCCCGCAGGTATGCCTTCCACTCCGACAGTAGCGTCACGAGTCGCTCGACGTTGTCTGGCGCCGCATCGTAGCAGAGATCGAGATCGTTGGTGAACCGCGCCGACCCGTGAACCGTGGCAGCAACGCCTCCAACGAGCACGAACCGGATTCCGCGTGCCACCAGCGCTGCCAACATGGCTTCGAACATGCCCTACCTCACGTGGACAGTGCGCGACGATCGGCTCGTCGAACGCCTCGGGAGAACTGCCCCATCGCATCGAGCTGACGGATTCGCTCGGCGGCCGTCTTGCCGAGATTGTCGCGAATGAGCGAGAGATCGAGCCCCCAGTCTTCCGCGGCACGCAGGGCACCGATCCGTCGCGTACGCGGTCGCCCACGTGCGCGAGGGGCGAACGACTCGCGCAGCTCAGCCTGGCGCACATGAAACGACGAGAGCAGACGATACACATCGACCGTCAGCGCAGCGTCATCGTCGTCTGCCAACTGCACCGTGACGCGCGATGACGCCGCCCACGGTGCGCGCAACGCGCGCCGCGCGAACGCCAGCGACTCGGCCATCGGCACCGCCGTCGCTGCATGCACGGCTCGTGCGATCGTCAGGTGCCGCGCCATCTCGGTCGTGTACCGTCCGTCGGCATTGAGCGCCCGGAGAGTGTTGAGCACCCATTTGGGACGCACACCGAGCAGCCGGGAGAATTCCGCCAGTGTCATTAATTAAGTCTAGCAGGTAGATGTATTTGCTGGCCCTTCCCCTGCTCGCGGGTGAATACCGCTCAACCGTTCCCTCGGGAGCGACGGCGAGGACTGGGGTTCTTGTGGCCTGATCAAAAGGCCAAGGGGTGACGAGACCACCTCCGAGCGCAATACGCTGGACTGACCGGATGCGCATGTGGCTGGCAGTCGTCGGCTGCACCCGAGTACCTTCGCTCACTGCCTGTAGCCTGACCTTCGTGCTCTCTCGGAGTCTCTCGATGCGCCTGATCGTGTGGGGTGTTGTGCTGGCATGTGCCGCGGTGGCCTGTGCGCCGAAGGATGCGAAGGCGCCGGACACGGCGCAGGTCGCGGCTGCCGTGACGCGCGACTCGGTGAAGGAGGGGTTCATCCAGGTCCCCGGCGGCAAGGTCTGGTACCGCATCGTCGGCGTGAACAAGCCCGGCATTCCGTTGCTCACGCTGCATGGTGGCCCCGGGATGCCGAGCTACTACCTGTCGCCGCTGGCCGAGCTGGCGAACGAGCGGCCGGTGATCTTCTTCGACCAACTCGGATGCGGGCGCAGCGACCATCCCAACGACACCACCCTCTGGACCATCCCGCGCTTCGTGCAGGAGGTGCAGGCGGTGCGCGAGGCGCTCGGCTACAAGGAGGTGCACCTGCTCGGCCACAGTTGGGGCACGCTGCTGGCCTTCGAGTACCTGCTTACCAAGCCGACGGGTGTGAAGAGCGTGATCATGTCCGGCCCCGCGATCAGCATCGTCCGATTCCGGCACGATGTGGACAGCATGATCGCGATGCTCCCCGACTCATTGATCCGCGCGATTCGCACCAACGAGAAGGCCGGTACCACCACCGCACCGGCGTATCTCGCCGCCAGCCAGGTGTTCTACGACCGCCACGTGATCCGCACCAGGCCGATGCCGGCGGATGTCGAGAGCACGTTCAAGTATCTCGGTACGCAGGTCTACAACACGATGAACGGGCCGACGGAGTTCACCGTGGTCGGGTCGTTCAAGGATTACGATGGCACGCCGCGGCTGGGTGAGTTGTCGCTGCCGGTGCTGTGGATGGCTGGCGAGCATGACGAGACGTCACCGGCGGCGGCGAAGGATTTCCAGCGGATGGTGAAGGGGAGTGAGTATGCGGAGCTGAAGGGGGCGGGTCACCTGACGATGTGGGATGCGCGGGCGGAGTACCTCTCCGCGGTACGGACGTTCCTCAGGGCGAAAGAGCGGTGAACGGGGGAGGTAAACAGCTGAACTGAGGCAGTCTGCGGCCCGACTCATGGCTCGGGCGCTTGTCTGTCGGAGCCCCCTGTATATTCTCGATGCAGGTGCAGTACGTCGCGATTTGACCGGCCAGCTTGTGGCGCGACGCTAAACAAGACCACTAAAGCGACCAACGGCATACCGTGGCCAAACGGTGTGCCCCCCTGCGCCAGTCGGCGCGGAGGATGCTCCATGATCACCGCTTTTGCGCCAAAGCGCGCCACCTCGCCGCGCACGCGCAACGCCGTGCCGGCCACCGCCCCGGCCATCGCCCCGGCCATCGCCCCGACCACCCCCTCGGCCACTGCGCCGTCCTGCGGTCGCCGCTCCCTCCTCAGGCCACTCGGCATCGTCGGCTACGACGCCATCGAACCAGCCATCCTCGCGGCCCTCGCCACCGAGGAACCCCTGCTGCTCGTGAGCGAGCACGGTGCGGCAAAGACCCTGCTGCTGGTGCGCATCGCCGAGTCGCTGGGGCTGGAGCTGCGGCACTACAACGCCAGCATCCTGCAGTTCGACGACCTCGCCGGCTTCCCCATTCCCGACGCCGACGGCAGCATTCGCTACGCCGCACCTCCGGGTGCGATCTGGGAGGCGGAGGTGGCGTTCTTCGACGAGATCGGACGCTGCCGACCCGATCTCGCGAACAAGCTGTTCCCGATCATCCACGAGCGCCGCATCCAGGGCGTGCCGATCCCGCGGCTGCGGCACCGCTGGGCCGCCACCAACCCGCCGGGCGAGGCGCAGGACGACGCCGCGCGTTTCGCGTACGAGGGCGTCGAGGTGCTCGATCCGGCGCTCGCCGATCGCTTCTCGTGGATCGTCTCGCTGCCCAACTACGACGATCTCAACGATGCCGATCGTCGCGCGATCATCAGCGGCATCGGTGAGCAGCCGACGAGTGCCGCTGGTGTCACGGTTCGCGAACTGGTCGAGACGACGCGTGCGCTGCTCCCCGGCGTGCGCGAGTTGAATGGCGACGCGCTCGCGAGCTATGTCGATGTGCTGATCGCAAGGCTGGCGACGGCGAAGATCACGATCGGCGGACGTCGTGCGGCGACGCTTCTGCGCAACATGATCGCGATGCGTGCCGCGCACCTGGCACTCGGCCTGGCGGGCGACGCGCGCGCCTGTCAGGCTGCGCTGCTCTCGTCCATCCCGGATGTCGTGCGGCGACGCATCTCGCGCACGGCGCTGCTGGCAGCGCACGAGGCGGCGTGGCGCGAGACGGCGCTCGATGATGCCGATCCCCGCCGAGCACTGCTGGCCGTGCGCGATCCGATGCGTCGTGTGCTCCTCGCGCTGTCGCTGCCGGGACTGGCGTCGATCGTCCGCGGCGAAGCCGTGTGCACCGGGCTGGCCGACCTGCCGGCGATGGAGCGGTACGCCGTCGCGTGGTTCGTGCTGCCGCACCTGATGGCCGGCACGATGGTGCCGGTGACGACGACGGAGACCGTGGCCGGCCTGGTCGCGGACATCGCGTTCGATGGCGTTGCGGTGAGTGGCTACGGGCCGCATCGCACCTGGGCGATCGACGTCCGCACGGCGCTCTCGAAGACGTCGCTGCCCGGCCGCGATGCCGAGTACCTGCATGGCGTCATCGCCAAACACGCCACACCGCCCGGCCAACTCACTGGCACCGAGCTATTAGCGCCGACAGCACTGATCACGCAGCTCACGGCACTGCGCAGCACCTGTCTCGCCGCGCTCGGCCCGATCCCGGCGGACGCGTGACGCACACGACATCGATGTTGGCACGGGGCGACATCGTTCCCGTACTGCACAACTGCGGCCCATCGACACACAGTGTCTATCGCACTGGTGCGGTCGGCACGGAGTTGCGCATCTCCCCGGTTCACACCGTGCGTCTGGCGTTGCTGTCGGCTGGCGTGCCGCAGCTGCCTGACAGCACATTCACCGCGCACGATCGCGTGCACCTGCATCCAGACGTCGTCGTGGCGGGTGCCCACGCGACGCTGGAACTGATCGCCCAAAGCCACGGCGCACCGTTGCCGCTGCGCGATGCGGACCTGTTCGAACGCCTCTCGGGCGGACGACAGGCGCTCGGTGCGGCGAGTGCGCGCTGCACCGAGATGGCACTGGCCATGCTGGCCGAGGTGCACCGGTCGTGCGCGAGCTTCGGTGAGGGGACGCGGTTTCATGGAGTGTCTCGCTGGGACCCAGTCCGGCACGAGCCAGACGTCTCCGCGCTGCATCCCGAAGATGACGTGCGAGGACAGGCACGTCTTGCCCTGGTCTGCATGACGATGCTCGGCTGGGCAGCACCGCCACTCGTGTCGCATCGGCGCACGCCGTCGCTCGAGTATTTCCGCACCGAGGGGACGCTCCGGCTTCGTAGCTTCGGGCCTTGGGTGGCAGCATGACCCGCCCCACGACCCCTCTCACGCACGACCTCGGCCCCGCGGATGATCTGCTGTTGCCCATACTCTCGGTGGCGGGGATGCATGGTCGAGCACTGCAGGCACTCCTGACCGTATCACGCGTGGAGTGGAGCGACGCGATCGCTACGGCCTGCATCGAGTGCGTCGAACGTCCGCGGCTGCGGCTGAACCCAGCGTTCGTTGCGCGCTGGTGCGGCACGCCGGAACGACTGTCGATGCTCGTGCTCCACGAGCTCACGCACATCACGCTCGGGCACACGCGCCTCTTCCCGCGGCCTACCGCGGTGCATAACATCGCATTCGATGCGATCATCAATCGCAGCGTGCTCTCGATGCTGCAGGCCGCCGGTGCATTGGTGCATCGCCATGCCGAGCTCCTGACTGACTTCTACGCCGCCGACGCCTCGCCGGTGTTCCTGCTGCGGCCGCCGCCTGGCTGGCCGTCTGATCCTGACTGGAATGCGTCACGGCACATGCCACCGGCGCTGCGTCGCATTCACCGTCTGCTCTACGAAGAAGCAGACGGCAAGGCCGGACACCTGCAGCTCACGTACAGCGAGATCATCGAGGCGCTGCGCACCACGGCGGATATGAATGCCGGTGGTGTGTCGCTGCTGGGGGCACATGGCACCACCGAGGCCGAGCGCGAGGCACTTTCGGGCACGCGTGACGCCGATGCCGGCGAGGCGCTCGCATCGGTGCTCCAGCCGCTGAGCGGGTTGCTCCCTGGCGATGGTTCCCAGCTCGCGAGTAATCGCGTGCGTGACGTCGAGAGGACGCCAGCGCTGGAGCGGGCACTGCACAAGCTGCTGCAACAAGCAGTGCGTGCCGATGGCGGAGGCTCGCGACGCTTTCGCTGGGACAGCCGCGAGGTGACGGTCGTTCATCGCATGCACGACCGACGCGCTGCCTGCCGAGTAGCCACTGCGACGGCACTCGGCGCACCAGCGCCGCTGCTGTTCACCGGCCAGATCGCGGTTCGCAAGCCGCAGCCGACGGGTGTGGTGATCTACGTGGACGTGAGCGGGAGCATGAATGATCTGTTGCCGCACTTGCGCCGTGCCCTGCGCACGCTGCGCGACGAGGTGAAGCCCGTGCTGCGCTGGTTCTCGACCACGGTCGTGGAGGCGCAGCCGGGTGACCTCGAGCACGGTCGCGTCCAGACGACCGGCGGTACGTCGATCGAGTGCGTCATGCGCCACATCGTCGCAAAGGTGCCGGGCGGCACACCCGTCGTGGTACTCACCGACGGGTTCATCGAGACAGTTCCTGCCCGCGTGTTCAACCCGCTACGCGAACGCGGAATTCGCATCCACCTCGGCGTGATCGGCAACGGTCCGCTGCATGATCGTGCGGTGTGGGTGTCGAGCAGCACGCGCCTTCCAACCCCATCGAGAATCTCATGACGAAACAGTCGACACTCGTCGCATCCGCTGGCTTCCGCTTTGCCGAAGCCGTACTGCCGGGTCATCCCGACAAGCTCGCCGACCAGATTGCCGATGCGCTGGTGGACATCGCGCTGCAGGTGGACGATCGCGCGATCGTGCAGGT
>Ga0163155_10006085_pt1 | contig 11798 bp, 7 predicted proteins | sample OliLakLV19SP4G1_FD_148611 | JGI IMG/M metagenome (GOLD analysis project Ga0163155, IMG submission 148611) | Freshwater microbial mat bacterial communities from Lake Vanda, McMurdo Dry Valleys, Antarctica - Oligotrophic Lake LV.19.SP4.G1 | ecosystem: Environmental > Aquatic > Freshwater > Lake >...
CGCTGATCGCGCGCGACGCGGCGGGCGCGCCCGTGTTCAAGGGCCTCACGCTCTCGCTCTTCCAATGGCGCGCGGTCGAAGCCGTGGCGAGCGGCAAAAACGTGCTCGTCAGCGCCCCCACCGGCTCGGGCAAAACGCTAGTGGCCGAATACGCGATCGCCGACGCGGTGCGCACCGGCCAGCGGGCGATCTACACCGCTCCGATCAAAGCCCTTTCGAACCAGAAGTACCGCGACTTCAAGGCCGACGGCCTCGACGTGGGCTTGATGACCGGCGACGTCACGATCCACCCCACGGCGCAGGTGCTCATCATGACCACCGAAATCCTGCGCAACTCGATCCTTGAGGACCCGTCGTCCCTTTCCGACGTCGCGTACGTCGTGTTCGACGAAGTCCACTACATGGACGACCAGGAGCGCGGCACGGTTTGGGAGGAGAGCCTGATCTTCGCGCCGCCCGCGATCCGCTTCATCTGCCTCTCGGCGACGATCGCGAACCTCGACGAGCTCGGCGCCTGGATCCAGGAGATCCGCCACGCGGACCTCGAGATCGTCCGCTCGGACATACGCCCGGTTCCGCTGCGCCAACGCATGTTCCTTCAGGGCATCGGCATTTTCGAGGCCAACCGATTGGATTGGGCGCGGCGCAAGGCCCTGGACGAGGGCGAAGGCAAGTCGAAAGGCCGCGGGTCGCGCCGGCGCGAGCGCGGCGACTGGGTCGCGCGGCGCGAGGAACAGCGCCGGGACGAAACCCGCTCGATCCACTTCCTGCTCGACGGCTTGCAGGACGAGGACCTGTTGCCCGCGCTGGTCTTTTGCTTCAGCCGCAAGGATTGCGAGCGCCTAGCCCTCGCGAATCAAAAGCGCGAGCTGCTCGATCGCGCCGAAGCCGAGCGCATGCGCGACTTGCAGCACGAACTCCTCGCGGCGTTCCAACTCGACGACGGCGAGATGCAGGGCGAGGTGTTCCAACTCGCGCGCCACGGGATCGGCTTCCACCACGCGGGCATGCTGCCGCGCCACAAGGAAGTGGTCGAGCGCATGTTCACCTCGGGGCTGCTCAAGCTCCTGTTCACCACCGAAACGTTTGCGGTCGGGATCAACATGCCCGCGCGCACGGCGGTGTTTTTCGGTCTCAAGAAATTCGACGGCATCACCTTCGATTACTTGCGCACCCGAGACTACTTGCAGATGGCGGGCCGCGCGGGCCGCCAGGGCATCGATACCGAAGGCGTCGTCGTGTTGCGCCTCGAGCCGCGCGACCTCGCGGAAGCGCCGCTCGAACGGCTGTTTTTCGGCAAACCCGAACCGGTCGAAAGCCGCTTTCGGCTCTCCTATTCGGCGATTTTGCACCTCGTCGAGCGCCTGGGACGCGAACGCCTCTTCGAAGCCTGGGACAAGTCGTTTGCGCAGTTCCAGCAGCGCGGCAAGAGCAAAAAAGCGCGCGCCAAACTGCGCGAAGAGCAGCGCCTCATGCTCGCGGCCCACCTCGCGCTCTTGCACGAACTCGGACACTTGGAAGAGGGCGACGTCCTCTCGGCGAAGGGGCGCACCGCGCGCGCGGTCTACGGCTTCGAGCTGCAGATCAGCGAGCTCTTGTGGCGCGGCGCGCTGGAAGGCCTGGACGCCATTTCACTCGCCGTGCTATTTGTCGGCCTGGTACACGAGGAGCGCCGGCGCGGCGAACCCGTTTACATTGCGCCGCGCCTCTTCGGCGGTGTCCGCCGCCACGTCAGCCAAATGCTCCTGCGCCTTGGGGCCCGCGAGGCGGAGTACGGGATCCCGGTGCCGATGAAATTGCCCGATTGGGGCCTGACACCGGCGGTCGTGGAGTGGGCCCGCGGGACCGCGATCGAGGACCTCGACCGGGTCACCGACGCCACTCCCGGCGACCTCGTGCGCGCGTTCCGAATGGCGATTCAGTTGATGCGACAACTGCGCCGCGCGCTCGACCCCACCTGGGACCTGGGCGATCGGCTCGAGGAAGCCATCCTCGCGCTCAACCGCGAGGAAGTGGATGCCCGCCGCCAGCTCGAACTGGGCTGATACAGATGCGATTTCCTCGCGCCGACCGGCGTCTGAATCTGCTTCAAGTGCGTATCCCGACGCACCGGTGGGGCTAGGGAGGGCGGACGGGAACGAGCGGCCGTTGCGGGTTTTGGACCCGCCGCTATGCTCTTTCAGTCCGAGCTCTTTCAGTCCGAGCTCTCTCGATCCGGGCCGGCACCTCCGAATGCACGGTCGGGCACCTCCGAATGCACGGGCCGGCGCCTCCGAATCCACGGGATACGGCTTGACCCTGGCTGCCCCCGCGGCCATGGCCGAATTTCACGACCGCCTCGCCCAGAAGGGGCACGACCGCTGGGTCGTCCCGCGGATGGGCCCGCTCTCTTCTCTTACCGACCCCTGGTCGTTCTCGACGACCCCGTGAACCAAAAAGTTCCCGCTGACCGTGGGAATCGCCGCGGGGTCCCTTCACGCCCCTCACCTCGACGTTCCCCACGTCCCCAGAAGCACTTTCCCGACGCTCCCTCTCGATCGGCCCGCGGGCCGAAAGCTGTTGGCCCTGGCGGTCGATAGGCATCGAGGGGACACGAGCGGAGGGGTTGGGGCTTGCCTGGCGGCGTTCCCCAAAATCACATGCTCATCGCTCTCACCTGCGCCGCGCCATTGCTCCTTTGCTTGGGCGTCGCCCCTCTCGAGACGCACGCCGACACCAGTCACGGTGCCAGTCACGACACCAGTCACGGTGCCAGTCAATCGGCGTTTTCGACCGGCGACACGACGGGCGAGAGCGGCAAAAGCAACGCCGCGCCCCAGCGCGGCCGCGGGGGCGCCAATCCCGCGACCGGATCTTCGGGCAACGTGGCGGCCGCGCGCGGCACCGCCAACGCGGACGGGTCCGAGGCCGTGACGATCACCTCGGAGGATAAGTTCGCGATCGCCGGTTCCTACTGGGGGCCGAAAGCCCACGGTGACCGGGTTCCCGGTGTGATCCTGCTGCACGACGCCGGATCCACGCGCGAAGACTTCGGCGACCTTCCGGCCCAGCTCAACAAGCGCGGCTTCGCCGTGCTCTCGATAGACCTGCGCGGCCACGGGTCCAGCGTGTCGGAGCGCGCGGACTTCGAGAAGGCGTCGCCCGAGGAACAAAAGGGTCTGTGGGCGTTCTCCACCCGCGACGTCCAAGCCGCCGCGACGTGGTTGCGCCAGCGCCCAGAAGTGCACTCGACGAACCTCAACCTCGTGGGTGTCGGCGCGGGTGTCGGCCTCGCAGTGCGCCACGCCGCGCGCGACGAAAACGTGCGCTCGCTGGTCCTGCTTCGCCCCTGTGTCGATCAACTGGGTTTTGACCTCGCCGCCGACCTGCGCGCGATCGAAGGCCTGCCGGCGTACATCGCGGCGCCAGGTGACGTGCGCGACCAAGTGAAGGACCTCCTCGGTCCGATGGAAGGCCTCAACACGGTTGAGGTGAACTACATCCGCGACGCCGAAGGCCCGCTGCTCGATGCACGCCGGCTTCCGCGCACCATCGTCAACTGGGTTGGCGAACAGGCGCTGCCCAAGCGCGGCCGTAGCTGAGCCGAGTCGCCGTTCAACACGGCACGCGCTCGCACACGCGACGGGCGCAGCGGGTCCCGTGACCGGCCGGTGACCGCCACATTCGGCTGGACCCGCTACGGTTCGCTCCATGGAGAGCGAACACACACCGCAGCCAATATCCGAAACGCAACGTCCCGTTGAAGGCGCGGTAGGGCCGCCCGCGACGACAGAACCGCGCGTGCGCAAGCGCATGGGTTTGGCCGCCCACCTTGCGGCGCTCGGTGGCGCCCTGGTCGCGGCCCTGGTTGGCCTTTGGACGCTGGCCTACTCGGCGACCGGCCAAACGGGACTCGCCCGGCTCCAGCCCAGCGAACTCGGCCTCGTCGTCGACCACCTGTTTGGCGAGGTGCGTGTGCTCGAGCGCACGGGCTACCACCTGTTCGTGCCGTGGTTGCAGGAGGTCCAGGTTTTCGACCGCGGCATCCGCACGGTGCGCATGGGGCCGGGCAGCGAGGACGCGGTCGCCGTCGAAGTGCGCGCACGGGACGGTTCCACGTTTGCGTTCACGGGCCTCGAACTCGTGCTGCGCCCGAACCCGGAGCGCCTGCCCGAACTTGCCGCCCACTTCGGCACGTCCTTCATCCCTCAGCGCCGCTTCGCCGCGGCGGCGGCCCGGGCGCTGATCGCGGAAGAGTTCGGCCGCCTGGGTGCCCAGGAGGCCATGGACTCCCAGGCCCTCGCGACGGGCCGCGCGGCGACCCGCGAGCGCCTCGCCGCGCGCCTCGCGCCGCTGGGCATCACGCTGGAGGAGCTCACGACCCCCAAACCCCGGCTCGAGCGCGAAGTCGAACGCGCTATCGACGAGCGCAAACTCGCCCAGGCGGAGTCCGAACGCCTGCGGATCGAGCTCGAGCGCGAACTCGAACGGCGCCCGCGCCGCATCGAGGCCCTCGCCGCCGATCAGGAGCGCGAGCGCATCGAACTCGCCGGAGACCAGCGCCGGCTGCAGCTCGAACTGGAAGCAAAAAACCGCGATCGCGTGTCCAAAGCTACGGGCGCGCGCCGCGTCCGCGAAAGCGAAGCACAGCGGCGGGCGACCGAGCTGCTCGCCACCGCGCAGCACATCCGCACGACCGGCGCCCGCGAGGCGACGCGCCTGGGCGCGGAGGCCGCGGCCCTCGAAGCCCGCGGTCCCCTCGCCGTGCGCGAAGCGCTCGTCGAAGCGCTCATCAAAACCCCCATCCGCATCGCGCTCGCCGGCCCCGCCCGCGTGGGAGGTAACCCGTGACTCTCCTGCGCTACGTCGTCCTCGCGATCTTGCTGATTGCCGTCCCCGCGCTCGGCCTGCGCCTGTGCAGCATGCGCCTTGGTGTCGCCGAGTTCGGCGTGCGCCAAAATCAATGGACCGGCGAGATCGAAGCCTTCGACCGCGGTGTCGGCCTACACGCTGCGGTGCCCGGCATCCATTCCATGCGCCGCATTTCCGGCCGCGCGCAGCTCCTCGTTCTAGGTGGTGCGGAGCCGCCGCGCCCGCCGCTTGAGCTGCGGACGCGCGACGACAACATGGTGCGCGCCACGGTGACCGTGCTCTGGCGCGTTCGGCCCGGACGCGCGCACGCCCTCGTGCGCGCGGGATCCGAAGCAACGTACGTCGAGCAGCTCGCAGCCGCGGTCGAAGACGTCCTGCGGGCAGAGTTTGCCCAACTCTCAAGCGAAGAATGGTTCGATCCTGCCCTGCGCGCCGAACGGCTCGGTGCGGCACGCCCGCAGCTCGAGCGCGCCGCCGAGGAGCTCGAACTCGAAGTCCTCGATGTTTTTGCGCCGCACGTCGCATTCAGTTCGGAGTACGAGGCGCGTCTCCAAGCGGGTCAGATTCTCGCGCAACAACGCCAACTGGAGCTCGCCAAAGACACCGTCGCGGCTTCGAAGGCAGATCTCGCCAAAGCCGAAGAAACGACCCGCGCAGCAGAAAAAGAATCGCGGGCGATGTGGACTCTTGAGCGCACATCCGTCCTTTCCACCGCCGAACTCGAGCGCCGCATCGCCGATCAACTCGGACTCGACGGCGAAGCCATCGAAAAACTCGCCGGCGAAGTGGTGTGGGGCCAGCGAGTCGGCGGCGCCGAAGCCGAAGTGGCAGCGGCCACCGACGAAGCGCGCCGCCTGGCCTTCGAAGCGCTCGCCCAAAATGGTGGGCGCATCCTGCTCGCGCGCCGCGCCGCGCAGGGCCTGCGCCTAGAGTCCGTCGAACTCGACAGCGCCGATCCCCGTGTCCCCCTCGCCCTCGACCTCGACGCCCTCCAATCCCTTTTGCTCGGAGCTCTCCCGTGAATCGCCAAACGCCCCTCATCGAACGCCTGGGATCGAATCGCCTCGGCGTCGCGCTCGTCGCGGCCTTCGCGCTCCTGTGCGCCTTCGCAATCTGGCCGAGTAGCAATCCCTTGCCGCGGGATGTCCGCGCCGGCCGCACCCTCGCCGGCGTGATGGTCGCGGGGCAATCGGCCTACAGCGCACCCGGTGGCCTGCGCATCGAAGCCACCCATGGCCCGTGGGCGCGTGTGCACTTCGGCCCTGAGGACGAGCAGGGCCGATGGATCCACTTCGCACACGTCACGGCGTTCTCCGTCGCGGCGCCCAGCGAGTGAACTCGAAGTCGAAGCGGCCCGGCGGCGGGACCCCGGGCTAGGGTGGGCCCCAGGCTGCGGTCCAAAAGCCCGCGCGCAACACGCCTTTGTCCGCCCGCGCGAGCACACCCGCGTCGAAGAGCACGAAGTCGGGCAGGCCCACGCCGGAGACCATCCAGGCGCCGAGATGGTGCAGCCGGGTCCCACGCGGCCCCGAATCGGCGATCAGCCCCAGCAATCCGCCGTGCCCGTGTGAATCCGTGCGCGGACGCACGACCAGCGCGCCCAGGTCGGATCCGGTCGACTCCGTTCGCTGCCCCGCGGCATCGACCCACAGGAACGCGCCCCGGCGAGCGTCGAAGGGGCCACCGCGGGGCACCAGCGCCGCAAACGCGCCGTTGCTTTCCCGGTTTCCATAGAGGATCAAGTTCCGCCCGCCAAAACGCACACCCGCGGTGTCCGCGATCACATCGCTGTCGCGCACAATGGGGAGCTCCCCCGCTGCGCGCACGTCCCAGCGTTGCGCATCAAAACGCGCCACCGCCAAGAGTTCGGCGGACTCCTCCTGCGCACCCGTGGTCCCGACGACCAGCACCGGCCCACGGTCGAACACACGCTTGAAGGGACCGCTTGCCCCGGGGCGCTGGCGCTGGAACGCGGCGTCGTCGCGCACGCGCCACACTCCCGCGATGTCGCGGTCAATCGCGACGGGGCGCGCGACGGCTTCGCCCGCGAAGCGCAACACCGTTCCGTCGATCTCGAGTTCGAGGACCTTCGTTGTGCCGCGGTCGCCCGGAGGGAAGTATTCGAAGGTTGCCAGCCCCTGGGTCGTCAGCGCGACGGCGACCGCGCCATCCTGCACACGAATTTCGCCGGTATACCGTCCGGGCAATCCGGGTGTTGCGAGCGCCGCCACGTCGAGCCAGCGATCGTCGAACGTGTAACCGTCCGGGCGCTCGAGCAGCACACGGTGCACCGCGACGCGCTCACCTTCTGCGGGCCACTGCGCGAACTGCCCAACGGGATCGCGCCGCGCGGCGCGATCCCGGTCGAAAAGCGGGGGCCAGTCGACGCAGTCCGCGCCCTCCGCAACGTCGCCGTCCCACCAGTGCCCCGCGCCGGGCTCGAAGTGCGCGGCGACGTTTTGCGCCCCAGCCTGTTCGAGAAGCTCAAGCATCTGCCGCGCTTCACTTGCCGGTACGGTCTCGTCCGCGGCGCCGTGCAACACGAAGATCGCAAGGCGCGCGATCGCTTCGATGGCCCGTGCGGTTTCGCTGCCCCGATCCGCGGCGCGCCAGGTGTCCGCCCGCCCACCGGACGGGCGCGGACCTCCGTAGGTGTCAAAGCTCTGCCAACCTGCACTGGGCGCAGCCGCAGCAAACGCCCCCGCATCGAACGCGGCGAGGTGCCACGTGCCGTGGCCGCCCATGGAGTGTCCGGTGACCGCGCGGCGCGTGGTATCCAGACCGAGGGAGCGCTCGACTACGCGCGCCACCTCCACGGCGTCGCGACGGCCCCAATCCTGCCAATCGAAGCCAAAGGGACGGCGATTGGTCGGCGCGGCGATCACATGGCTCGCTTTGGGCGAATAAGCGCGGATCTGAGATGCGGCTCCGACCGAAGCACCGTGCAGGCTCAGCACGAGTCCGGTGTCCGCGGACACCGACGCGGGCGCAAGCACGCCGTAGGGCAACACAGCCCCGTCGACGCGACTGCGATAGGTGCGAAGGCGCGGCTCGCTGGCATCGCGGTACGGGATCTCCAGCGTGAACGCGAGCGCGGCCCCTTCGCCGTCGACCTCGAGCTCGAGCGGCAAACGCCACGGCCGGCGGTCGTCTGCGGTGCGTGCAAGCGGCGTGGCCGTCAACGCGAGTCGCCCCGCACCCAAGGGCGCGAGCGGCCAAGCGCCACCGGCGACACCGGGCTCGAAATCGCCCCCCGCGGCAACCCGCGCGCGGACGGGCCCCTGCCACCCGCGGCGCAAGGAACCCAGCGCCACTCCGATCTCAACGGGCCGCCCCACGTCGTCCACGCCCAACTCGGGCATTGCGACATCCCTTGTGTCCACCACCACAGGCGTGTCCACCGGCCGCAGCAACTGGAAATCGAAGCCACCGCGCATTCCCCCGACCCACACCGGGTGCTCCCCCTCGTCGAGGTAGACCGGACGGCCGATCAAGCCGTAGCGGTATCCGTCGCCCGCGAACGGAGCGCCGTCGATCCAACCGTCGAACGCGCCCGCGAGCCGTACGAGGTAGATCCCCTCCGCGCCCGGCGGAACGTGCACACGCCCGAAGGCCCAGCCCAACCCGCCGCCGGTTGAAAGAGTGGGCCCACCGCCCACGCCGGCCGCGCGCCGCTCCCACCGACCGGTCGCGAGGCTTCCGCGCAGCGCTTCGCCGTCGACTGGGGGCGTGGCGCGCGGGTCAAACAGGTGCCGCCCGAACACCGCGTCCTCGCGGAACGGCCGTCGCCCGCGGCCATCGACGGGCCCGAGGACAAGCCACTCTGCGACGGGTGCGAACCATTCACCCGTCTGCAGCCATTCGCTCGCGGAGGCTGTGGTCGAGGCATCCGCGGCCGGCGGTTCCCCCTGTTGGGTTGCGGCTAGCCGTCCCGCGGACACCGCGGATGCGGGCCCTGCCGTGGCGAAAAAAAAGGACGTGAGGAGCGCGGCACACAGCACTGAGCGCAGCATGGGCCGCATCCTACCCGTCCCCTGGGCTCAGGAAGCCGGGCAGCGCGCGCCGCGCGCGTCCTACCGCCGGGGCGCTGCGCGGGTAGGATCGCCCGCATGTCGATCGCCTTCCTGCTCGCCGGCCTCGCGCTCGGCTTGCCGCTTCCGCCGCAACAATCCCCCGCAGCCCCGCCCGCAATCCGCGCGTTCGTAGGCGCGCGCATCCTGCCCATCGGAGGGCCCCCCATCGAACGGGGTGTTCTGGTGGTGGCAGACGGAAAGATCCGCGCGGTTGGAGCGCTGGATGCCGTGGAGGTGCCCGGCGACGCGGAAGTGATCGATGTCGCCGGCAAGGTGCTCATGCCTGGTTTGGTCTGCACCCACAGCCATGTTGGCGAGCCCTGGGGCGCCGACAGCTCGGGTCCGATCCAACCCGAGGTCTCGAGCGTCGATTCCGTCGATGCCACCGCGGCGAGTGTGCACCGCGCGCGGGCGGGCGGACTCACGACGATCAATGCGATGCCCGGCTCGGGTCATCTCATCAGCGGCCAGACGGTGTACCTCAAGTTGCGCGAAGGCAAAACCGTCGAGGACCTCGCCTACCGCCGGGCGGATGGAGCCTTCGACGGCGGACTGAAGATGGCCAATGGCACCAATCCGCAGCGCAGCTCCGGCCCTTTCCCGGGCACCCGCGCAAAGAGCGCGGCCCTCGTGCGCCAAAGCTTCCTGGACGCGATCGCGTACCGCGACAAGATCGCGGCCGCGGGCGACGACGCAGCGAAGCGCCCCGCGCGCGACCTCGGGCTCGAGGTGCTCGTGGAAGCGCTCGCCGGGACCCGCGTCGTGCACCACCACACACACCGCGCGGACGACATCATGACGGTGCTGCGCCTCGCCGAGGAGTTCGGACTGCGTGTCGTGCTGCACCACGTCAGCGAAGGCTGGAAGGTCGCGGACGAGATCGCGAAGGCGAATGTGGCGTGCTCGATCATCCTGATCGATTCCCCCGGTGGAAAACTGGAAGCCGCGGGCCTCGCCTACGACACGGGCGCGGTGCTCGCGAAGGCGGGGGTGCTCGTTGCGGTCCACACGGACGACTTCATCACCGACAGTCGCTTGTTCCTGCGCAGCGCGGCGTTTGCCGTGCGCGGTGGCATGGGTCGCGAGCAGGCCCTCGAAGCTGTGACACTGGCGGGAGCGAAGATGCTCGACCTCGCGGACCGCGTGGGCAGCTTGGAGGTCGGCAAGGACGCGGATTTCATCGTGCTCGACGGCGACCCGCTGTCCGTGTACACCCGCGTACACCAAACGTGGGTCGAGGGCGAGAAGGTGTTCGACCTCGCCGATCCCGCGGACCGGCTGATCGCCGAAGGTGGGCCCGGAGCCGGCGACCGCCGCCCGGGTGTCAACTGCTGCGCCGCCATCGCGGGTTGGGAGGCCGCCCGATGAGACGCCGCGACCTGCTGCTCGCGATCGCCATCGGCGCCGTACTCGCGCCCGCGGGCTTGGCCTGCAACACCGTGGCAGCGGGCCCGGCTCCCCGCGAACTCGCACCTGCGAACGGGCCCCAGGGCGCGCGTCCCGCGCTTCCCCAGCGCTCTATCGCCGTGCGCGCCGAGCGCCTCCACACCATGGCCGGCCCGGTGATCGAGGATGGCGTCGTGTGGATCGAGAACGGACTCGTACGCGCCGTCGGGCCTGCCGGATCGATCGAGTTGCCCGCGGGCATCGAGATCCTCACCGCAAAGGTCGCGACCCCCGGCCTTGTCGACGCCCACACGGTGGTGGGCCTCGCCGGTTGGCTCAACGAAGACGCGGACAAGGACGAGCTCGACACCACCGCCGCGATGCAGCCCGAGCTGCGCGCCCTCGACGCGTACAACCCGAACGAGCCGCTCGTCGGTTGGGTGCGCTCGTTTGGCGTGACCACCGTGCACACGGGACACGCACCAGGTGCGTTGATCAGCGGTCAAACCCTAATCGCCAAAACCCGCGGTGACACCGTGGAGGCGGCGGTGATGGTGCCCGACGCGATGGTCACCGCGGCCCTGGGCGACGGCGCCCGCGGCGGTTCCGGTGCACCGGGTTCGCGTGCACGTGCCGCGGCCATGCTGCGCCAGGAACTGCACGCCGCCGCACGCTGGACCGAGGACCGCGCGCGGGACGCCGCGAAGGAGCCTGAAGAGGGTGAAACAACGCCGACTCCCGCGCGCGACCTGCGCAAGGAGGCGCTGGCGCGGGTGCTTGCGGGCGAGGTGCCGCTGCTCCTCACCGCACACCGCGCCCACGACCTGATGACCGCGCTGCGCATCGCCGAGGAGTTCCCCAACGTGCGGCTCATCCTCGATGGCGCGAGCGAAGCACCGCTCGTGATCGACGCGATCCGCGCGGCCGGTGTCGCGGTCATCGTGCACCCCACGATGCGGCGCACGGGTGGCGAGTCGGAGGCGCTCGCGTTCACCACACCCCAGCGCCTATTGGACGCCGGGATTCCGACCGCGCTCCAATCCGGCTATGAAGACTACGTCCCGCGCACGCGGGTTGTGCTCTTCGAAGCAGCGATCGCGGCGCGCTACGGACTCGAATTCGAGCGCGCCCTCGGACTGATCACGAAGGACGCCGCGGCGCTGCTCGGGATCGCCGATCGAGTCGGCACGCTGGAGGTGGGCAAACACGGCGACGTTGCGCTCTTTGACGGGGACCCGTTCGAGTACACGTCGCACTGCACCGCCGTCGTCATCGAGGGCGAGCGTTTTGCGGGTGAGAATGCGCAAGGGATTCGCTAACCCGCGCGGGTGAGCCAAAGGATGCGACGGCGACAGACGAGCTATCGTCCGTTTCCGGGCTGGCTGCGGGGGACGCGAAACCGCCACCCATGGCCTTGTAGAGCGCAATCAAGTTCGTCGTGATCGCGGCATTGCTGATCGCAAGTTCGTTCTCGAGCCCCGCCACGAC
>Ga0163155_10006092_pt1 | contig 11796 bp, 7 predicted proteins | sample OliLakLV19SP4G1_FD_148611 | JGI IMG/M metagenome (GOLD analysis project Ga0163155, IMG submission 148611) | Freshwater microbial mat bacterial communities from Lake Vanda, McMurdo Dry Valleys, Antarctica - Oligotrophic Lake LV.19.SP4.G1 | ecosystem: Environmental > Aquatic > Freshwater > Lake >...
GGCCGCAAGCCTTATCAGGAAGGCATGGTCTTCCGCTGCAACCTCGATGGCTCACAGTTCGAAACGCTCGGCTGGAACTTCCGCAACAACTGGATGAACACTGTCGATTCCTTCGGCACCAGTTGGCAGTCCGACAACGATGACGACGGCAACAAAGGTGTCCGCATCAACTTCGTCATGGAGTTTGGCAACTACGGCTACAAAGACGAAATCACCGGCGCAGGCTGGAATCAGAAACGCACCAACTGGGAAGCCGATGTCCCTTCGCGCCACTGGCACCTCAATGACCCCGGCGTTGTACCCACGCTCCTGCTCACTGGCGCTGGTTCACCCACGGGCATCTGCATGTACGAAGCCACGCTGCTGCCCAAAGTATTTCACGGCCAGATGATTCACACCGATGCTGGCCCCAATGTCGTTCGCGCTTACCCGGTCAAGAAAGATGGCGCTGGCTACACCGCCACGATGCTGCCGATCGTCACCGGCACGCGCGACAAGTGGTTCCGTCCTGCGGATGTGAAGGTTGCTCCCGATGGCTCGCTGATTATTGCGGATTGGTACGACCCGGGCGTGGGCGGTCACAACGCAGGCGACCTTGAGAAAGGCCGACTGTTCCGCGTCACCCCCAAGGGCCACACCGGCTACAAGGTACCGACCTACAAGTTCGACACCATCGAGAATTGCATCGAAGCGCTCAAGAGCCCGACGCCTTCTGTGCGATACGTCGCATGGACCGCGCTGCATGCACAAGGTGCCAAGGCTGAAGCGGCATTGAAAAATCTCTGGGCTTCTGATGTGCCTTACCTTCGCGCTCGCGCCCTCTGGCTGCTTGGCAAAATCGAAGGCAAGGGACAGGACTATGTGAACATCGCCATCAAGGACAGCGATCCGGACATCCGCATCGTCGGTCTGCGCCTGGCGCGTCAACTGAGCAGCGTCGATGCCTTCGCCACGGCTACAGCACTCGCCAAGGATTCCGATGCTGCGGTGCGCCGTGAATGTCTGATTGCCATTCGTCACAACAAGACAGATCAAGCCGCTGCGCTCTGGGCCGACCTGGCCACGCAGTACGACGGCAAAGACCGCTGGTATCTCGAAGCACTGGGTCTGGCTTCAGACCTGAATGCGGATGCATGCTTTGCAGCTTATGTGAAGAAAGTCAGCGACCCGACCAAGAGCGATGCCGGCCGCGACATTGTGTGGCGCACACGCGCCAAGGCGGCCCTGCCGCTGCTGGTGAAGATTATCACCGACAAGGCAACGAAGGAAGAAGACAAGCCACGCTACCTGCGTGCCTTCGACTTCCACGCCAAGAGCGCTGAAAAGGATGCGGCTCTGGCGGAACTGCTCGCCGCAGAGTGACCGCCGATATTTGACCGCCGCTTGCGGCGTAGCGTCATCAGCGCCTTGCAGCCACGAAACCCACTCAAGCCGCCGCTCGTACAATCCACGAACGGCGGCTTTTTCATTTGCAGCCGCAGTGTCCTCGCTGCGGCTATGAAGGAACATCATGATCACGCGATTCATCTTCTTCATTCTCCTGGCAGCCACGACGCTGGCATACGCTGATGATGCATCAACATCGCCAACCATCACCGATGAACAGCGATCCAAGGATCAGATCTTCATCGAAACGCTCTCGCGCATCGAGAATATCGATCTCAATGCTTCACCTCGGCTCAAAGAAAAACTCCTGGGCGTTCTTCAGCGCAACCAAGGCAGCGACGTCTTCGTTGAAATCATCGCCCGCTTCAATCTGCGCGATCAGTCCGATGCACTTCTCAAACAGGCACTCAGCAAACCCAATGATTCGGCTGGCGTCGCCGCTGCCAAGCAGCTCATCAAGTTTGATGAAATCGGCCGACTCGAAAAAGCGATTCACAGTGATGATGCCAAGGCCAGCGCTGCCGCGATCACGGTGCTCGGCTTCACCAACGACACCAAAGCGTACGATCTGCTCGAAAAGATTGTCACCGATGACAAAGCAGGCAAGCCGCTGCGCACCAGTGCTGCGATGGCGTTTGGCAACGGCCGCGCTGGCGAGAAGCGATTGCTCGAACTCGCCAAGAACGGCAAGCTTCCCGATGATCTGCACTTTGCAGCGGGCAATGTCCTGCTCGCTTCCAGCGATGCAACGATCCGCGAAGAAGCGGGCAAACATCTGAAACTCCCGCCATCACTCAACAGCAAACCGCTGCCTCCCATCACTGAGCTCGCCAAGCGCACCGGCAACGCAGACGCCGGCCCCGCAGTCTTCAAGAAGGTCAACTGCATTCAGTGTCATCGCGTCGTCAGTGGCGAGACCAATCTCGGCAACGACTTCGGCCCTGCGCTTTCTGAGATCGGCTCGAAGCTGCCCAAGGAAGGTCTCTACACCGCGATCCTCGATCCTTCCGCCGGTGTGGAGCACAACTACGAAGGCACGCGCATGGAAACCGATGAAGGCGAAACCGTCGGCATCGTCATCAGCGAAACCAAAGATGAACTCATCCTTCGCCTCGCCGGCGGCATCACGCAAAAGCACAAGACCAAAGACATCGTCTACCGCGAAAAACTCAAAGGCTCCCTCATGCCCCCCGGCTTGCAACAAGCCATGAGCGAAGAGGACCTGATCGATCTCGTCGAATGGCTGACGACGCTCAAGAAGAAATGAGTGACGAGACACGAGACACGAATCCGCTGCGAAATCACAGCGACTTTGCGAACCTACCTTTTCTGACGCCACGTTATCCGCGAAACCACTTCGCCCGTCAGAGCAATATCGATCAGAAGCCATTGGAGTCATCCTCGATGGGCTGGCCTTCTTTTGTCATTGCCGATACAATTGTTGGCCCTGACTCGATGGAGTAACGATCATGAGTGAAGACGAAACAAAAGATGAAGCCCCCGATAAAACCCCGCATGACTCCTGGTCGCAGCAGCCTCGGCGATCGTTCATGACCAAAGCTTCAGCGGTGATCATCGGCGGCATCGTCGGCATTGTGCCAGCGGCGGCGGGACTGTTGACGGTGTTTGATCCGATTCGGCCGGACAGGAAAAAAGAAGAAGGCGGCATGCTCGTGCCGGTGACTTCGCTTGATGCACTTCCCGCCGACGGTAAGCCCAGGCAGTTCGTCATCCGCGCTGATCTCGTTGATGCGTGGAACAAAACCAGCAACGCCCGCATCGGCGCGGTCTATCTCGTGCGCACCAGCGAGACGGATGTGCAATGTCTTTCAGTCATCTGTCCGCACGCGGGCTGCTTCGTCGCTTCGCAAAGTGATGGGTCATTCAAGTGCCCCTGCCACGACAGCGAGTTCAAAGCAAATGGCGAGGTGCGCGAGATCAACGCACAAGGCCAGAAGACCGTGAGCCCGCGCGGGCTCGATACGCTCGATGTTGAAATCAAAAATGGCACGATCTTCGTCCAGTACGCACGCTACCGAGCTGGCGTAAGTGAAAAGATTCAGCAAACGTGAGAGTCAGTCAGCAGGAGCAGGAGCAGTAGGCAGTCAGGAATGACACGCTGCAAACTGCTCCCGCCTTCTGCCACTGCTACTGCTACTGCCTCCCCCGCCCCGAGTTTCCCATGAACCGAATTCTTGACTGGCTTGATTCTCGCACTGGCTACCGAGGCATGGTCTCATCCATGCTCTACGAACACATCCCAGGCGGTGCACGCTGGCGCTATGTCTGGGGTTCCACTCTCATGTTCTGCTTCGCCACGCAGATCATCACCGGCCTATTCCTCTGGATGTCCTACTCGCCCAGTTCGCAGACCGCGTGGGAATCCGTTTACTACATTCAAAACGAACTCTGGGGCGGTTGGCTGCTGCGCGGCATCCACCACTTCACCGCACAGGCCATGATCGTCCTGCTCGCCTTCCATCTCTTGCAAGTCATCATCGATGGTGCTTACAAAGCGCCACGCGAAATCAATTTCTGGATCGGTCTCATCCTCATGCAGATCGTGCTCGGCCTGTCGCTCACCGGCTACCTGCTCCCCTGGGATCAGAAAGGCTACTGGGCCACGAAAGTCGCCACGAGTCTGATGGAAGCGGTGCCGATCGTTGGCCCTTCGATTCAGAAGATCGTCATCGGCGGGCACGACTATGGCCACCACACACTCACGCGCTTCTTCGCTTTACATGCTGGCATTTTGCCCGGCGCGATGATGGTGATGATTGCTGCGCACATCTACGCTTTCCGTCGTCATGGCATCACCGCCAAGCTCGCGCCGGATCGAGAAGATTCACACTTCTGGCCTGATCAGGTTTTGAAAGATGCGGTTGCATGTCTTGCCGTACTCGCGGCGGTGCTGTTCATGGTGTTTTACTTTGGCGCTCCGCTCTCCGCACCCGCTGATCCGACGCAGCAATTCTCCGCAGCCCGGCCTGAGTGGTACTTCCTTTTCCTCTTCCAACTTCTGAAGTATTTCCCTGGTGAACAGGAACTGATTGGCGCGATCGTCATCCCCGGCGGGATCATGGCGATCTTCTTTCTCATGCCGTTCATCGGCAAAGCAAAAGTCGGCCACGCTTTCAATGTCGTCTTTCTTTTCGCCGTCTTGGCAGGCGCCGGTTACCTCACCTACGAAGCGATGAAACAGGATTCAGGCAATCCCGAATTCAACGCGGCAGTGACGCAATCGCACATCGATGGCGAGCGCGCTGCGGTGCTGGCGGCAGCAGGCATTCCAGAGACCGGTGCGAAGACGCTGATGCGAAGTGATCCCAAGACGATGGGGCCAAAACTGTTCTCGGCGAATTGCGCAAGCTGCCACCGCTATGAAGGACACGATGGTCTGGGCATGAAGATCGATGCGACGCCCACAGCTGCCGAGCTCGCCGGCTTCCCCGGCAAGCAGTGGCTCACCGATTTCCTTGACCCCAAACTTGTCGAAAGCCATCGCTTCTTCGGCGGTACAAAATTCTCGAACGGCAAGATGGCCAAGTTCATCAAGGAAGACATCGCCGAGTATGACGATGATCAGAAAAAGCAACTGTCCGATCTCATCACCGCGTTCGATCTTGTCGCCAAATACGAAGGCCTCGATGCGACGCAAGCCACCGATGCCAACAAAGCGACCGTGGAAAAGATCACGACGCTGATGGGCGATGATGGCCTGTCGTGCTTGGACTGTCACAAGTTTTATGGCGAAGGCGGCAAGAGCGGGCCGGAGCTGACGGGCTATCGCTCGAAGGACTGGATCATCAAGATCATCACCGACCCGTCACACGTGGGCTACAAGAACAAGCGCGAAGCTGATGGTTCGCTCAAGCCTGAGAACAACATCTACAACATGCCTGCGTTTGGCACTTCGGGCCAGCTCGAAGCCAGCGAGATTGAGCTGCTAGCGAAGTGGCTGCACAGCGAATGGTATGAGCCGAAGGTGGAGGCGAAGGTTGAGCCCAAGGCCATTGATTAAACGTTTAGCCGCGGAGCATAGGCTTTGCGCCGCTCCGCGCGAGCCTACGATCTTTTCATGCCATTACCCGCACCCCATCGCTACCGACTGACGCGTGAGCAGCGACTGCGCGGGCAGAACGCATTCAAGCATGTGTTCGATGCGAACATGCGCAAGGATGCTGGGCCGATCTCGGTGCTGGGGGTGCCCAGCGGCGACAAGACAATTCGCTTTGGCATCAGCATCGGCAGGCGCGTGGGCATTGCCGCCAAACGCAATCGCATCAAACGGCTGCTGCGCGAAGCCTTCCGTCTGACGCAGCACGATTGGCCTGCGGGTTACGATCTGGTCTGCGTGGTGAGGCCGCACGAGCCTCGCATTCTCGCCGAGTATCAACGGCTGCTCTTTAACGCCATCCGCTCGCTCCATCTGGAATGGGAGCGGAAGAAGGAGAAAGCGAAAAAGCGGGAAAGCGAGAAAGCGAAAAATAAAGAGGATCAATCTTAGTCAACTGGTCTGTCCACACTTCGTTCGCCAAGGCGAAGGGCTAAATATTCGCGCTATGGCCCGCCATCACCCGTTAGCTCCCCTGCCTTAAATTTCTCGTTTTTCCGCTTTCCCGCTTTCTCGCTTTTCAGCTTTTCCCATGCTCTCTCGTCTGCTCATCTTCTTTGTACTCATCTACCGCGTGACGCTGGGCCGCTTCATGGGCGGACACTGTCGCTATCACCCCACGTGCAGTCAGTACATGATCGACGCCATCCACAAACACGGCCCGATCCGAGGCACATGGCGCGGCCTCAAACGCATCGGCCGCTGTCATCCATGGGGCGGCAACGGCTATGACCCTGCGTGACGAACCGAAAGCAGTTCAGAGTTCAAGGTTCAAGGTTCAAAGTTATTTGTTGGAGCACACAAAGTCATCGCGTGCGTATACAGAACTTTAAACATGGACTTCCATAAGCCCACTGTCAACGCTTTGTCACAATCGCCCGCCGCCTGCGCCTTTCCGCTTGTTCGTACCCCCTTTGCCTCTATCATGTCAGTTGGGTTCTCCGCAAACGCCTCACCCCCGGCACCCCCAGCACCTACGGCACCGGCCTGACACGAAATTCATTCATGCAGCATGTTCTGGCGCAGCTTGAAACTGTTCGTCGCCTCGGTCGGCTGATGCTCATCGCCCGCCGCCTCCTGCAATTCCTCACCACCTTCTGCATCGCCGCTCTTGCCTGCGGCGTCCTCGACTACCTCCTTCGTTTTCCCGGTTGGCTCCGCCTCGCTATCGTCATCCTCTTCATCGCCTTCGCAGGGCTTTGGCTCATCACGCATCTCGGCCGGGCCATTGGTTTCGCGCCGGATCTTTCCACGCTGGCTCTGCGCGCTGAGCGTCTCTTCCCGCAGCTCACCGGTGTGCTCGCCAGTGGCGTTGAGTTTGCCACGCATGCCGATGAGTATGCCCACCCGCAGCGCACGGCGACATTCGTGCGCTCCAGTGTGGCGCAGGTGGAATCGACACTTGGCAAAGAGTCGCTGGCGAAGCTGCTGAATCCGACGCCGACGATTCGCGTGGGTGCGCTGGCGCTACTGGCGACGATTATTTTTGCGAGTGTGATTCTTATCGCGCCTGCATCGAGTGCGATTGCAGCGCAGCGCTGGCTCTTGCCGCTGGGCGAGGCCCAGTGGCCACGCAGGACGCACATCACTTCGCTCACGGGTGAACAGGTGCAGCCAGCCGATGCGCCGCTGCGGCTCGCCGCGCGCATCGACAAAGGCTATAGCCAGGGGATGCGGGCGTGGGTCTATTATCAGGTGCAAGGCAAAGCTGACCAAGCTGGCAAAGCTGGCAAAGCTGGCCAGTATCGCCAGTGGCAATCGGTACTCATGAGCGAGCAGGCTGTGGGAGCAGCAGGAGCAGTGGCAGCAGCAGGCGAACCCGCTGCGCAGTCGGGCCTGTTTGAAAGGCTCATCGACCTCACACCCGACTTCGCGGAGCTACTTGCGGGCAGCAGCAATAGCGCATCGCTTGATGATCTGCCTGCCGATGGTGTGCTGGTGAATTACTACTTCAAAGCGGGTGATGATTTCACGCAGCCACAGACGGTGCGCGTGGTGCCTCGTCCTGCGGTGAAGTCGGTGACGGTGAAGATTACGCCGCCTGACTATGCGAAGGGATTGGTTACCGAAGAAACGATTTCGCTCGACAAGCAGACGGGACGCACCGCCACCGTCTCCGCACTTGAAGGGTCGCTGGTTCACATGAAGGTCGCGGTGAATCATCCCGCCTATTACTTGGTGCCTGCCCTCGGCTGGACTCCTCAAATGATGGGCAATGCCACGCAAAAAAATGGTGCCAACGGAACAGCTGATTTCGAATTCACCTTCACGCTCGGCCGCACCTTTGAAACCCCGATCAAACTAACCAATTCCCATGGCCTCGAAAATCTCTCCGATCGCACCTACCGCATCGAGATGCGCAGCGATGTGCCGCCCACCGTCGCCATGATTCAGCCTGCCTCCGATGAGATGGTCCTCGCCACCGCCACGGTCACTCTCGAAGCAACCGCACGCGATGATGTCGCTGTCGAATCGCTCACTCTCGAAGCCCAACTCCCGCCGCTCGCGGCTTCGCTCCCCGCTTCTGCTCCCCCGGCTGCCTCCGCTGACTCCCGCACCCTCGAAACCGTCACCGCCCGCGCCGATCGCCTCACCGCATCTCACGAATTCGATCTCTCCAAGCTCGGCTTAAAGCCCGGCGACAACATCACCCTCACCGCTGTCGCCCAGGATATTTTCAATCTCAATGACAAGCGCCACGATCCCGTGCGCTCCACGCCGCGCATCCTGCGCATCGTCGATGCAGCTGCGTTCACCCAGCAAATCCGCAGTGAACTCGCAGGCCTGCGTCAACAAGCAATGCGCATCGAAGCGCGTCAGCAGGAACTCAAAGCCAACGACCCCGCCACTGCGCAGCCGCGCCAGGAACAACTGACCCAAACCCTCACGCGCCAAGCTCAAGCTGTGCAGCAGATGAGCGATCGCATCAAGCGAAATAAACTCGATGACCCGGGCATCACCGAGCAGCTCAATCGCGCCAAGTCACTCCTGAATCAAGCTGGTGAGCAATCGCAGAAAGCGTCGCAGACTCTTGAACAATCTCGTCGTGAGGAAAAGGAATCAGCCGCGCAAAAGCAGAAGCAGGAGCAGACGAAACAGCATCAGGACAACGTCGCACAAGCGATGAAAGACCTCGCCGGCTTACTCGATGAAGGCAAGAGCGCTCTCGCTTTGCAATCGCAGCTTCGCCAGTTGGATCAGGCTCAGAAAAAGCTAGGCGATGAGACGCGAGACCTGCTGCCACGCACTGCGGGGCGCAATGCCAATGAACTGGGCGAGCAGGACAAGAAGGAACTGGATCGCATTGCTCAGGAACAGAAAAATCTCGCGCAGCAGGCCGATGATCTGATCAAGCAGATGAAGGCTGCTGCCGAGCTTCTCGATCAGCAAGGCGACAAGCCACAGGACAAAGCCGCTGCACAATCCCTCAATGAGGCGGCCAACATCGCCCAGCGGCAAGGCCTCAAAGACAAGATGGATCAGGCCGGCAAAGACACACAGGAGAACAAACTTTCGCAGGCCGCCGCGCAGCAACAGGAAGCGTCGGACACCTTGCAGCAGATGATGAATCAGATGCAAGGGCAGCAGAAAAAGCAGCAGGAAATGCTCCGCCGTATGCTGGCGAAGCTCGAGGAATCCATCGCCAAGTTGCTTGATCAGCAGAAGGCCCAGCTCGCTCGCCTGATCGATGCCAAAGAACTCGCACCGCTCGCTGATCCGCTAGGCACGCTGCGTCGCAACACGATGGCAGTCGCAGAGGAAGCCCGCGGCAGCGAGAAAACCGCAGGCGTAGCCAAGCTCATCGACCAAGCTGCGCAAAGCCAGTCCGATGCGATGTTTTTCCTGCGTGGCAATCAGCAGGACCCCGCCATCACCAGCGAGCGCGATGCAGTGGCCAATCTCGAAGAAGCGCTCAAGCTGGTGCGGGCACAGAAGAAAAAGGAAGAGCAAGCGGAGCAGCAGCAGGAGCGCGAACAGCTCAAGGGCGAATATGACAAACTCGCCAAGGAAGAAGATGCACTGATCGATCGCACGAAAGTGCTGGCTGATCTTGCGGAGCTGAATCGCCGTCAGCGCGCTGAGGCCACCCAGATCGCCCAGGCTCAGAGCGAGCTTCAAGCTGCTGCGAAAAAACTGGCCGAGAAAATCAGCGGCGCTCCGGTCTTCGTGCACCTGCATCAGACCATCGATGAGTCCGCGACCAAAGCCATCGAAGAACTTCGCACCGCCAAGGCTTCCGCAGAAGTCGTCATCGAACAGCAGACCATCGCGCAGTCGCTGCGTCTGATGGCCAAAGCGCTCGATGATGCCAACAAGGAAGATGAACCCTTCGACAACGCCCAGCAACCCCAGCAAGGCGAACAATCGCAAGGCGAAGGCGCACAGTCCAAACCCAAACTCGTACCCGACATCGCTGAACTCAAACTTCTGCGTGGCCTCCAGGAATCGCTCTACAAACGCACGCGCCTGATCGATGAAAGCAACATCAGCGACTCCAAGCGCGTCCGCCTGATCGATGACCTGGCGAACCAGCAGCAGCGCGTGCGCGTGCTCAGCGAAGCGGTGATCAAGAAGATGACGAACCAGCCCGCGACCGATCTGCCGCAGATTCAGCCATGACTATTTAGCCGTTCACCTTGGTGAACGAAGGCTTGCCGAAATTGAGTAAGTGAACAAATGGAACTCATCATGAAAAAATATCTCGCTTTGATCCTGATGTTTGCATGCTTGTGTAGCGCCGCAGTTCACGGCGCTGACGACGCTACGCCGCAAGCGGCTAAAGACAAAGCAGCCGACAAAGCCCCCGCTGACAACGACGCTTCGCTCGATGATCTACTCAAGCTCACCGATCCTAAGAAGCCTGATGACAAAACCAAGCCCGTGCTGCCCGAGGTTGCTGCCCCCAGTCTCACCGGCAACGAAAGCGTGGACATGCTGCTCAAAGTCATCAGCGAAATGGATCAGGTCGCCCAGCGGCTGCGCGTGCGCCAGGATCCAGGCCTCGATACTCAGCGTCTTCAGGAATCTATTCTCAAACGCCTCGATGAAGCTATTGCGTCCGCACAAAAGCAGAAGCAAGAGCAGCAACAGCAGCAGAATCAGCCAGGCTCCAGCCAACAGAAACAAGAAACAGGCAGCCCTCAAAACCAACAGAAACCCGGCCAGCAAAAACCCGATCAAAAGCCCGGCGACAAGCAAGAACAAAAAGGCGACAACAAAGGTCAAGAGCAGAACAACCCGCAAAACGCCGACGCCAACACACCCAACGGCCCGATCGAAGAATCACGCATCGAATGGGGCCGGCTCCCCGCCCGCATCCGCGGGGAGCTAGACCAAGGCTTGGGCGAAAAGTTCAGCCCGATCTATAAGAAACTTACCGAAGCGTACTACCGCAGACTGGCCGAGGAAGGCAAGGAATGAGTCGTGCGCAGGAGTTGTGCGTGGAGAATGGAAGCTCGTACTCCCCTCCCTCTTAGGGAGGGGCCGGGGGAGGGTCGGGCAAGCGATGAATCATTGCGCTATGTTTCATACAGTTGATCGAAGACACGACCCTCCCCTAACCCCTCCCTAAGAGGGAGGGGAATAAGAAGAATCGCATTCATGAAACATTTTTCGTTGCATCTTGTGATCGTCTCTTTGCTCGCATTCACCGGCGCCGCGCCCGCCTTCGCACAGAACGAACCCGCTGACACCGACAACAACTTCGTCGAGATCACACCCGACCTGCGCAAGTCCGTCGAGAGCGGCCTCAAGTATCTCGCCTCCACTCAGGAAGCCGACGGCAGCTTCGGCGGCACGCGCTACGGCAGAAACGTGGGCATCTCTTCGCTCTGCTGTCTTGCTTTCATGGCTGATGGTCATCTACCCGGACGCGGCAAGTATGGCGACGTTGTCGAAAAAGGGCTCAAATTTATTCTCGATTCCGCCAACGAAACCGGCCTCATCTCCGCTGACGTTTCCCACGGCCCCATGTACGGCCACGGGTTTGCCACGCTCTTCCTCGGCGAAATCTACGGCATGACCGGCGACCGGCGCGTCCGCGAAACGCTCGTCAAAGCAGTCCGACTCATCGTCAATTCTCAAAACGATGAAGGCGGCTGGCGCTATCGCCCGGAACCTGCCGACGCTGATGTCTCTGTCACCATCTGCCAGGTGATGGCTCTGCGCTCAGCGCGCGAAGCGGGCTTGAGCGTGCCCAAGGACACGATCGACCGGGCCATCAAGTACGTCAAGGAATGTCAGAACAGCGATGGCGGATTCAAGTACATGATCTCCAGCGGCGGCAGCGCGTTTCC
>Ga0163155_10006094_pt1 | contig 11795 bp, 13 predicted proteins | sample OliLakLV19SP4G1_FD_148611 | JGI IMG/M metagenome (GOLD analysis project Ga0163155, IMG submission 148611) | Freshwater microbial mat bacterial communities from Lake Vanda, McMurdo Dry Valleys, Antarctica - Oligotrophic Lake LV.19.SP4.G1 | ecosystem: Environmental > Aquatic > Freshwater > Lake >...
TGTTGTAATGTGGATCACTCCAAACCGTGAAATCATTTTATAAAGGACTAAGATAATTTTGGAGTCATCCACATTTCAACATCAAAAAAACTAATCCGAAAAGTTGCACTTATTACTTGAACACAGCCAATCTGTTTGCTTTAAAAGCCCTGATAAAAAAAAGATAAGAAAGAGTGGCAAAAAGAAAAGCCATACTGTAGAACCGCAACTCTTGCGAGTAATATATATGGAAATAATTGATGGCTGTTAGAAGAGCCGCAAAAAGAGCGGTTTTTTTATCCTCACATTCTTTTGCCAAAAAATAAATAGCCGGTATGCCAGCTATTCCAATTAAGGAGCAGGCAACCCTGCCCAGCGGTTCACTATATCCAAATACTTTAAAAAAATAATATAGATATATAAAAAATAAAGGAGGTTGATCTGACTTACTGTATTCAATTACTGATTTTAATGAGTTCTTAGGATCGGTTGGCACTATTGAATAAAGTTCATCCAACCAAAGGCTTTGGTAGTTTACGTGATATAGTCTTAATAGAGCTCCAAGCAAAATTATTACGGCTAGTATTAATCTGCTTCTTTGCTCTATACTATCATCCGTTATTTTCATCATAAAACTTTATTATACAATCAATAACATGGTTCACTTCGATTATGCTTAATTCATAGTAAAGAGGCAATCGAATTAATGCGGCCGCATAGTTATCACAATTTACAAGTTCATTTCCTATATAACGTGGCTTGTAAAATAAACTCTTATGTAAGGATAAATAATGAAAAATTGCATTCACGCCATTCTCGTTTAGATATAAAAGCAATGCATCTCTATCTGCCTCACTCTTACACACTAAATAAAAAATATGAGCATTGTGCTGGCAAAATTCAGGTATTTTGGGAAGATGAATTTTTTTCTTTTCTTCTAAACACTTTAAGTTTTTGTAATAGGAATTCCAGACCCTTAACCGCTCTATTTGAATTTCTTCAATTTTCTCCAACTGAGCATAGAGAAAAGCCGCAATAATTTCAGAAGGTAAAAACGATGATCCGACATCCATCCATCCATACTTATCCACTTCACCTTTAAAAAACGCGGACCGATTAGTGCCTTTTTCCCAAATGATTTCAGCTCTTTGAATAAAAGAAGGATCGTTGATCAGTAAAGCGCCCCCTTCTCCGGAAATAATATTTTTTGTTTCGTGAAATGAAAAACCGCCCAAGTGACCGATCGATCCTAAGGGACGGCCTTTGTAGGTGGATTCAATTGCTTGTGCCGCATCTTCAATCACATAAACACCATGCTCGGAAGCAAGTGCCATGATCTTATCCATATCACAGCTAAAGCCTGCATAATGAACTACGACAATTGCCTTTGTTTTATCGGTTATTAGCTCTTCTAGATTACTAATATCAATATTTGGATTCTCTTTACCGCTATCTGCAAAAATGATATTAGCCCCGCGCAACACAAATGCATTGGCGGTCGATACAAATGTGTAGGATGGCATTATAATCTCATCGCCTGGCTGCGTGTTAATGAGCAGTGCTGCCATTTCAAGCGCATCCGTGCAGGAGGTGGTGAGAAGCACTTTTTTTATTCCATACCTTTTTTCAATAAAGTGCTGACAAAGTTGAGTGAAGTGGCCGTTGCCGGAAATTTTCTCCCGCTTTACTGCTTCTACAATATACTCTAATTCCTTGCCAGTAAAATAGGGTTTATTAAATCCAATCCTATCCATTAAATTGATTTTGAAATAATAACGATACCAACCAAAACGAAAGCTGTACCAACTAGCTTTTGTAAATTTAGTGATTCACCAAACAAATAATGACTTAAAAACAAAACACATAAAAATGAAAGACTCATCATCGGATAAGCTTTCGATAAGTGAAACTCCTTTAAAGCAGCCATCCAGAAAAGACTCGCTAGAAAAGCTGAAAAAAAACTTGAAAATATATATGGGTCGAAGAGGTACTTTAGCAAGAAAAAAACTTTGTCAGAAAATGGCTCAGGCAAATCTGCCAATTGATTTAAACGCCACTTTAAAATAAGCTGCCCGTACACAGTAAAAACTACAGTAAAAAAAATGTAAATGTATCTCATCACTATTTTCTAACAATTAAAGTGAAGTCGTACTGATCATAATCATGGAGTAGCGCCACGTTTTTAGAAAAGGATTTTTTGCAGTAATCAAATAAATATCTAGGATCAGCGTAATACAGCTCTTTCTTTCGATACTCCGGATCGGAATAGATTGACAAGATATTAAAAGCAAAGCCACGAAGACTCTTGTTGTTCATTATCTCCAGTGTTTCCAGAACGTGCGTCAGCCATTGTTCATCGTGAGCCTCAAAACGTATATTAAAAATCCCACTGGCTATGGTAAAATCTGAAAGAAGTGTTTCTGCCGCGTGAGAAACACATTGGAAGCTGGTTTGATGACGATGTGCATAATTCATTTTGGCTTTTTGTATCATTTCAGGCATTATATCATACCCCCGATAAACGAAATTTTGAGCGCGTGTTGACAAAAAATGAACAAAATCACCCACACCACATCCAAGATCATTTATAGAGAAAGAAGAATGATCCTTATCGGAAATCAGTTCATAAAGCTTGCTGAAGCGAATTAATTGAGCCTCTTCGTTTTTCCAACCTACACCTTGCGCAGAAGCTCCATGTTGTTGAAGATGGCCTTGATAAAACTCACTGAATTTGTCTGTATCGTTCATTCTTTTCGAAAGATATTTTTAATTATACTAAGAGGACGGCTTTTAATTTCAAGGAACATTTTGGACAGATAGACACTCACTATGCCTATAAAGAAAATAGTAATTCCGCCTATCAACCATACTGACGCCAAGATACTGGCCCAACCCTCTACAGGAGTTCCATAACACCATTTATTAATCAAAACAAAAAAAACATTGAGTGTAGACAGCAACAGCCAGATGACACCAACGACAAAGATCAAATAAAGTGGACGATGGCTAAAGGACGTTATGATTTCAATACTCATGGCCATCTTTTTTATGAGCGTATATGTCGATGAGCCCTTATTTTTCTTAATTGCATGAACTCCGACTTGGTTGAACCCAACTAATATAAAAATAGCCCATATATCAATTGCTTTTTCCCTAAACTGAAGAACGCTATCTACATATTTTTTCTTCATTAATCGTGCGGTAAGGGTATTCGATGGATACTTAAAATGAGTGATTGAATTCAGTATCTTATAAAAAACATTTCCGCTTATTTTTTCAAAAAAACCTCCTTTTCTTTTCTCCTGCACACCATAAATCACATCAAATTTCTCATCGGATATAATCTTGGCCCAGAATTCTAAGAGTAACTCCGGTGCTTCCTCCAAATCAACATCAATCAAAAAAATATACCCGCCTTTTGCCTGCCCAAGCCCTGTCATGATAGCCTGATGGTGTCCAAAGTTTCGAGACAGATCAATCAGGACGATACGTGAGTCCTCCTGCTGCAATGTCAAAACTGTAATATCAGAACGATCAGGAGACCCATCGTTAACGAAGATAATTTCATACTCTTCTGTTATTGAACGCAGCGTTCTTTGAATACGCGCACAGAACTCCAGCAGATGTTTTTCGGAATAATAAAGTGTAGCAATAACAGAAATCTTTATTCCCATATTTTTTCTTTTAAGAAAAATGAAGCATTCTGCCCCTCATTGAAAAGCAAATCAATAACAGACACCCCGTGCTCAAATGGTAGATGTTGCTGCGTGTATTCTCTAAATTGAGAATAATCCGCCCACACAACACGAATGCCTTTTTCCTCAAACATTTTAACATTCAAATAATCTTTGGCTGCAGATCCTGAAATATACTCGGTAGCGTGAAGACTTTGACAAATATACACCAAGCGCTCTGTTCTTTCTTCAGGAGTTTCAAACGCATTGGACTCAGTTAGCTGGGTTCTTACTGCCAAAAGCGAATTAATCAATCTGATAAAGCTAATGTTGATTTTTGTTAAATTAGTTTCTTCAGACCCCATATACAACTCTTTAAAAAATGGAGCAATCGTTTTAAAATGAGAGCTGTGCTGATACGCTTCCTTAATCTGATTCCAATGCTGTAAACGCCAGTCCGTGCCAGCCGTATAAACATCCTTTATCTTGATCTGAAAATTCCCTTTTACTTCAACGGGGATCGTTAACCACTTTAGCCCGTGTTTTGTCTTTATAAGATTACGGTTTCGCCAATCTCTTCGGGTATATTGAACATCATCCAGAAAGACAAATTCATCGACATCCTTGATAATATTAAAGTATCCCTTCCAGGGAATATAATTGGACTGAACTATAGCTACTCTTTTATTTGCTTTCACGGAGCGTGCACCTCATGATTTTTTGGCATTCCTTATATGATGCACCAGCTCAATAGAAGACTTTGCATCTATCAGCCCAAATCCTTCTCCCCTCAAAATACCTTCATAACTTTTTGTATGAAGCTCTGTAAATCCATCACTGAATTCAATTTGCTCACCATTCATTGTTAAAGAACGGTAGGTACGCTTTCCGGCTGCCCTTACTTCCGCTGGAATATGATCGTAGTTAATGCTAAGTTTCCAGTTTACTCGAGCTCGCTCTAATTCAATGTAACCTGAACCGGTGTCTTCTTTTAACTCTTTCATATCCACATTCTTTACTGCTCCAAATATCCAAATAAGCATATCAAAGAAATGAATTCCTATATTGGTTGCTATGCCACCCGATTTGGATGATTCTCCTTTCCAACTAATGTGATACCAATTTCCTCGTGATGTGATGTAAGTAAGATCTACATCATAGATTTTATCTTTAGGTCCATTCAATACTTTATTACGCAGAGCAATGATGCTTGGATGAAGTCGCAACTGAAGGATGGTATACACTTTCTTTCCAGTCTCTTTCTCTATTTCTGTTAGTGCATCTACATTCCAGGGATTGAGAACCAACGGTTTTTCGCAAATCGCATCCGCTCCTTGCTTCAAAGCGAAACGAATATGTGAATCATGCAAATAATTGGGAGAACAAATACTAATAAAGTCAACACCATTGCCTTGTCTTCTCAGTTTATCCAGATGGCGGTCGAATCTTTCATATTCAGTAAAAAAATCTGCGTTGGGAAAATAAGAATCCATCACACCCACTGTATCTGATTTATCTAAAGCGGCCACGAGGGTATTCTTCGTATCACGAATAGCTTGTAAATGTCTTGGCGCGATGTATCCTGCGACACCTATAAGAGCAAACTTTTTCATTGTAATTTAGTCACTTGTTCTTTGAGTAATTTATACTTCTCCTGACTTTCTTCACAAGTTGCGTCTCCATCTTTATCAAATTTCAACTTGTGTCCGTACTCACTCATCCATCCCGTTTGCCTTGCGGGATTACCAATTACTAAGGCATAGTCGGGAACATGCTTTGTTACTACTGCACCCGCTCCAATGAAAGCATAACGACCAATATCATGACCACAAACAATAGTTGCATTAGCTCCAATGGTTGCCCCTTTTTTTACTATCGTTTTCGCATACTGATTTTTTCTATTGATCGCACTGCGTGGATTAGTTACATTGGTAAATACCATGGAAGGACCTAGAAAAACATCGTCTTCACATTGCACTCCCGTATAAATTGATACGTTGTTTTGTACTTTCACATTATTGCCTAAAATCACTTCTGGAGACACCACCACATTCTGACCAATGTTACAGTTCTGACCAATTTTACAATTAGGCATGATGTGCGAGAAATGCCAAATTTTTGTACCTACACCAATCTCACAACCCTCATCTACAACGGCCGTTTCGTGAGCAAAATACTTTTGCGGATCAGACATATTACTGCGCTCTTAGTTTAAAGAATCTTGTTTCTGTTGAGGTTAAGAATATATTTCTCCAATCAAAAAATTGCATACTTCTTGGCACTAGTGCTTGGGGTATTCTTTAATCACATCACAAATGTAAGTCAATTCTTCTGGGGTCATTTCGGTATGAATGGGCAATGAAAGGACTGTTTTTGAAAGCTGCTCCGTTACCGGGAATGAACCTTCCCCGAAGCCGGGTTTGCGGTAAGCCTTTTGAAGGTGCAGCGGCACAGGATAATAAATCATCGAAGGCACACCTTTTGATTCTAAGTATTTTTTAAACTGATCGCGGTCAATGCCCTTTACCTTCAATGTATATTGATGAAAGACATGGGTGGAATTTTTTGCCCTTACGGGGATTTCGATAAACTCACAATTGCTCAACATTTGATCGTAACAATCAGCTGCCTCATTTCTCTTTTTTGTGTACTCTTCCAAATATTTCAACTTCACTTGCAAGATGGCTGCCTGCAATGTATCCAACCGGCTGTTGATACCAATTATATCATGGTGATATTTTACTTTCTGGCCATGACTGGCGATCATGGTCATCTTTTCAGCCAACGAGGCATCGAAGGTAAAGAGAGCACCTCCATCGCCATAGCAGCCTAAATTTTTTGAGGGAAAAAAAGAAGTAGTACCAACGATGCCCATGGTGCCAGCCTTTTTTATGGTGCCATCTGTAAATCGGTATTCCGCGCCAAGTGCCTGCGCAACATCTTCAATCACAAATAAATCATATTGCTTGGCTGTAGATAAGATTGGCTCCATGTCGGCACATTGCCCATATAAGTGAACGGGCACAATGGCTTTGGTTTTAGATGTAATCTTTTCTTCAATCTTCGTAACATCCAAATTAAATGTAGCAGGATCCACGTCTACAAATACTGGCGTAAATCCCAATAGTGCTATCACCTCCGCAGTGGCAACATAGGTATGCACTGGCAAAATGACTTCATCACCTTGCTTTAATCCTAGCGCCATCATGGCTATTTGCAACGCATCTGTTCCATTGGCGCATGGAACGACATCTACATTTTGATTTTTAACTGAAAGTGCCTTTGCAAATTCACCCACAGCCGGGCCTTGAATAAAAGCTGTCGATAACAGCACCGATTCAATAGCTGAATCGATTTCCGATTTTATATGCAGATATTGCCCCTGCAAATCAACCATGTGAATTTTTGTCATGGGTTGGCCTTACTATTTTGCTCCCACTGCCAAGCATGTATCAACGAATCTTCAAGTGATAGTTTGGTCTTCCATCCCAGCAGTTGCTCAGCCTTGGCTGGATTGGCATAAATTTTTTCTACATCGCCAGCCCTACGCGGACCAATTTCATAATTTAATTGTATTCCGGTGGCCGCAATAAACCTCTTTATTAAATCTAAAACAGTCACGCCTTCACCTGTTCCCAGATTAAAAACTTCACAGCGATTAGCCAGTGTACTTACTTTTTTCAAAGCTGCAATGTGGGCTTTCGCTAAATCTACCACATCAATAAAGTCGCGAACGCAACTTCCATCTGGCGTATTATAATCATTCCCAAACACGGTTAGCTTCCCGCGAAGACCCATAGCAGTCTGAGTCACGTAGGGAACCAAGTTGCCCGGGACTCCAATCGGTAACTCTCCGATCAAAGCAGAAGGATGTGCCCCCACTGGATTGAAATAGCGCAACGAAACGGCTCTTAATTTTTGATTAGCACGTGTGCTGTCTTCTAAAATCCGTTCACACATTTGCTTGGTGGCTCCATAAGGAGATTCTGCTTTTTTAAAAGGTGCTGTTTCATCGACCACGGCTTGGTCGGGTTGTCCATAAACAGTGCAAGAAGATGAAAAAATTAATTCTGTTACCCCATGCTTTTCCATAGTGCTCAACAAAGAAACCATGGAGCCAATGTTGTTTTGGTAATAGAGCAACGGATTTACGACCGATTCATTTACGGATTTATAAGCGGCAAAGTGAATAACAGATTCAATTTTTTCCTTTTCAAAAACAAAATCTAGAAATTTTAGATCTCCACAGTCACCTTGATAATAAATGAGTTTTTGATTGGTGATTTTTTCAATGCCATCTATCATCCTCTTTTCACTTCGCGAAAAATCATCAATGACGACTATGTCAAATCCTTGTTGAATTAACTCAACAGCTGTGTGTGAACCAATGTAACCGGCTCCACCTGTTAATAGAACTTTTTTTGTGCTATTCATTTGACTATAATCTTGCGCTCACTTCTCCCTTATCCAAAAATCCTTTCACGTCATAAATAATTGTTTGATCGTTCTTAATGGAGTTCCATTTTAACGCTCTAAATTCCTCATGACTTACGGCCAGAACAATGGCCGAATAGTGTTTATTTAACTCGGCAATTAATGCCAAACCATACTCGTGTTTAACCTCCTCGTTGTCAGCATGAGGGTCATAAACTTCTACATCGGCTCCAAAACTTTGAAGTTCTCTTATTACATCAATTGCTCTACTGTTTCGTATGTCGGGGCAATTCTCTTTAAAGGTTATTCCTAAAACAAGAATTTTAGAATTCTTTACGGCTAAATTGTTTTGGGTCATTAATTTGATGACGCGATTGGCCACGTGAATTCCCATATTATCATTGATCCTGCGACCAGCTAAGATTACTTGCGGGTAATACCCCAAGCTGTCGGCTTTGTAAGTTAAATAATATGGATCCACTCCAATGCAATGGCCGCCCACGAGGCCTGGCTTGTAGGGGAGGAAATTCCATTTTGTTCCTGCTGCCTCCAGTACTTCATGCGTGTCAATTCCCATTCGTTCAAAGATTAATGATAATTCGTTGACGAATGCTATGTTGATATCGCGTTGCGAATTCTCAATAACTTTTGCTGCTTCCGCCACCTTGATACTGGAAGCCTTATGCGTTCCGGCAACAATGATTTTCTTATAAAGCTGATCAACGATCTCTGCAATTTCAGGTGTACTTCCGCTTGTAACTTTTTTAATGTTTGGCAGGCGGTGCTGCTTATCTCCTGGATTGATGCGCTCGGGGGAATAACCACAGAAAAAATCGACATTGAATTTTAGTCCACTGAATTTTTCCAATACCGGCACGCAATCTTCTTCTGTGCAACCTGGATAGACAGTTGACTCATAGATGACAATATCCCCTTTCTTTAAGACTTGGCCTACTGTTTCGCTCGCTTTTATGAGAGGTGTGAGATCTGGTTTTTTGTATTGATCGACTGGGGTTGGAACTGTGACAATAAAAAAGGTTACATCCTTTAAATCTTTCGGATCAGCCGAAAAAGAAAGGTTCACGGCTTCCATCAGCTCTTCCCGATCGACCTCCAACGTCTTATCAAAACCTGTTTTTAATTCGTTGATTCTAGCTTCGTTGATATCAAACCCAACAACGTTTACAATTTTTCCAAACTCAACTGCCAATGGCAGCCCAACATACCCTAGCCCAATTACTCCTATTTTTTCCATTCTATAATTTAACTTTGTAATAATCTAGGTACCAATCTATAAATTTTCCAACGCCCACCTCAATCGGTGTCGAGGGTTTAAAATTAATCTCCCTTTCTAAGTCTTCAACATCCGCAAGCGCATCGGGCACATCACCTTCTTGTATCGGAAGGAAATTTTTTATCGCCCTGCGACCCAGTTTCTCCTCGATAATTTCAATATAACGAATCAGTTCAACTGTGTTGTTGTTGCCTACATTAAATAATCGATAGGGTGCAAAGCTGCTTGCGGGATCAGGGTTTGATGCATCCCAGTTTGCATTGGGTGAAGGAGCTTTTGGAATAAGCCGGGTAACACTTTCCACCAAATCATCGATGTAAGTAAAATCCCTTTTCATTTTACCGTGATTGTAGACATTGATGGGGGTGCCTGCTAAAATGGCTTTTGTAAAAATAAACAAAGCCATATCTGGCCGCCCGTAGGGGCCGTAGGCCGAGAAAAAACGAAGACCGGTAGAAGGGATGTTATACAAGGACGAATATGCGTGCGCCATTAGTTCGTTACTTTTCTTGCTAGCGGCATATAATGCAAGTGGATGGTCGACATTGTCATGGGTAGAAAAAGGCATTTTTTTATTGGCCCCGTAGACCGAGCTAGATGACGCGTAGATGAGATGCTTTACTGGATGATTACGGCAGGCCTCCAAAATATTTAGAAAGCCTTCGATATTGCTTTTCAGGTATACGTATGGGTTTGTGATGGAATGACGAACACCCGCTTGGGCTGCTAGATTTATTGCACAATCAAAAGATTTTGATTCGAATAACGCGTTGATTGCTGACTTATCGGTCAAATCTATTTTACAAAAAACAAAATTCCTATGTTCTTGTAAAATCATTAACCTTGATTCCTTTAAACGTACATCGTAATAGTCGTTCAGATTGTCAATGCCAATTACTTCATAGCCATCAGCCAATAAACGCTTTGAAACATGAAACCCTATGAAGCCAGCAACACCTGTTATTAATGTACGTTTTGAATTCACAAAGGCGATTTTAACATCAAAAATATGAAAGGCATGGCAAATCTATTTAGATTTGCGAGATTTATAAAAAAATATCCTTCATGAATGACTCTCAAAAACCTGTTAACAACTCAGATGAAATCGATTTGGGTCAATTGTTTTCGAAAATTGGCGATTTCTTTAAAAACATAGGACTTGGCTTTATGCGTTTTCTTTCGTTATTGAGAAGAGTTCCTCTGGAGAACAAGACTTTGTTTATTTTGTTGATGGCAAGTGCTCTTATAGTAGGTTTCTCTTACTCCAACTTTTTGAAAAAGAAGTTTTACACTACGACTATGATATTAAGTTCTGAATACCTTAACAAACGGATTCTTGACAATTCTATTGATAAGTTAAATCTATTGGCACAAGAAGAGACTAAACGTGGCCTTGCTTTGGAGTTAAGCATCTCAGACTCTCTGGCTGAAAATATTTACGAGTTTGCAGCTAAGCCTTTCATTAAGGAAACTGATCTTATCGAATTAGAAGTTTTAAAAGAGCAGCTCAAGAACCTTCAGGCCGACAAGAAGAATGAAAAGGTTGTTGAACAAGTAATCGGCCGAATAGAAATTGAAAATCGTCACGCTTTTGAAATTACAGTTAAAGTATTTACGCCAACAGTTATAAATCAATTTCAGCTGGCGCTTATAAAATATTTTAGGGATAACGAATATATTAAGAAGCGAGTTGAAATTAGAAGAACAAATTTGCTAGATCGCAAAATCAAGTTAGGCAAGGAAATGCAAAAATTGGACAGCTTAAAAGCCGTTATTTATTCTAATTATAAAAATATGGCAGAACAGGCTCGTCAAGGATCTAATAATGTTATTTTAAGCGATAAAGCAGTTACCAATCCCATTGACATTTATAATCAGGATATTAATATTTATCGAGAGTTGCAAGATATTGATAGACAACTTTATTTGCAACAAGATTTTGAACTTGTCGATGGCTTTACAGAATTTAGTGAACCTGCCAGTGCTAGTAAATCAAAAATAATAGCAATTTCCCTGTTGGTAGCATTTGTGCTCGGATACGTGTTAATAGCACTGATACAGTTCAACAAATATCTCGCTAAGTTGACCTAGTGATTTACAAATTATTTCTAAAAGAACTAACCCTTGAACTCAGACGCAAATCTGTCTTTTCAGGACTAGCTCTTTATCTTTTTAGCACGGTCTTTATTTACTATCTCACCTTTAGTCTCCGGCAAAACCTGATCAGTCCTTTGGTCTGGAGTGCGCTTTTTTGGGTGACGATTTTGTTTTCAGCCGTGAGCACAATTGCCAAGAGTTTTATCGGGGAAAAGAAAGGCCAAGAGATCTATTTGTATTCGTTGGTAAGCCCGGAGGCAATCATTTTTTCCAAACTCATTTATAACTTCCTATTATGTTCGATTTTATCTTTTTTG
>Ga0163155_10006112_pt1 | contig 11774 bp, 7 predicted proteins | sample OliLakLV19SP4G1_FD_148611 | JGI IMG/M metagenome (GOLD analysis project Ga0163155, IMG submission 148611) | Freshwater microbial mat bacterial communities from Lake Vanda, McMurdo Dry Valleys, Antarctica - Oligotrophic Lake LV.19.SP4.G1 | ecosystem: Environmental > Aquatic > Freshwater > Lake >...
TTTGTGGCGCCGGAAAAACTCCCGCAGATCAGCAAGCCCGCGCCCCCGAAGGCGCCGGAAAAAAGCACCACCCGCCGTTCCATGGACGACGAAGAAGGCCTTCCGGCTCGCTTCCGCACGAAAAAAGACGCTCCGACCAACGTGCCCGTGGATGTCGAGAAAGCCATGAAGACCGCCGGTTTTGAGAAGCTCACCGGGAACTGGAAAAAGATCAAGGACCACGTCTACGAAGTGACCGACGGAAAATGCGAGACTGTCAAAACCAACGGCGCGCTGCAGGTGGTCGTGCACAAAGGCAACGGCAGCGTGAAAGTGCTGGTGCGCAACAACAACCGCGAAATGAGCGGCTTCTACACGTACGGCACCGGCTACGGATTCAACATCGATGGCGGCAGCGGAAAAATGTTCACGCCCTACAACTACACCGGCACCAACTACCGCCCCTGGATGGAGCGCGAAGTCGCGCTGACCGGCGACAAAGCGCTGGTGCTCCTCACCATCAACGAAGGCAATCTCGAGATGCATCTGAACAGCAAACGGGAACACCGGTCCAACTACAAGATTTCCAAAGAGGGGCCGTTTACCATTGATATCGAAGGCACTATGACGATCGAATCACCAATGGCTAAAGGCCAATAACACGCTTTCAGGAGGAACAATGATACGTTCCATTTTAACACTTATGGCTCTGTTCGCCGCCCTGAACGGCAGCGCTTCCGCCGCCGATAAAGTCATGGCATCGGCGCTGGCCAGTGCAGCCGCAAAGCTCGCCAGCGACGCCAAGTTTGAAAAAGCGCGCGAGCTCTGCTTCAAGGCCCTCGCCAACGACGAAGATTGCGCGGAAGCACTTTTTGAACTGGGAAAAATTTACGAGCGCGACGGAAAATTCACGGCGGCTGGCGAATTCTTCGTTCGCGCCGCGCGTGAATTCGGTGCCGGCGAAGCGGCCACTCCCGCCTTTGCCAGCCGGCGCCTGGAGGCCGAAACACGCATCAAAAAACTGGACCCCTACGCCGCTCGCTTCACCACCCTGCTGGCGGATTACACCGCCGAGCTCAATGCCATCACCCGCAAATCCACCGACGCCTTCACGCAGGATGAAGCGTGCGACCGCGCCGACGCCTTGAAACTCCGCACCGTGCTTTCGCCGGATAAGGCCCCCAAGTTCGATCGCCCCACCGTTGCCGCCGTTCCCGTGAAGAGGCCGCCGGAAGACGGCGTGTCGCGCATGGTCAGCCGCGTCATCAAACCGGCGGCGCCCACGAATGTTCCGCCGGATGTGGAACGCGCGCTGAAAGCGGCGGGCTGGACCACCATCACCGGATCGTGGAAAAAGAGATCGGAAGGCGTCTACGAAGTCACCGATGGCAAACTCGAAACGCCGAAGGTCAATGGCGCCATCCAGGTCATCGTTCATAAAGGGGGCACCGGCTCGGTCAAGGCGATGGTGCGCAACAACCAGGAAGAATACCTCAGCTCGTTTTATTCGTACGGCAGCGGTTTCGGCTACATTGTCGAAGGCGCCGGCGCCAAGATGTTCACGCCGTCCGGCGGCTACAGTAATAATAAATTTTACTCGAACATGGAACGCGAAGACGCGCTTTCAGACGCCGCCCCGAAGAACATCGTGATGGTTACGGTTGACGAGGGCAAGGTTGAGTATTTCCTCAACGCTGTTAAGAAAAAGTCCGTCAATTACCAGATCGCCAAAAGCGGTCCGTTCGTCATTCACGTCGAAGGCTCGATGGTGATTGAGTCCCCCCAGGCCAAGGGCCAGTAGAGAAAGTCCCCCGCACCACAGTTTGATCGCTCCTGCGCGCCGGCTCTGTTTCCGGCGCGTTTTCATGAGCGGACACAGCCTCCATTTCAGCACGTTTGACATCTTTGAAGCGTGCTGTTCAATGCCCGAAAAAAATATATAGCCAATTGGGCCACTCTTTGCATCTACCACACTCCGCGCAAAGGAGGGCGTAAAGACAATGTTAAATTCGAGAAAGTTTTCCTCAAAACGGCTGAGCCTGCTGTGTGCCGTTCTGACTGTCGGGATGTCTCAGAATTTTTTTAGTATTACTGCCGGCGAAGTGAACAACCGGCTTGTTTCGCGTGCTTCGGGAGAAGCGGGCGTCATCGGAGATGCTCCGAGCGTCGCGCCCGACATGACGCCCGACGGGCGGTATCTGGTTTTTGAAAGTCTGTCAACGAATCTGGTCACCGGAGCCGCGGGCCGCCAGGTTTACCTGCGCGATCAGCAGACCGGCGACGTGGAACTCATTTCGAAAAACACCGCCGGCGCGGCCGGAAATGGCAGTTCGTACCAGGCGCATGTGACCGCGGACGCGCGCTTCGTCAGTTTCAGCAGTTCATCAACCGATCTCGTGAGCGGTGATACGAACGGCTTCGATGATATTTTCCTGCGCGACCGCCAAGCCGGCACGACCGTGCGCATCAGCGCTCCGCCCGGCGGCGGCCAGACCAACGGCTCCAGCTTCCAGTCCCGCCTTTCCGGCGACGGCCGGTTTGTGCTCTTTGAAAGTCGTGCTACGAATCTGATATCAGGTGACACGAATCAAATGGGCGACGGATTCCTTCTCGACCGCACCACCGGCCTCATCGAACGCGTGACGCTTACCAGCGCGGGCGGGGAAATCCAGGCGAGCGTCGGAGGCCGAAACGAGACGACCGGCATGTCCGACGACGGCAACCTCATTGTGTTCCTCGTGGACGCCGACGCCTCCAACGTCGTGCCCGGCGATACCAATAGCGCGCAGGATGTTTTCCTGCGAAACCGCTCGGCCAGCACCACCGTGCGGCTATCGGTGAACGCGTCCGGCGCGGAAGGCAACAGCCACAGTCTTTTTCCCAGCATTTCACGCGACGGCAAAACAGTCGTTTTCACCAGCTACGCCAGCAATCTGGTGAGCGGAGACACCAATGGACTCTCCGATGTCTTCCTGCGCAACCTCACCACCGGCGTGCTGACGCGCATCACCAACGGAAATGCGGATACCAACCAGGTCACCGTCTCCTCCGACGGGCGGTTCGTGGCTTTTGCCAGCACTGCCTCGAATCTCGTCGCCGATGACAATAACGCGTTCGGCGATCAGTTCATCTACGACGTCACGACCGGCGTCACTTCGCTGCTCTCGCGAAGCAGCGATGGGCAGCCCGGCAACGGAGCCAGCGGAAGCCAGCAGGTTCCCGGCCGCCTGGTCTTCTGCTGCGATGCTCACGTCTCGCTGGACGGACGCTTCATCGCTTACGACAGCTCGGCCAGCAACCTTGTCGTCGGTGATAACAACGCGTCGAGCGACATCTTCCGCCATGACCGCGCGCCCGCCGTCATCGCCCGCGCCGGTGATGATCGCACCGTCGGCGAAGGAGCCGCGGTGACCCTCGACGGCTCAACGTCGAGCGGCCCAAACCTGACTTACTCCTGGCAGCAACTCAGCGGTACGCCGATCGCCAGTGCCACCGGCGAATCGACGGCGCAGTTTACGTTCACAGCGCCCACGGTGGTGGAGGACACGGCGCTGCTGATACGCCTCGTGGTTACCTCCTCCGACGGAGTCTCCAGCTTCGATACCATCAATGTCGCCGTCACCAATTCCGGCGGCGGCACGGGTGGAACGGGTGGAACGGGCGGAACCGGCGGAACAGGCGGGACGGGTGGCACGGGAAGCACCATCGATACCGACAAGGACGGAACACCTGACGCCGACGAATTGCAGATCGGCACCAATCCCTCCGATGCCAACTCCAAGCCGAACGGCACCGCTGATTTCGACCGCGACGGCATTCCCGATCACCTCGATTTCGATGACGATGGCGATGGGATCATCGATTCGGTGGAGATCAACACGGGCACCAATCCCTACGACCCCAACAGCCCCGCGCGCAACGGAAATCCGGGCGATCCCAACACCCCGTTGCCGATCGATGCGTCCAAGCCGTTCACCCTCGTAAAGCTGCAAATGAAGATCAGCCTTGCGGGCAAAGGTGACAGCGCAAAACTGGATGGCACGATAATTGTCCCTGCTGGATTCAATCCACTCGGCAAGGCCGTCTCCGTACGGCTGGCCGGCGTGGAACAGCGCGGATCGTTTGATAAAAACGGCAAGAGCGGCGCGATGAAGCTGACCTACAAAAAGCCCAAAAAGGGAACGCCCTTCGCCGGTGGGGCGGTCAAGTTCACTGTATCCTATAAGAAGGCCGCGTTTAAAAACGGGCTCGGTTTGAATGATGTCACCGGCACCCAGAGTGTCAACGTTCCCATCGTTGTAACCCTGGATGGCGAGAACTACACCGCGAACGCCACGCGCAATGCCGTGAGCAAACAAGGCAAGACCTCGACCATCAAGTAGACGGCGCGGGGCTCTTGCAGCCCCGTCCGCCGCAAGGCAGCCTAAAAAAAATCCCCTCCATCTCTGGAGGGGATTTTCTTTACCTAAACCTGGCTTTCTCTCGAGCCAACCAGCCGTGCGCTGAAACACGCTGGGTGCCTGGCTTCGGTCGATTCACTTCGGCGCGCGAGTCGTGCTCGGTGGCGATGCGCTGCTGAGCGGCTCCGCGGCTTTCGGCGCGTTGGCCGGAGGCAGCGTGCGCACTTCCATGCGGCTGAAATTAACGCGCGTGTTGTAGCCGCCGATTGCCACGCGTTTCACGTCGATCGGTTCCGGATCGGTGTAACGCAGCACCTCTTTGCCGTTCACCATGCCGCGAATCAGCGCGCCGCGTTTGACCAGCCACACGCGGTTGATGCGCGGGAAATACGGCGCGTGCCCACCGACATAGCGGATCGGGAACGAGTGGTCCTGCGCGATGCGCACGACTTCTTTTCCGTTGCGGTAGAGCACCGTTGCACTGCGATTGTCCGCGTTGATTTCCATGCGGTAACCTTCCAGCGCGTCACGCTTCAGCGGCGCGGATGGAATCTCTTTCGCAAGCACCGCGGAGACATTGTCGAACTTGAAATGTTCATGGCTGTGCGCCTGGTCCCAGCCATACCATTCCGTGTTTTCTTCGATGTCGAACGCGACTGACGCGTCCGGCCCGAACGCGCGTTTGTTCCATAGCAACCCGTCGCCCTGCGGAGCGATCAGCGAGACCCAGCTGGATGCCAGAACGCAAGAAATTCCGGCGTGGTCCACCCACTGCGCCGCGCCGCCCGTTGTCTCGCGCCACCACTCCGTCTCGCGGTTGGCGAAAACATAACGCGAACTGCTCTCGCTGCGCTTGGGCATGGTGATTTCAATGTCGTCAAAATCAACGCGCCCGTAAAATACTTTCAGCAGCAGCCGCGCCCCGTCCGCGCGCGTGATCGCAATATCCTTCTGCGCGTCTTTATCGAGCGTCGCCATCAGCATGTTTCCAGTCACGCGAACGACGACATCGTGCCAGTTGTTATCGTCGGGAATTTCCAGCTTCACCGCAGCCTCGCGCGAGGGCTTCGCCGCTTCCTTCGGCGCCGTGGCCGCCTTGGGCCCGGCGATGTGGATGCGCACGCCGGGATCGGGGATTGCGTAGAGTTCGATCTCCGCCGACGCGCGCGGGTCGAGCAGTTTCAGGCGCAGCCGCAGCTCCAGATCGTCGCTCATTTCTTCCGCCATGCGCACGATTGCCGGACCGTTGGCCATCATGACGCCATCGTTCACGCGCCACCCACCGCGCTCGCGAATCCACGGACTGAGTTCCTCGCCCCAGTCGCCGATGAGCGCGCGGAACTTCGCACGCCGCGCCAGCTTGTCCGCCTCCGGCAGCGAGGCCATTTTCTTGTATTCTTCCGGGGTGAAATCAAGGTAATCCGACGGATCTGGAATCTGCGACTCCGTGAAATGATACGGCCCGATAACGTACTTCTTAAAACTCCGTTCGCCATAACGGAACGCGATGCGCTTGATGCGCGTCTCAGCTCCTTGGACTTTGATCGTGGCGATGCCTGGCTCCCGTTTCGCCGGAGTCAAGATTGTCGCGGCCGGATAATCGTCGGGACGGCGAAGATGCCTCTCAACCATGCCTCCTTTTGTGAACGCGTCTAAGTCACATAGAACCTTTGCCATATCTTTCAGTCCGGAGACTTCGATGTCGGCCTGCCCCGTTAGGGCTTCATCCAGAATATCCTGCTCGCAATAAACCTCCTCTAAGGGGAGATCGCCGAGCCGCGTCGTGATGGTGCCTTTGTGCCCGATCAATGCCTTAATCGCTTTAGGCGCTGCCGCCGCCGCGTCCTTCTTTTCCCGGTCGGCGGAGCGGAACCATTCGCCGCCTTCGCTAATCACCCACGGGATGTTCAGTTCCTTGCCGTCGTCGGCCTGCCACGCGATCTCTTCCACTTCCAGGTCGTCGAAGACGGCCGTGCCGGAGTCCACAAAAAATCCAAGCTGCCCCGCGCGCGGCGTGGCGTTGTAGTTTTTCAGCATCAACACACCATCGATAAATACATGCGTCACCCACGCCCAGCGCTCGATTACAACTTTGTGCCACTGTTTCAGCCGCACCGCCGCTTTCGACTCCACGCTCTCACTGATGCCCGGTCCATTCAGAAGAATCGCGCCCTTATTTTCGGCCACATCGAAAACGACTTTTAATGAATCTTCCGCGCGTCGATCCAGCATCAATCCGTACTGCCCCGCTTGCTCTGGAAAAAAGGTGAAACTGACGCGGCAGCCATACCATGGCAGTCCTTTCAAAAGAGCCACCGCCGGTTTGCCCTGGGCGGGCGGATCGCAGACCAGCGCGTACTGGTTCGGAATTCTATTCGGATCGAACGAGAAATTTATTTTCCAGTCGCCGGAGAGCAGTTCCCAGCCTTCCATCCCGTGCCCCGGTGAGCGCGAAAAATCATCCGCAAAACGCCGCACGCCGCGTGCTTCACCCGCTGGACTGATCGCGCCGATCGGCAGATACGCGGATTCGGTCGTAAAAAGCAACTGATCCAGCGCCGTGTTCTCTTCGCGCTCAATTAATGAGACGGTCGTCTTGCCTGCCGTTAGTTTGTGCTTGCCTGCGTCCACCCAGTGCCAGCAGCCGAACAGATTGTCTTCGCCGATCATGCGTTCGTCGCCGCCAGCCACCTTGAGCGACATGGAATTGGCGCATGAATCTTTCCAGCGCACGCGCGCCCAAGCCTGCCACGTGCCGTCTTTCGGCACGGTCAGATTCAATACCGCATTGCCCTTTTTATCTTTGGATTTCGCGCCGGCCGGAAGCACCAATGCCACACCGCCAACCGCCGAGTCGTCTTCGCGAACGACCAGCGGCGCGGTGACTTCCGCGCCATCGGCGATGCTCAGGACTATGGCGTCTGTGGGAAGTTTCGCCGGTTGGCGGTTCGCGTGCGCTTCAGTGGAAAGCGGCTCCAGCGAGCGCTGTTGTTTTGCCGGCGGAAGAAACAGGATCACGCCGAGCATCATCGCGCACATGAATCCGGCGGTGAACACGATCAGTCGTTTCATGAAGCGCCCTCTCCTGAGGAAGGAATAATTTTTTACCACGAAGCGCACGAAGGTCACGAAGAGGATTCAAAAATAAAGACGCGGCCGCTTCCCCATTCTTCGTGTTCTTCGCGGTAAAAATAGGCTACCGATTCTCGCCGAGCGCTTTCAGCATTTCGTCCGCGACGAGCGTGTTTCCTTTTTCGTTCAAATGCACGCCGTCGCTGGTCAGTATGCCTTTCTCCTTATTCTCTGGATTGTTGGCCCTCAGGTAATCGCGGAACGCCTTGTTCAGATCGCAAAGCTGCGACTTTGTATCCAAGGCGACCTTGCGGCTGATGCTGCTGTATTCGTCCAGCAAGCCGTCCTGTCCGTTGCTACTGTCGGTCTTTTCGCCGATCACACTCGGCGTGCACAAAATCACGCGCGCGCCGGCGGCAGCGATCTTCGCGATCAGATCCTTCAAGCCCGCTTCGTAAACGTCTTTCGGCGTGCCTTGGCCTTTGGTCGCCGAGTGCGTGAAATGCCAGACGTCGTTGATGCCGATGTAGATAAAAACAAGCGTTGGTTTCCTTGAGAGGACATCTTTTTCCAGGCGCTTCTGCAAGTCCGGAACCTTGTGCCCGCTGATGCCCGCATTGACGAACGTGAGGCCGAAATCCGGATGCTTCTGATTTAGCGCCGTCTTCACGGCGGTCACATAACCTTTAGGTCCGCCGCCGCCTTGCGTAATGGAATCGCCGAAAAAGACGATCGTGTCGCCTTTCTTGACCGGCTGAACGTCTGATGCCGCCGCGAGCGATGCGGCGAGCAAACTCACTAAAAGGAGCAGAGAGAAACGAGCCATGACACCTCCAAAGTTAGTTCAAATGACGAAGCATGACGATTTACACCGTGCAACCCTGCCGGAAGGTCACAAACTTTATTCTGCAGCTTGGCGGAAGATCCGATAGACATTGACAGCGGCGGCGGCGGCCGTACACTCAAGGGCTGCTAGGCGATGAGCGGGGGCTTGCCGCCAGCATCCAGGATTGAGACAGGATCATGCCGCATTTTATTCACGATACGTGCATCGGTTGTACGGCCTGCGCGACCAAGTGCCCGACCGAAGCGATCATCGGTGACAAGAAGACGATGCACATCATCATCGATGAGAAATGCATCGATTGCGGCGTCTGCGGAAATGTGTGCCCCGTCACCTGCATCACCGATCAATTCGACCGCCTTGTCGGCAAAAAGAAAATGACCGAACGGCCGCGTCCGGTGATCAACAAAGACAACTGCACAGGCTGCACGTACTGCGTCGATTACTGTCCTGAAGACTGCCTGGAAATGACCGGCGATGGCAACATCCAGGTCAGCAGTCTCGTGCGCGAAAAGGTCTGCATCGGCTGCGCCCTCTGCGCGGAGATCTGCCCGCACGACGCCATCCAGATGACCGACGCCGCAGAATGCAAGGATCTGATCGGACAGGGCGTGCTCAACAGCTTCTATATCCGCAACGCCAACGAGTACGGCCACGCTTTCGCCGAGAAGAGCGCGACGGCGTCGGCGACGTAGCGCAGTACAGGATAGATAAATGACTCGCATACCTATTTAAGAGCTAAAATTACATTTGGATGAGGTTGTCAATCACGTTTGCCAGGCAAACGAAGCCGTTGTCATCACCGGTCCAAATGGCGATCTGGTTAAAGTGACACCGGGTCCCAAGCCCACAGGTGAATGGAAAGGTCGCCCCAGATATAAGTTGAAAGATATTCCTTATTTGGACTTCCCCTATTGGTAATTCATCCTTATCAGAATTGCATCGTCGCAATCAGGGTGGGAGAAGTCGACTGGATCGAATGACAAATTTAAGCGCTGCCATCGAGCGCATCCGCTCCGGTGGCGTCGTCGCGATTCCGACCGAGACCGTTTACGGCCTCGCCGCGGATGCGTTTAATCCGCTTGCCGTCGCGCGCATTTTTGAAATTAAAAAGCGGCCCTTTTTCGATCCGCTCATCGTTCACATTGCCGATGCCGCCCACATTCATCGCGTTGCAACGAACATCCCCGGCGCCGCTCAGAAACTCATGAACGAGTTCTGGCCCGGTCCGCTGACGCTCGTTCTTCCTAAGACAACCACGGTGCCGGACATCGTGACGTCCGGATTGCCCACCGTTGCGGTGCGCGTGCCCGATCATATTCTGGCGCGGCACCTGATAAAGGAGGCGGGAACGCCGCTGGCCGCGCCGAGCGCCAATTTGTTCGGCCGCGTGAGCCCCACCACGGCCCAACACGTTCGCGAGCAACTCGGGGACAGTGTCGATTTGATTCTCGATGGCGGCCCGTGCCGCGTGGGACTGGAATCCACCATTGTCTCGTTCGATGGACCGCGTCCCTGCGTCCTGCGCCTCGGTGGATTGACCGTTGAAGAGATCGAGCGCGTGGCCGGACCTGTGAATGTTCAGACGATCGATCCTGAAAAACCGCAAGCCCCAGGCAACCTCCCGCAGCATTACGCGCCGCGCACGCCCCTGGTTCTCGGCGACCGCACTCATTTTAGCGCCCCCGGAAAACGCGCCGGGCTGCTTACGCTTTCGAACTCCGACGCGAAGGCCTTCGCGGCCGTCGAAGTTCTCTCAGCCAGCGGCGACCTGCGCGAAGCCGCGACGAAACTGTATTCCGCGATGCGCGCTCTCGACGCCGCCGGCGTGGACATCATTCTCGCCGAGCCCGTTCCAGAAACCGGCCTCGGCCGCGCGATCAACGACCGGCTGCGGCGGGCGTCGAGTAACTAAAGTTAAAGCGCGCGATGCCGGGCCTCCCTTATAGGAGAGGGTTAGGGCGTTCCGGTTTTGGCCGCGCTTACCTCTCCCCTACCCCTCACTCAAGGAGAGGGGAATACGACAGCACTCGTGTGAACGCGTGCCGTGGCAAAAGGTGGTTGCATCAAGCCGCATCAGCCTCGAAAATTCGCAGCTGTTGACTCAGGACTCGTTTTACAGGACTCGTTTAAATGATCTATTTCGACAATGCGGCCACCAGTTACCCCAAGCCGCCCGAAGTTTACGAGGCCATGCTGAAATTCATGCAGGAACTCGGCGGCAACCCCGGCCGCAGCGGGCACCGCATGGCCACCGGCGCCGAAGGCATGGTGAGCGAGTGCCGCAACGCGCTCAGCAAATTTTTTGGCGGGAAAGATCCCAACCGCTGCATTTTCACGCTGAACTGCAGCGACGCGCTCAACATGGCCATCAAGGGCACCGTCAATCGCGGCGACCACGTCATCACCACGGTGCTTGAACACAATTCAATCAGCCGCCCGCTGCAGCAGATGGCCGACGACGGATTCATCACGCTCACGCGCGTCGATCCCGAAATCCAGGGCGAATGGCAAGTCGATGAGATCATGAAGTCGGTAACACCAAAGACTAAACTCGTGGCACTGACGCATTGCTCCAATGTGCTTGGCGTGATCAACCCCGTTGCGGAACTCGGTATGGCGCTGCGCGCCGCGAGCGACACCATCACTTACCTTGTCGATGCCGCGCAATCCGCCGGTGTGGTGCCGCTGGATATGGAAGCCGCGCAGATTGATCTGCTCGCGTTCCCCGGGCATAAAGCCCTGTTCGCGCCGACAGGCACCGGCGCGCTGATCATCGGATCGCGCTTGAAAGAAAACGCGCTGCGTTTCTGGCGCGAAGGCGGCACGGGCGGCGACAGCACCAGTCCACATCATCCCGCGGAACTTCCGCATCGGCTCGAGGGCGGCACGCCGAACACGATGGGCATCGCGGGTTTGCTCGCGGGAATCCGTTTCATCGGCAAGCAGGGCGGCGTCGAAAAAGTCCTGGAACACGAGCGCAAAATCGTGAAGCACTTGATCGACGCGCTGAGCGCCGACACCCGTTTCACCCTCTATGGAACGAAAGATCTGTCGAAGAAAGTCGGCGCTCTGTCGATCACGATCAAAGACCGCGACAACGCCGAAACCGCGAGCATCCTCGATCAGGCGTTCTCTATCGCGGTGCGGCCGGGACTGCATTGCGCGCCTTACACGCATAAGCATCTCGGCACGTTTCCGACCGGAACGCTGCGCCTGTCACCGGGCTATTTCAGCACGGTTGAAGAAGCCGCCGAGGTCGTGAAAGCGCTTCAGGAAATCGCCAGTTAACGCCTTGACGATTAGCACTCTCGCAACTCGTAAATCTTATATGAAACGCATCCCCCATAAAATTCTTCTCCTCAGTTTGGCGCTCGCCCTGCTTGCGGCGCTTGGCGTGGGCGTCTCGGGAAAATTCCAGGTCTTTGATCAAAAAGGAATTCTCTCCGGGCCGTTCAGCGCGCTGCTGCTGCTCAGTG
>Ga0163155_10006113_pt1 | contig 11770 bp, 14 predicted proteins | sample OliLakLV19SP4G1_FD_148611 | JGI IMG/M metagenome (GOLD analysis project Ga0163155, IMG submission 148611) | Freshwater microbial mat bacterial communities from Lake Vanda, McMurdo Dry Valleys, Antarctica - Oligotrophic Lake LV.19.SP4.G1 | ecosystem: Environmental > Aquatic > Freshwater > Lake >...
TTCGAGGGCTTGCAGTTCTTTTTCTTCTGCGGCAAGAGCGTTCAGATAACTAGAGCCTGTGGGCACGAGGGAACCTGCGGCGGTGCGATCGATGGGGGGAAGTGGGGGTAATACTTCGGTCAGGCTGAGGGGTATCTCAGTAACAGGAGAGGCAACAGTGGCGAGGCGATCGGGGTTGGCAGCATGAATGGACGCAATCCAATCCTTTTCACAAACCTCAGATGCAATAGCTCGGTACTGAGCAATCAACTCTTGGCACAAAGGGGGTGTATCTGACCTTTTTACCGCTACCCGTTCTCAAAATCTCAGGGTCTAACCAGCAGTAGGCAGCAAGGACTGCCTTGAACCAGGTTTGAACTGTTTTGTCGCTGACTTTATACTCGGTCGCAATTTCAACCGCAGGCCTTGCCCGAACTTCGAGCGAAGGTTGAGCAACTTTACCCGAAGGTTCAAAAGATGCATTCGGGATGCCTTCGGATGAGTTCGAGAAGGTGTCAAATGTATACGCTGTAGACTCTTCAAACATTTTTCGGGACTCCTTTGTAGAGATTTAGTGGAAGGTTAAGCAACCTTTCTACGAAGTAGGCTAACATAACTTGTTAGAATTACTTAAGTTTTACTAGAATTAGTTAGGAATCTGTAAAAACTACCCTGTTTCTTGCTAGGAGCGTATGATGATTTCAGAGATATGTGATGATGAAATGTCTAAAGTGACTGTTACTGCGTTTGTTGAAGACGATATTAAGGAAGGGCTAAAGGCTCTTGCTGACGCTGAACGCAGGTCAATGTCTCAAATGATGGCTCTCCTGATTGAAAGAGCAGTTATTGAGGCAAGGAAGCAAGGGCTAATTCCTGATCCAATCAATCAAAACCAGTGAGGCATTTCTAGGAAGCACTTCCATGCCACGCAAAAGTGAAAAATGGACAAAGACAAACCTATGCCTAAACGATTTACCATCGGACCACTTGGCTTCCACGATGACCAGTGGTTGAACGCTTGGGCTTGGCTAACAGGGCGCACCAAGGCTACTCAAGCTACTCAATTAATTGGTTTTAGAATCCGAGAGCGGAAGTCGGCGATTCAAGATATGTTGACTTTTACAGCAGAAAAGCTAGGGGTAACACCTGACGACCTTTTCACTGCGATTCAGGATGGTACTGCTGAAAAGTTGTTAGAAGCCTACGAAGGGCGTTTAGATCCTCGTCCGCAAATTCAAACAGAAGAAGATGGAGAGTAGGACGATCGCCCCAATTAGCCCATGCTGACCGATCTTGAGAATCCATCTGAGGAGTGGACATTGCCAATTAAGGCACCTAGCCTTGAAGTAGCTCGATCACGATGTGAGGTAATTGCAAATCATGCAACGCTGACAGAGGTAATCAGTGTTACTCAGTCCAGCAAAAAGCAGAATAAGCAGGGTGAGTACAGTTTTGTTTGTTGGTTCAAATCTGAGGTGAGTTTCAATGACAGCAGTAACAGCTAGAGAAATTCGTACCCTTTCAGCCATTCCTGCAAAGGGTCAAAGGCTTTTGTCAATCAATCTGGCATTAGCGGATGTTGGTGAAGTCTGGATAGTTGCCCAAGAATTAGGGCTAAGACCTGAATTGGTGCATTTGGCTCATCGCTCCGGGATAGCTGAAGTTCATGCTTTGCTCTGGCAGGGCGCAATCTCAGATACACCTAATAACCTGGATGAGCAGTTTGATGAACTGTGCGATCGCTTTCCTTCTGGAGCAGTTTGGTATCCCTCTGGGGCATGGATTCAAGCAGCTTAAGGAACGACCGCATTTTAAGGTGAAATACGTGCTACGCACACACAGGTGAACGCCATGACACAAACCAAAACACGGTTTAGAACTCTTGAGGAATATGCAGCGCTAGACCCTTTGGAACTACCAGAGGGGAATTACGAGTTGGTGAATGGAGTGTTGGTTGAGATGGGCGCTGAAAATGACCAGAACAGAGAAATAGTGGTTTTCTTGCTGCTTGCCTTAGCGCAATTTGTCCCACGTCAGCTACTTCGAGTTGGATCTGAAATTGCAGTTTCGAGCAAGCTGGTCACGTCTCGCTATCCCGATTTGATGGTGCTGACGGAAGAAGCCCGATCGGCAATGAAGCGAGATCAGAGATCGTTAATTACCCCAAAGATGCCCACCCCATCGCTAGTGATCGAAGTGGTTTCACCAGGGGAGCCAGGAGAGGACAACTACGATCGGGATTACGTTGATAAACGTCAAGAGTATGCAGCAAGGGCTATCCCTGAGTATTGGCTGATTGACCCGATGCGGGCTGTGGTGTTAGTGCTGTCTCTGATTGGTGGCACTTACAAAGCAGTGGAATTTCGAGGGGACGATCGCCTTGAATCTCCCACATTTCCGATGTTGAGCTTGACGGCTCATCAGATTCTGACGGCGGGGGAAGGGGAATGACATACGCCAAACCACGACTCATATGGGAGAGTAGGGTGATGGTCGCTAAGGCAGTCAGAGAGTTTTGCTGGGAAATTAAGCCATGCTGAATACCATCCAACCAGTTGTGTTAAACCAACTAGCAGCAACACAACAACAGCCTAGTCAGGCAATCATCCCGTTTCCCAAAAACTGGGAAGTGCTTGATGCTCTCCAGAAAGAGAGTGAACTTCTAGCGGCTGGGTGGGCAGTGCTGGTCACCGCAACCACAACAACTTATTTCTTTGCCCCTCTGATTGCGCCTGGAGCCGCAGGGGCAGGATGGATAATCTCAACTTGGACGAGCTGGAGGGCAACTAAGGTCATCCGGTTGATTCAAGTCATTAAACTATTGCTTGAGTCGTTTGAAAATCAAGGGATCGAGGTTTATGCACGTATCCCCGTAGAAGGAATGAATCCGATCGACCTATTTATTAGATTTCCCAGAAAGACCCACCTATTTATTTCAATTCGTTCTAAAGGGGATAGAGAGGTATTCTACAACGAGTCGCGGGAAATTTTACAACTAAGAAAGCGTGGTAAACCAGGTCTGGTTACTTGGACTCCAGATCCGTTGGTTGAATTGGCTGACTATGAGAAATGGTTTACCAAAAATAGATTGCTATTTGGAATGTCGTCCAAAGAAGCAATTAAAACCCCTTCAGCAAAGATTTTGATTCTCTGGCCCCCCACTACAGCCGAGACTCACAAAGACCACCTCTATACTGAGATGGGTGATCTAAAGCTTCTGACGCTCAGGAGGAAAGGAGCCGCATTTGTAATTAACAAGGAGGAATTAGTTACTTTCGTTCAAGCATGGTTATCTAGATACGAGTAGAAATAGTGGCTGAAATTGGAAAACCCAAAGTCTCGATGAGACAAAGGGCTTTCAACGTTCGATTCAATTGGAATTGGGAAATTGGTTTCGCCGCCAGTTCATATCCCTATGTCTATAATATCGCATAATTTAGCACATGAATTTTCAGTAGGACTGAAACTCATACAGTGACAGCGTTTTCACTGATTTTACAAGAGTCATCCACGAAACATTTGAACTAGATTTGCTTGCTTAGCCAGAGCAAGATTGCATAGACATAGGCAGATAGTCCCAATTCCTCTACCCATCAACTAGAGGAATTAAGAATGTCTCAACTATCATTTTTCGATCGCAGATCTGCCTTAGAGCAACCCGATTCAGCAAGCAATCCGCCCAAGCAATCCGCCCCCACCCCACCTACGAAACGGACTGCTCCAAAACCAGAACCCGTTAAGCAATCAGTTCCAACGGCTCCCTCTCGCCTCGCTCGAACGCCCTCCATCTCCCGTGGCTTTGCGTCCAACCCCAGAGCGCCCAAGTTCGTCCCTAACCCCAAAGCCCCCGATCCCGTCGAAACCTTCACACAATTCAGCCAACGAGCAGAACGCGAATTCCTGCAAGAGAGCGCCATTGCTCCCCCCCTCTACCGATCGGCAACCCGCCTCGTCAGAGACACAGAACCCCTCCCTGGTTATGACGTTGCCTACCCCATTCACGAAGCCCTCAACTGGCACCTCACCCGTTTTGGGCAACAAGCACGAGCAGACCTAGCAGCCATCCTCCTGCTCAACGAAGACCTAAGCTGCTGGCAAGCCAAACTGCAAAAGCCACAAGCCGATCGCCACAAGCTGGGCAAATATCGCAAATACGAAACCCCCGTTGGCAACGGCTCTAGAGCTTATCTGCCTGCCATCCCCCCTGAAATCCGGCAACTCATTGGTCAGCGCTACACCGTAGACGTACCCCTAGACGATAGTTTCTGGAACTGGCTCACAACCCAACCTCAGATCCCCCTCATCCTCACCGAAGGCGGCAAAAAAGCCCTCTGTCTGCTCAGCCAGGGCTACGTTGCCATTGCTCTGTATGGAATAAACGGCGGCTATCGCACAAAGGATGCCCTGGACATTCCCTGTCCCCCTTACCTCATCCCTGACTTAGCGCCATTTGCGATAGAGGGCAGAGAAATTGTTCTCGCCTTTGACCAAGACTCCACACTCAAAACCCGTAACAAGGTTGCCAGCGCCCTCAGTCGCTTTGGTCGTGTCCTCAACCAGCACGGGTGTAACGTGACGATCGCCACCTGGAAGCCAAAACACGGTAAAGGGGTAGATGACCTCATCGTCACCACTGGAATAGAGGCATGGGACACAGCTTATTCGGAAGCCCTACCCGTGGTGCATTGGCAACTGAGAGCAAGGCTGGAAAAGCGCTTAACCATTCCAGCACAACTCAAATTAACCACTGCTGACCTCTCCACCTTGGAGACCCATCAGCTACCAGAGACCGGAATCATTGCCATTGAGAGCGCCAAAGGCACAGGTAAAACTAAATGGATCAACGAAATCATTCAGGGAGTCGAAAAAGTCTTAGCAGGGGGACACCGCATTACCCTGATGCGGAATCTCTCAGAACGATTGGGACTCGATTATAAAGGCGACATCGATAAAGCAAACGGGGACTTTATCACAGGAAGTGCCTACACCCTTCGCATCGGCTGCTGTGTCGATTCTCTCCTCTCATTTGACCCTGCCAAGTTTGCGGGTTGCGACCTGGTGCTAGATGAAGTCGTGCAAGTCGTGCGCCATTTGCTCACCAGCTCCACTTGCGCGAAAGACGGCAAACGTCCGGCACTCCTCGCTCGATTCCACGAATTGATTCGAGTCGCCCGGCGAGTGATTGTGGCAGATGCGGACCTGAATAATGACACCCTGAACTATCTCAAGGGATTGAGAGAGGAGGATGCCAACCTCTTTCTGATTCGCAATGACTATCAACCCGAACCCTATGCAGCCCGATTCCTTCAGTGTGCCGATCGCTCTGCCATCACCGCCGACCTTTTGCAAGCGGTGGGTGGATTAGAGACGGGGAAAGTCCTCTTCGTTACCACAGACAGCAAGATGACCAGTTTCGTTCTGACAAAGCTCATCCAGCAGCAATACCCTGAGAAGCGCGTCTTGGTGGTTAATTCCAAAACCAGTGGGGGAGACGCTGAGCAAGCTTTCGCCAAAATTCCAGATTCAGAACTCACTCAATACGATGTGATTATCTGCTCTCCCTCTGTGGCGACCGGAGTGAGCATTGAGTCCCACGGAGTCGTGGCAGCGGTCTATGGCATCTTCCTGGGAGTTAGTTCCACCGATGCGGATATGTCTCAAGCCCTGGCTAGGGTCAGAGAACCTGTCCCACGAGTGATTTGGTCGGCTAAGCGGGGGTGCAACTTTAACCTAGTGAGTCATTCGTCAAATCCGTTTGAAGTCAACCAAAACTTGCGAGATTTGACAACAACAACCATCAGCTTAATCCGTTGTAATTTACGCGAGGACTTAGTGACCGGATGGGACTGGGAGACTGACCCACATATCCGCTTGTATTGTCAGTTAGCGGCGGAGCAGAATCAGTCGATGACCTACCTCCGGGATGCGCTGCTCGTGCGCTTGCGTTATGAGGGCCATTCTGTAACCGTGGAAGACCAGGAATCTAACCCCGCCATGAAGTTGCTTTTGAAGCAGACCAAAGAGGAATTAAAGCAAATGGAAGCAGAGGAGTTAGTCGGAGCAGCAGACCTCACCTATCAAGAGGTTTTAGCGTTGGAGCAAAAAGAGTCCATAACTCCAGAGGAAACCCTAGAGGTTGCCAAATTCCACTTTAAGGAATTTTATGCTCTAGATCTGCTCACGGTAGAGGACGCTCTGCAAGACAACCAAGGGCGCTGGAGAGGTAAGATTCTCGCCCTAGAATCGTTGCTGTATCCTGGGCTAGCTATTGAGCGCACGGTGAAAGGGATTGAGAAACAGGCGCTCTGGGGGCAAGGACTTTGTGCGTGGGACATCTCTAATGCAGAAGTCAGACGGCGGGTGCTGGTGGAACTTGGGGGAGACGAACTGGTGTCCAGGATTCGCCAAGGGTGGTGTTGGACGAAGTATGACCTCAAAGCCTATGCCGATCGCGCTAGGGCGTTAGCTCCCCAGGTTAAGGTGGCACTCCATTTGACGATTAACGACAAGATGAGTGATACCCAAATCGTGCATGAGTTGCTCTCTCAATTGGGCATCAAGCTGGAGATGCATTGGTCACGGGCTATGGCGGGGCATGAGGGGGAAAAGCTGCGCACGTACAAGCTTGATGAGGCACAATGGCAACTCCTATGGGCGGTGCTGGAGCGACGGGCGGAGAAACGACATCAGATTCAGGCACAACAGGAGGACAAACGTAGGGTGTTGGAGACTGGATCACCCGATCGTTTTATAGAGATTAAGGAGATGGGTGATCCGGTGGAGGCAAGGGCTACGGGGTGGTTTACGCCGGAGAGTTTGGCAGAGATGCGGCTGAATTGGGCATGGGCGTTCGGCGAAGGGGGCGATCTGGATCTGGTGGCGGAGATTAAACGGATGGTGCCTGAGTCGGTGCTGAGACATCTGGGGTTTGTGACCTAGAGCGGGGGGTCACTGGCTATTAATCGATCGTCCAAAGCCCCATCCAGCGACGAGGGTGTAGAGGCTTTTTGTCCCAATTTAGGCAGTGGCATCGCTCCATCCACAAGAACAGTCCCAAATTGAGAATATTGACATCGGTGTAGATGCTATCCAGACCGATCGGACTGGTCATATCCAGCACTTTCATGTGACGGCAATGGTTTCAAAAAAGATGACGTGTAAAATATAGATGAGAGACAACCGCTGAGAACCATGACACCTCCCTCAAACCCATCGTGTCCCCACTGTCATAGCCCCACTGTCGTTAAAAATGGACATCGCCCCATCAAGACAGCAGTCAGGTTCAGAACTATCGGTGTAAAACCTGCCGTAAACAATTCAACGACCGCATCGGCACCCCGATGTTTCGCTTGCAAACCCCGCCATCGACGATTTTCCTCGCCCTAAAAATGCGCTCCGAAGGCATGGGCATCCGTGCGAGCGGACGAGTGCTAGGCAAATCCCACTCCAATATCATTCGCTGGGAAAAACGACTTGCCCGCCAAGTCACCGCCTGGTCACCGCCTGCCCCTGACACCGCCGACCTGACCCTAGAAGGGGACGAACTCTACACTCGCGTGGGCGAGAACCTTCCCCCCCTCAGAGTCTAGAGGATGGACTTTAATCATGATGGAGCGTAGTTACCGATGGAGAGCATCGCTATGCCAACACATGATGGAAGATGGCGAGTATCCGGCTTCAGTCAAAAGGACTCCCCGCTAGCTACCGAGTGTGTAAAGTTTGGCGAGAGGGCTTAGAAGTTGCCATCAAGATTAAAGGCTCTCAAGGTCGCAAGCGAGTGGAGTGGGTGAAGCCAGAGCATCCCTATACAGCAATCAGTCCTCAGTCGGACGTTCATGCCAATCATGTTGAAGCGCACAATGCGTCCCTGAGGCGACATTGTGCGGACTATCGTCGTCACCAAAACCTCTATGCTAAGACCCCCAATGGGTTGCGATGTGCGGTGACGGTGCAACAGTTGATTCACAATTGGGTGCGTCCCCACTGGGGCTTAGAGAAGGGAACGACTCCTGCTATGGCTATGGGGTTTGTGAGTAGAGCGATGACGATCGAGGAATTGTTGTCCTGGAGAGGCGTGTCAGACTTCATCTCTTGAAAGACCAGTACCGCAGCGCATCACCCAGCTATTGCGGCAACCGGAAGTCCGATCGCAGTATGAAGCACTTAAGAGTCAGGTTAAACAATGGGGACAATGGCAGAGATTCGCCCAGGTAAGTGAGGATGCTGAATTCAGCCGGGAGGAAATTTACCAGATGAGGGAGGCTTACTTGGATGGGCAACAGATCCCCAAAGAGATCTATGAGCGGATGCAGCGCGACCTCCAGAAGTTCCGACAACAGCAACAGCAATGATCTCGCGGTTATGAGCTTGAACGGTGAATTGAGTAAGTTGTTTTTTTACTTTTAATTTTTCTGTCACGGGAGTATCGCTATACCTTCACTGTCGCTCTACAACCTGTGCTTCGACATCCCGATAGCCACTCACAACAGCAATCACTTCGATTCCACCCTGAGTATCAGGACGATAGAAAATCAAATAGCTGCCGACTGGAAAGCTCCGAAGCGGTGGGTTCAAGACCTCCCACAATCGCCCCATTGCTAGGGTAATCAGGCAATAGCTTACATTGCGCTCTGATGTGAGCTAGCAACCGCCGTGCCGCTGCTGGATTATCTTGGGCAATGAAGCGGTTAATTGCCTTCAAATCTGCCTGAGCAAGCGGGGTAAACCGAGTGCGCCCCATACCTAGACTCGCTGCAATTCAATCTGTTGAATATCAGCTTCCAACTCAGCAAACACCTCATCCTCATGAATCAACTCACCCCGGTCTGCCTGTTCAACACCAACCACAAGTTTCTGTTGCAGGTCAGCAAGGCGCATCTCAAACAGACGATCGCGTTCTTCCAATAGTCGTAACCCTTCGCGGACAACCTCACTAGCGGATAGATAACGACCACTCTTGACCTTGGCATGAACCAAGGTTTCAAGTTCAGGAGTCAGCGAAACGTTCATAGGTTGGCGATGAGCTACAGGGCTGGCTTCATTCTAATGTCAAAGTTTGTTATTGGAGGACCTCAATGAGATGGGGTTATTTGCACAACCCCTCAAAAAGGTATAGTCCACTATGAGATATCTAAGACTTATTGGATAGGGAGTCGTGCCAACTGCTGAGCGATCGTCCTGATATCAATGGGTTCAGGCTGCTTACCGAACTCATAGCGTCACTGTAAAATTCCGCCAACTTACGAGAACAGGTCTGACTCTCGTCTTACATTGAGATTATCCGTCTCAAAATCGGGATGGACTAAATTTGGACTAAAGCGCCAGATTGTAGTACGCTGAAACGCTTAAAACTCGTGAGACTGATCCAAGGGCTAGAGAAGCAGCAGAGGGGCACCTGAGTCAGACTCCATGCTGCTTTTCCCCTCGTCTCACCAGGTTGAGTAATTGCGAACTCAGCAATGCGTCAAGCCTGAAGTTCCGACTCTAGCGTTGTCTGTGTGACAGTTAAGTGACGAGGAAATGAGGGTTGCAGAATATAGCTAAGTAGCGATATAGTCCAATTCTAGTCCGAGTCACTCTGAGCAATTTCTGTGACAGTTGCCGGGGTGTTACCCCATCTGATGAAACTCAGAGGATAATAAGTCATAGAGTTCTGGTAGCAGCCGATGACTCAACAACTTCTAGACACCGACGAAGACGAAATCATTCAAGATGGAGTCGTCACCGAACTTGACATCAGCCATCTGGTTATCGAAGACGATGGCTGGGATGAAGATGATATCGTCCATGAGCTTGATATTAGCCACCTCGTCATCGAGGATGACACCCCCGTGGACAACCTGCAATCTGAGAAACAGCAGCGGCTCTTAGTAGAACCCCTTTATAGTTCCAAAGCCTTACCCGCCCCCTTCCTAGCGGCTGCCAACGTGGGGTTATTCTACAAACTCAAAGGCGACCCGATCGTTCCCGATGTCATGCTCAGTTTAGGAGTGCAGTGCGCCGCTGATTTCTCCCAAAAACAAAACCGAGCTTACTTCGTGTGGGAGTTCGGCAAACTGCCAGAGGTCTGCATCGAGATTGTCTCCAACCAGGAAGGCGACGAACTTACCCTGAGCCGAAAGTCACAACAGAAGGGAAAGACAACCTCCAAGAAAGACCTGTATGCCCAAATCCATATTCCTTACTATGTCGTGTTTGACCCCCTCCAGCGGATGCAGAAGCAGAACGAGATGGACAGTGCCCTGTTAAGGGTGTGGTCAATTTCACCCAATGGCTACAGCGAACTGACACCTAGTGAGGGCATCAGTGCAACTGGGCAAGTAGTCTGGTTGAATGCAGTAGGGATAGGCTTGACTTTGTGGGAGGGGGAGTTTGAAGAAGACGTGACGCGGCTGTGGCTCCGTTGGTGCGACCAGGAGGGACAGGTTATTCCTACAGGTGCAGAAGGACGAGAGATTGAGCGTCAACGGGCAGAAACTGAACGTCAGGGCAGAGAGATTGAACGTCAACGAGCAGACCGACTAGCAGAGCGATTACGAGCAGCGGGAATCGACCCAGATGAAGTTTGAGTACTGCATTACTGCATTGAGTGAGTATTGCAGTAATGCAGTCATTCAACTTTACCCAATGCGTCTTCCAACAGTATTCTGACGATCTCAGCTTTTTTCTTCCCGGTTTGGGCTGCAAAAATGGACAATCTCTTGTGCATAGACTCAGGCAGATCTACGGTAAGTCTGATAGTTGCCTCCCTTTCAGGGGTATCTGTCAATCTGGTCATAAGGTTGCTTTTCTCTTTAATTTGAGGTTCTGCTGCTACTGGCTCTGATAATGATGGTTCTGGTTGAGGTAGACTTACCTCTGATTGTCCATAAACAAATTGCTCAGCTAAGGAATCCAATGGCTTGCGTTCTTTTCTTGTCATGTCATCAGCCCTAGCAGTTCTTTGAATAGGGCTTCGTATTCCCGTGCTGATTCCTTGGCGGGTCTACCGGACATCTCCCACACAGTTGCCCCTTGCCCAAAGGTGTCAGCAACGACCTGTTTCTGACAGATGACCGATTTGAGAGTTGTGATTTCAGAGATTTTCTGAAGAAATGCCAGCGCCTCGTCTAGGAGCTTCGTCCCCTTTACTGCACGGCTGATAAACATTGCCCCTTTGGGATGCCCCTGACGCACCGATTGAGCTTGACGTATGAGGCGAACGGTGTCAGTCGCAGAGTGCAAGTCTACCCCGGTAGGTTGGCACGGAATGATTGCTAAATCTGCCCTAAACAGAATGGCTCTAGTAGCTTCTGACAACCCAGCAGGGCCGTCTACAATCACGTAGTCAGTGTTTTCAGCTAATTCTGGTAGAGACTCCAGTAGTTCATCTGGAGATTGCATGACCTTAAATTGAGTGTCAATCTCTAAGGACTGCACCCAAGTTGAGCTAGAGCGCTGTGCATCAGCATCTACTAAAAGCACCCGCTTGTTTGTCTTAGCTAAAAGCCAATAGCAGAGATGCACCGCAGTTGTTGATTTTGAGCAGCCCCCCTTCTGATTCACTAAAGCGATGATTGGCATGATTGATACCTTACTAACTGCATTACTGCATTACTTATATCAGTAATTAATGCAGTAAATAAGGTAAAAGCTAGATGTTTAGGTCATCGACTACGTTAGGGAGCTTGAGTAGCATTGGAACCAAAAACCGAGTTAAGGTTTTGAATTACTCAAAACCCTCTTCAGAAGCGGGTTCACGCAAAGAACGAAGTTCTCCACGCTGAACTGAATCAGACAAGGCAAACGAATA
>Ga0163155_10006116_pt1 | contig 11768 bp, 10 predicted proteins | sample OliLakLV19SP4G1_FD_148611 | JGI IMG/M metagenome (GOLD analysis project Ga0163155, IMG submission 148611) | Freshwater microbial mat bacterial communities from Lake Vanda, McMurdo Dry Valleys, Antarctica - Oligotrophic Lake LV.19.SP4.G1 | ecosystem: Environmental > Aquatic > Freshwater > Lake >...
GTAAAAATATTACCGAGAGATTTAGACATTTTTTTACCATCTACCGTAATGAATCCTCCGTGGACCCAGTAGTGTACAAACTGCTTTCCCGTCACCGCTTCAGACTGAGCAATCTCATTTGTATGATGAGGAAACACTAAATCGGAACCCCCAGTGTGAATATCGATGGTTTCTCCGAGCGCAGAGACGCACATTGCAGAACACTCTATATGCCACCCCGGACGGCCTTTGCCAAACGGAGCATCATATGACACATCCCCATCATCTTCTGTGTAGAATTTCCACAATGCAAAATCTCGAGGATTCTCCTTGTCATATTCATCATGAGGAATGCGTTCTTGGACAGACTGCGTCAAATCGAGTCGAGCAAGTGCACCATAGTCTTTAGATTTCGCAATATTAAAGTACACACCATCTCCCGCGGTATACGCCACACCTTGATCGAGAAGTGTCTCGATCATTGTAATCATTTCTGTAACAGCACCTGTCGCTCGTGGAGTTTTATGAGGTAGTTTAATATTGAGTAACTGTAAGTCGTGCAGAAACATTTTTTCATATTTCTGTGTTACCGTAGATAAAGAAACACGTTCTTCCTGACTCTTTCGTATCGTCTTATCATCCACATCAGTAATATTCATCACCTGTGTTACCTCTAGTGTATTATACTCACACATTCGACGAAGGAGATCATTGAGTATGAATGTTCTAAAATTACCAATATGCGCCGGTCCATACACGGTAGGACCACAGTTATACATGGAAACATGACCCGGCACTATCGGTTGAAATAATTCCTTTTTACCAGTCAGTGTGTTATGTAAGTAAATTTCCATTGTTTTAAATAAGCACCTGAGATGCAGGAATTACATTCATTATTCCTTATTTTTGTTCGACTTTCTATTACTAAAACCATTTCTTGTAACTTGCGTATGCCACAGTAACTACAACCGATGTTATCATGATTCCCACCACTATCCAAAAACCGTACGGATGATTGAGGAAAGGCATGCCTTCCGGTCGAATAGCGAAAAGAACCGCGATAAAACTCAATGGAACAATAATGAATCCGAGAACGGTGAGTTGCTTTACCGTCTCATTCTGCTTGGCTGTGAGGAGTGAATTATTGGTCTCTCGTAAATCTCGAAGCATTTCAAGATTTGAACGAATACTTGTATTCATCTTTGCATACTGAGACATGATTTTTTCCATTTCAATACCGAATTCTTCACCAAACATTTTTATTCCATACTTGTGGAGTGAATCCAACACATCTTTGTGTATATCTGTCGTACGTTTGAATTCGATAAGTGTGCGAATAACCTTAGAAATAGAAATGAGCATCTCTCTTTCATTACCATTAAAAATCTGACTCGTGATATCGTCCGTCAACTCTTCAATGAGTGAGAGCTCCTCAAGCACTCCCTCGTACAACTCATAGAGAAGATTGAGAAATATATGCTGTGGTGTTGCGATATCCTCACGATGCAGCGCTTTTTTTACCTCCAGACCCTTTCCAAATTTTTCTAGAGAATCTACCGTGTCATACCGCACAGTAAGGAGAAGTTTCTCACCAATAACAAAATCAACTTCTTGATTAGCGTCTTTGCCATGTGAATGTTTCCACGCAGGGAAGTGAAGAATGCAGTATATATATCCATCACGAACTTCTATATGAGGCTTTCGAGTAGTTGAAAGAAGTTTGTGAGCTATGAAAGGGTGGATACGATGTTCATCAACGGCCTTCTGTATTTCATCGATCGTGCCGGAGTTCACGTCGATCCATGTTTCTTCGCCGTGTGTATATGTGTGTATCATGCATGTAAGTATATCGTTTAATTGTATTTGTGTGAATGATTGTATAGATACACAGATGTTTGACCCACGTGTGTTTTCTTGCGATAATTATGTTCATGCAAAATTTCTTTAAAAATCAAACTCAAGTTTTTACTGCCATAAGTATCGCACTCATTGTATTCGTACTTGGGTTTGCAACAGGACATCAAGTAAAATCAGACCAAACAGGGACAACCAACATTGTAAACAAAGAAGGTGCAAAAGCAGTAGACTTTGCACCGTTCTGGAAAGCGTGGCAACTCATCAATGACAAATACGTTCCAACAAACTCAACTACTACAGAACGAATCTCTGATCAAGCACGTGTATGGGGAGCAATAGAAGGTATGACAAAATCTCTCGGAGATCCGTACACTGTATTCTTCCCTCCTGTTCAGTCAAAGAGTTTTAATGAACAGATCAGTGGAAATTTTGAAGGAGTGGGTATGGAGGTAGGTATTCGAGATAGCATCCTCACCGTCATCGCACCACTCAAAGGTACTCCTGCATACAAAGCTGGTGTTAAATCAGGTGACAAAATCATCAAAATCAATGCAACAAACACAGAATCTCTCAGTGCAGACCAAGCAATTGCACTCATTCGTGGCAAGGCGGGAACTGTGGTAACAATTCTTGTCGTGCGTGATGGGGTAAAAGAGCCGTTTGAAATCAGCATCACACGTGCTGTAATTGATATTCCAACAATCGACACTGAAATAAAAGATGATGTATATATTATTCACCTATATAACTTCTCACGAATCTCTCCTGAACTATTCCGAAGCGCACTTCGATCGTTTATCGAGTCTGGAAAAACAAAACTCATCCTTGATCTACGAGGAAACCCCGGTGGGTACCTCGATGCAGCAATCGATATGGCGAGCTGGTTCCTCCCGCTTGGAACAACTGTAGTGAAAGAAGATTTCAGAGATACAAAAGATTCTCAGGTATACACAAGTAAGGGTAATAACGTATTTAATGATAACTTAAAAATGGTAGTGCTTATCGATGGGGGATCAGCCTCAGCATCAGAAATCCTTGCGGGTGCACTCCATGAAAATGGTAAAGCAAAGCTTGTCGGAACTCAGTCGTACGGCAAAGGATCTGTGCAAGAACTCATTCCGCTTACCGATGACACATCTATCAAAATCACTGTCGCAAAATGGCTCACCCCAAAGGGCACATCTATTTCACATGGAGGACTCACTCCGGATGTTGTGATTAAACTCGACGAAGAAGCATTCAAGAAGGGTACAGACAACCAGATCAACAAAGCGATTGAGATCCTCGGACAATAGATTTTGGCGACAAAATTCAAAATATGTTAGGATACTCACATGAAAATAATATTACTTAAAGACATACAGAAAGTTGGTAAAAAATATGATATCAAAGATGTAGCAGAAGGTTACGCCACAAACATGCTCCTGCCCAAAGGACTTGCCATGATTGCAACAGGTCCTCTAATGGCTAAAATTCAGGCAGAAAAAGAACGTGCAAATACTGAAAAGAAAATACAAGGTGAATTGCTTATAAAAAGTCTCGAGACAATCAAGGGTATGCAAATCACTGTGAAAGGCAAGGCTAATGAAAAAGGCCATTTATTTGCAGGTATTACAAAAGACATGGTTCTCGATGCAGTCAAAAATAAGACTCGTCTCAACCTCGACCCAGAGTCAATCATACTCGACAAACCAATCAAGGAAACAGGTGACCACAGCGTTTGGGTTTCTGCGGGTGGTAAAAAAGTAGATTTCATTCTCACTATTGAAAAAGAATAGAAAACAAAAAACCACTTTGAGTGGTTTTTTGTTTTCTATTCTTAAACTACATGCACAACTTTCTTAATCTTCATTGTGTTGTCGAAATGCATCTTTCGTTTAGTTCCAAACTTGATTGTTCCCGGTCGGAGAGCAAATAGTGTGTGATCAACTCCCATACATTTTTACCAGGCAAAACATCCGTACCGCGCTGACGGATAATAATAGAACCTGCGATTGCCTTGTCGCCTTCGGTTATTTTGACGCCAAGATACTTTGGATTCGAATCTCGACCGTTTTTAGTTGTTCCAGCTGATTTCTTATGTGCCATACTAGGTTGTAAGTGGTAAAAACTGTGTTAAAATACAGTGGTATGAGTATATACGATACCGAGGGAAAAATCAACCCTGGAACGGACATACCTTTTAGCGACAACACAAGCTCTGAAAAACGAGTATCTTTTCATGACAAAATCAAGCCTTTCTACACACTTCTCCTTATTGTTGTCGTAGCGAGTATTTTCTTTGCACTAGGCAGACTCTCCCAATTTGAAGAGCAGAAAAAACCAATACAAATCCTCAATCCCGCGACTCTCCAGACCACCTCAGTAATACTTTCAACACCACAAAAGACTGAGTCCACAAAAAATCGTGCAACAGCTGTCCAAAAAATCCAAACCTCAACAACAACTCCAGCTGGCGGAGAAGTCATCGGTGTCAAAACTTCGAAAAAATATTATTTCCCATGGTGCGGAGTAATGAAGCGAGTCAAGCCAGAAAACAAAGTGCCTTTTTCTTCGTCTGAAGCCGCTAAATCAGCTGGATACGTAGCTGGTGGAGGGTGCAAGGGACTTAAATGAGTATACTGCAAACATCTTACTTTTTTTAACAATATTTGGTATAGTGTAGGCACACAGCATATGCACGCACCAGAACTCATAGAAAACCGTTCAACCAAAGATGGTATGAATGGGTATTCATCTGAATATACTATTATCATTTTTTACAAGTATATTCACGTGGAAGATCCAGAAACACTCCGAAAATCTCAACGGAGTCTCTGTGAACGACTCAATATTAAAGGACGTATCATTGTCGCCCACGAAGGCATCAACGCCACCATGGAGGGCACGACAAAAAACATAGAAGCATATATATGCGAGTACCTATCGGACCCGCGATTTTCTGATACACACATTAAACGAAGCGAGGGAACAGGAGAAGCCTTTCCTAAACTATCAGTAAAAAACCGCAAAGAAATCGTATCACTTCACCTCGAAGAAGATTTCAGCCCAACCGAAGTAACTGGAACACATCTCAAACCAGAAGAACTTAAAGAGTGGTTCGCCGAAAAAGAGGTAGGTAAAGATTTCTATATCATAGACATGCGTAATGACTATGAATACAACATTGGTCGCTTTCAAGGGTCTATACTTCCAAAGCTATCAAACTTTAGAGATGTGCCACGTGTACTCAGTGAACTTGAAGATCTAAAGGATAAACCTGTGCTCACTGTGTGCACCTTTGGTGTACGGTGCGAAAAAGCTTCTGGGTTTCTCATTAAAAATGGCTTCACAAATGTGTACCAGCTTGATGGGGGAATCGGTACATATATGGAAAAATTTCCTGCACAAGAATTTCAGGGGTCTCTGTATACATTCGACAGACGAATCACTATGGATTTCGACCCGAAAGACAAACATGTTGTAGTGGGGATATGTGCTCTGTGTGGAAATCCCTCAGAAAGATACGTAAACTGCAGGAATCAAAAATGCAACAAACATTTTATTTCCTGTGAGAGTTGCACCGCCGACACACAGCATTGTGGTGAGGATTGCCGACTACAATCAACATGATCAAATTTCATTACTACATTCCAATTATTTTACAGAAAATAGGGTGTGTAGTTTTTTTTACTTTGTATAAAATATTTGTTCGGATAGAAATCCACGGCAAAGAGAATCTTTCTAATCTCTCGGCACCGGTACTTTTGGCTGCAAACCACACAAGTGAACTCGACGTCACTGCAATACCTCTCGTATTGCCTTTTTTTTCATCTTTTTTTCCTATCTATTTTGTTTCTAATAAAACAGAGAAGTACAAAACATTTGGATGGAGAAGCTATATTTACGGAGGAGTCTTTTTTAACCTCCTTGGAGCATACGCGGTGCATTCTGGTAGACAAAATTATGCATGGGCACTCAATGACCACATGAAGCTTCTGCGCAAAGGTAAAACTATCTGTATTTTTCCAGAAGGAAAGCGTACACGAAACGGAGTTATGAATCCTGCACGTGGAGGACTTGGCTTCATGGCATACACTGCAAGTGCAACAGTTGTGCCTATCGCCATAGATACATTTTTTAACATATCAATGTGGGACTTTTTCACATTCCAAAGAAAAGTGGTGATCACTATAGGAAAACCAATGTCATCCAAAGAAGTGGTGTCTGTAAAAAATCCACGGGTAGCAGACTTCCAACATGGCTCACAGATTGTTTTAGATAAAATAGCAGAGATGTTAGAATACTCACATGAAGAGTATTAGAGAGTGCTTAAAAAGCATACAATTCGTATGTGCATATCCATTTCGTTTTACACCAAAACAAACAACTCCTATAGGGTTCTTTAAATACTCCAAAAAATGTGGTAATATGAGCACATGTCAGAACCCAGAGTATACACTCGTTCTCCACTCAAAACATCCCTTTCATTAGGACTGTTTTTAGCTTTACGCCAAGTTCGAAGATCGAGTGTGGGAACAACGGCTCTCATCATTTTTGTCATGATGCTCACATTCCTTAACCTCGTCGTCGTGCGTGGAGTACTCGTTGGTCTCATTCAGTCATCAACCAATGTATTCAAAGAAAAATATGCAGGGGACATTCTGATCTCATCTCTACCTAAGAAAGATTATATAGAAGGAAGTTCAGAAATCATCAGTATTGTTAAAAATCTCCCGTGGCTCACTACCTACTCACCACGATATGCAGAAAGTGGAACTGTCGAAGGTACATACAAAGAACGTATCGACTTCACTGAAAGTGCCAACCTCTCTGCAGGACTGGTGACAGGTGTTGATCCCGAACTGGAAGAAAAAACTACAGGACTCTCAGATGCGATAATAGAAGGAAGATACCTCACTCCAGAAGACACTGATTCTATTTTAATCGGAGCAAACTTACTTAAAAAATATCTCCCTATTGAAGCGCCAGGTATTTCACTTCTCGAAAATGTTGAGGTGGGGTCTCGCGTGAGACTTAAAATAAATGGATTTGTAAAAGAAGTCACTATTGTCGGTGTACTCAAAAACAAAGGCGAGTTCGACCAGCGTATCGTCATGCTCGATAGTTCACTTCGTACACTCATTGGGCGATCTGACTACAATGTAGACGAGATTGCTATAAAAATAAAACCTGGAGTTGATCCTGAAATAGTAAAACAAGCACTTGTCACGGCAGGTGTAGGGAAAAACGCACGCGTTCAGACAGCAGACGAAGCACTTCCAAAATTTCTTAAAGATATTAAAGATACATTTGGATTACTCGGTAACGTAATAGGATCGATTGGACTTGTGGTTGCGTCTATCACTATATTCATCGTGATATACATCAATGCAATCACTCGACGAAAATTCATTGGTATCATGAAGGGTATCGGTATCGACTCACGAGCTATTGAATTTTCGTATATTCTCCAATCTGTCTTCTATGCTTTTATGGGTGTAGTTGTTGGACTCATTATTTTGTACGGATTTCTTGTTCCATTTATCGATGCGCACCCAATCAACTTCCCATTCTCAGACGGTATTCTGGTAGCAGAAGTTTCAAACACACTCATTCGTGCAGGACTTCTTCTGTTTGCAACGATATTTGCAGGATACATACCAGCACGACTTGTAGTGAGGCAGAATACACTCGATGCAATATTGGGAAGGTAGGGAAGTGAGTGCTAAAAATAAAATAAATAATACACACAAATGATAGAAGTAAAAAATCTTACAAAATCATATACGAGCGGAGAATCTATTCTTGTAGTACTCAAGGATCTTTCCTTTTCTGTTCCAGAAGGTCAATTCCTAGCTATCACAGGGCGGTCTGGATCTGGCAAATCGACACTCCTCTATCAGCTTGGACTTCTTGATAGTCCAGATGCAGGGGAAATCACGGTGGGGGGCTTCCATGTTGCATCACTCGACAAGGACGCGCGAACACAGTTTCGTCTTCAAAAACTCGGGTATGTCTTTCAAGACTACGCGCTCATTCCAGAATTAACGGCACTCGAAAACGTTCTCATTCCACTCCTCATGCTCGGACACAGCAGAGAACAAGCGACAAAAGACGCAATATCAGCGATTGAAAAGCTTGGACTCCAAGACCGCATAAACAACCTGCCGAGCCAACTCTCTGGAGGTCAGCAACAACGAGTCTCCATCGCTCGAGCCATCGCACACAATCCGCAAATTATATTTGCAGATGAACCGACAGCAAACCTTGATACAGAAACATCAAACTCAGTACTTAATGCATTTCTTGATTTACACAAACAAGGGCAAACTATCATCATGGTGACTCACGAGCATGAGTACGCCAAGATGACGGACAGAATTATCGTACTCTCGGATGGAAAAATTATTGAGGACACATTACAATAAACATATGATCACAAAAACAAAAAATTACATACAAACTCACAAGAAAATTTCTATCGGTGGGGGAGTTATTATTCTCATTGCACTCTATTTCATACTGAGTGGAGGAAATAACAAAGCAGAAACTCTGACTGCAGAAAGAGGTTCTGTTGTCGAACAAGTCATCCTGACTGGAAAGGTAACGCCTGCAGATGAAGTAAACCTCGCGTTTGACCGTTCAGGAAAAGTCTCTGGAACATATGCCAAAATAGGAGATGAGGTGTACGTAGGACAAACCCTCGTCACACTCGACGCTTCGGAGGTGAGTGCAGACTACGCCAAAGCACAGGCGAATGTTGCCACAGAACAAGCTCGGCTGGATGAACTCAAAAGAGGTTCACGTCCAGAGGAAATTGCAATATCAGAAAGCGAAGTGACGAATGCACAAACAGCACTTGCAAATGCAGAGGATAAATTACGAACATCACTATATGAAGCGTATTCAAAATCTGATGATGCCGTACACAACACAATCGACCAACTCTTTTCAAATCCAAGGAGTTCAAACCCACAAATTAGTATTCAAATAAACGATACCCAGCTTAAAAACGACATCAACAACCTTCGGTATCAGGCTGAAACATTACTCACCACATGGGACCAAAACCCAAAAAGCACATCGAGAGAAACCATTGTAGACATTTCAAGCAAACTCAATATGGTAAAAATGTTTGCAGACAAGGTGGCGGGGGCAGTCAACGCTCTTTCATCGAACTCTTCGATTTCTGCAACAACAGTAGACTCGTACAAAGCAGGGGTTTCAAGTGCGCGAACAAACCTCATTAGTGCCCAGAATGCGATCTCTACAGCAGAAGAAAAACTAAATACATCAAAGTCAGTATTACTCATTGCTCAGAAAAACCTCACACTCAAAAAAGTAGGAACGTCTGCCGAAGAGATTCGTGCACAGGAAGCTCGTGTACTTCAATATGATGCTCAAGTTCAAGCTGTGGGGGCGCAACTCGGAAAAATGACTCTCCGATCACCACTTGCAGGCATCGTTACAAAACAAGATGCAAAGAGGGGGGAGATTGTTTCTGTGGGAACTCCAGTTGTGTCTGTAATTTCAAATAACAACCTTGAAATAGAAGCTAATGTATCAGAAATCAGTGTGGGTAAAGTGCAGATAGGAAATCCTGTTGCGATTACCATGGATGCATTTCCAAGGAAAACATTCAACGGAACTGTGACATACATAGAGCCAGCAGAGACCCTCATTGACGGAGTAGTGAATTTTAAAATAACGATTGCTTTCAGTGAAAAATACCCAGAACTTAAAACGGGACTTTCAACAAACCTTGAAATCAAAACTGCAGAAAAAATGGATGTTGTGAAGATTGCGTCATACGCCGTAACTACTCGAGAAGGGAAGTCGTATGTAACAAAAAAAGAAGGTAATAAAAACAGAGAAGTAGAGGTGACTACCGGATTTAGGGGCTCTGACGGATTCGTAGAAGTACTCACCGGACTCACTTCAGGAGATATCGTGGTCCTCACAGGTGTGAAGAAATAAGAAAAAATTCCACTCAGTAGCGCACGCGAACAGTGGAATTTTTTGTGTATATTAATCAACAGAAATCTCTTTACAACCAATCTAGTTAGGAGTATAAATACACTATACACATCAGATCGCTCCATGGCGACACGCATGAAAAAAAATACTCTACAATTTAAGTCAACCTCTTTTCTCCTTAACCTGTTTTTTATTTTTCTCTTTTTACTATCCACAACACAGACTGTGTTTGCTGTAGAAGAACCTTCGTACGGGAATTTAGGTGATGACATTGTATTTCCTTTATTCAGTACACTGAACGTAGTATCTCAGACTCTCGGTAGAAACCTCAGTGGTACACTTCAAAACATAGACATTAAGTCTAATTTTGATTCACTCCGAGTATATGGCATGACTATGGATATTTCTTTATATGAATGCGATGATGATACGTATGGAGGTAAATTTAATGGTCTTGGACCAAAATGTGCCGAACTATTTCGAACAAAATATAGCTCAACGACGTATTCTGGAAACGGCCAACCAACGATACAAACCTTCCTAACACCTCCAGCTGTTTTAGACCCATTAAAATACTATCTATTTAAACTTGATGGATACTCACCGAACAATTTACTAGTCAATGGTAGTACCGTAGATTCTGTAGAAGGCAGATGTTACGAATTAAAACTCAGAACGCGTGCTTCATCATGTGGATCTGTCTCAGACCTCTATTTTAATCTTTATGGAGTTACAAAATCCTCAACGACACCTCCAGTTTTAGAAGGAAATTCCAACGTACTTTTCATACCAGGATTTGAATCAAGCAGACTATACAGACAAAAAGGCGCTCCCTGTCTCAACTGCGAGGATCAGCTCTGGGAACCTAATGGGAATAGTGATGTGGAAGATTTATATCTGAACACTGATGGAACAAGCAAAAATACAGACATATACACAAGAGATATAATTAAGGAAACGAATACACCTGTGTGGGCGGGATTTATTGGACAAAATATATACAAAAGTTTTTCCAACACAATGGACACACTTGTGACTGACAAAAAAATGGCAGAATGGAAAGCCTTTCCATATGACTGGAGACAAAGTCCAGACGATGTCGTAGTCACTCCACAAAAAATTGAGAATAATGAAACGGTTTCGCTTGTAGACACACTAGAAAAGCTAGTGCTTTCATCCAAAAGTGGCAAGGTGACTATTATTGCACACAGCAATGGGGGCCTTGTGGCAAAGGCACTACTCAAGAAACTCCAAGATGATAAGACTGCAAGAAAAAGCATCCTCATAGACAAGGTAGATGTGCTCATGCTCATTGCAAGTCCACAACTCGGCACACCGAGTGCTATTCCTGCAATTTTACACGGATACGACCACCGGATTGGATTTGGGATCATTTTAAGTGAAGCATACGCCCGAGAACTCGGTAGAAACATGTCTGGTGCATACGGGCTTCTGCCATCACAGAAATACATACAGACAGTTCCAGTTGCACCAGTTACTTTTATAAAAACTGCACTTGGAAATGGAACAATTGCTCCATTTATATCAGCATACGGAAGCACCACAGATACGTATCTAGAATTTCAAAACTTTTTGAAGGGAAGCGAGGGAAGAGCTCATCCGGAACCAAATGACATACTTTCTCCCATTAAACTTTCAAGTAATCTACTATCAAAAGCTGAAAATCTACACACAAGTATAGATAACTGGATACCGCCAGCAACTCTCAAGGTAATCCAAATAGCAGGATGGGGAATAGACACAGTGGCAGGGTTTGAATACATACCAAAACACACATGTATCAAAAATATAAATGGAGCAGGATGCACAAACAAGTATGTTCTTGATCAACAACCAATTTTCACAATTGATGGAGACAAGACTGTGGTAACACCGAGTGCTTTGAGTATGGGTGGGGAGAAGTGGTGGGTGGATATAAATAAATACAACATTGGTTTTAAAATTAATCGAGA
>Ga0163155_10006117_pt1 | contig 11768 bp, 10 predicted proteins | sample OliLakLV19SP4G1_FD_148611 | JGI IMG/M metagenome (GOLD analysis project Ga0163155, IMG submission 148611) | Freshwater microbial mat bacterial communities from Lake Vanda, McMurdo Dry Valleys, Antarctica - Oligotrophic Lake LV.19.SP4.G1 | ecosystem: Environmental > Aquatic > Freshwater > Lake >...
TCGTTGGTCAGCAGCAGCAGCCCCTCGCTCGCCTTGTCGAGTCGCCCAACGGGACCCACGAACGGCAGCGTCGGGTCGGTCAGGCAATCGTAGATGGTCGCCCGCCCCTGCGGGTCGCCGCGGGTGGTGACCAGCCCGCGCGGCTTGTTCACCGCGAGGTACACCCGCTCGACCCGGCCGACCCGCTGGCCGTCGATCTCGATCATGGCGGTTTCCGGCCGGAAGCGGGAACCGGGATCGCGGATGACCGTGCCATTCACGGTGACCCGCCCCGCCTCGACCAGACGTTCGCCTTCGGCGCGCGAGCAGAGCCCCAGCTTCGACAGGCCGCGCGCGATGCTGACGGTCCCGCTGGTCACCTTGGCTTGACGCTTCCGGGGTGGGCTCATGGACCGCAGGCCACTACAGCCATCGCCGCACCCGGGCGGTGTAGGCGCGATAGGGTTCGCCGAACTTGGCGGCCAGATATCGCTCCTCCCGCCGTACGACGCCAAAGTGCAGCACCAGAACGACCGGGACCAGGAAGAGGAGCGGCCAGACCGTGGCGACCGCGACGGTGATGCCGAGATAGAGGCCGAGCAGGAAGAGGTAGAGCGGATTGCGGGTGAATCGGAAGGGGCCCGAGGTCACGATCGTCGTGGCTGGCTTGCCGGGGTCGATGTTCGTGCCCGCCCCATGCATCGTGCGTTGCCCCCAGAGACCTAACGCTGCCGCAACAGTCAGCAGCGCGGCGGAGAGGAGAATCCGCGCGGATTCCGAGATGGAAAGGTTCCACGGCCGGAGCCACTGCAGCAGGAGGCCGATGCCCAGCGTTCCCGCCACCAGGCCGGGCGGAAAGACCAGGACACCTGGATTGTCGCGCTCTGATTCCGCCATCTGTCACTCTCCTGTTGCTGCCGAGTCTGCGCGCCTCACGCGATCGCAAAGGCGCGGACCGGAAAGGTGCCGAATCCTCTGACCTTGACCGGCACCGCGAAGAACCGGCTGCCGCGATCCGGCAGCGCCGCCAGATTCTGCAGATGCTCCACGATCGGGATGTCGTGCCCGAGCAGGGTGGTATGAACCGGGCGCTCCCCGGTTTCAATGCTGTCGATGTTCAGCGAGTCAATGCCGACCAGCGCCACGCCGGCGTCCACCAGCCAGTCGGCGAGGGCGCTGGTCAGGTAGGGGTGTCCTTCGAAATAGGCATCGGTGCGCCAATGCCGATCCCACCCGGTATGGATCAGGACGGCCCGGCCGCGGACCTGATCGGGCGTGAACGGCAGACGGTCGATCGCTGGTCCCGCCTGATGGGAGAGGCGTGCCACGAGGCAATCGAGGTTGGCCAGCGAAGTGAGCGGGAGGTCCGCAAGGTCCTTCCCATCGGCGTAACGGTGGAAGGGACTGTCGATATAGGTCCCGGTATTCGCGATCATCTCGATCTTGCCGATCTGGAACTCGGTCCCGGGGGCATAGCGCGTGTGGGAGTCCTTGCGGCTCAGGTAGTCGCAGATGACGGGGGCCGGAAGACCCTTGTAGGTAATCATTCCATGCTCGACAGTATGGCTCACGTCGATCAACCGCTTGGGGGATGGCATGAAACCTGGAAGGCTCAGGGTGGAGGCAGCTCCCGCCGGTGATCCCGGGAGCGCCGCTGACTACGGACGCGAGAACACCGAACCGTGCGGTACCGCCGCTCCGGTGGCGCCATGGGGCCAGCCGTCGCGAGCGAAGCTGACGCCGGGAGTGGTTGCCGCCGGGTCCCGGAAGGAGGAATCGATCTGGAGTGCCCCGGTGCGCCGGTCCAGGTTCACCAGAAAGAGCCGTGATCTTTGGTCGTTCACGATGAGGCGCGATCCGCCCTCGTCGAGCGCCAGCCAATGCGGCCTGAACGTCGAATCGAATGCCACTCGCCCGATCTCGACCGGATGCGCCGGGTCTCCGACGTCGAGCGTCACCAGGGCATGCTCGTCGGGGACCGTCTGGATCCACAGCGATCCGATCAGGATCGGCACGGCGCAGTTTTCGCCGCCGAACGCCCGAAGGAAATCGACCTGGGCGGTCGGACCGTCGATTCCGGTCACCCGATAGAAACCGCAGGTGAAGGTCGCAAGCAGCACGGTACGACCATCCGGCAACACCCGTGGCTCGCCGGGAAACAGGTGGTGGTCCGCTGGCCCGGACTTCCTTGAGCTATCGTGCTGATGACCGTCGCCCTCCTGCGTTGCGGGGAGCTCGATGGTCTGCAGCAGCGCGAGGTCGGAGAGCCGCCAGATCTGCACATGCGCCCCGAAGTCACCGGTCATATCGGTGCTGGTGGACACGACACGATCGATCTCCGGCAATACTGCCAGGCTGTACGGGCGCAGCTGCGCGCTGTCGATCGCCTGTGCCCGTGCGCTGCTCGCGCGGACCAGCTTCCCCTGCCGGTCAAGCTCGACCAGTCCACCGGGAGGGATGTTGGTCGCGCCGCGTCCCTGGAAGGTGGCGAGCAGGTGACCGTTGGGGAGTTGCACAAAAGAATGGGGGAAACCGAACCCCCCCAGTTCCGTGAAGGAGCCCAGGAGCCGCGGAGCATCGGGGCGTGTGAGGTCGAAGCGGAATGTCCGGCCAGCCCCGAATCCATTGGCAAACAGCAGGCGGTCCCGCTCGAGTTGATGCTCGGTGTGGTGCGGCCTGGTTGAGCGCGCACCCACCGGCAGGGTGGAGAGGACCTGGGCGTAGGTCGGCGAACCGGGCCGCACGTCGATCACGGCGAGGAAGTCGCTGTCGAGCGTATCGGCGTCGCCGGTCCACACATAGAGGTACGGCGCCGGCGGCGGTGCCTGGGCGGCGCTGACGGTCGGCCAGAAGGTGAGCAGCGCAACTGTGAGCCAGCGGGGTGTGCGAGTCGTCACGACGCTCCAGTGCAGGTGGTTCATGTCCAGGTACTCTCGGGAAAAGATATCAGCTCGCCAGGTCCGGTTAGACTGCTCCCTGCGGCCGTTCGACCCGCAGCCGGACAAAGAGATAGAGATGGCTGGCGATGAGCAGCGGCACAAGAAAAGTCGGGAGGAGGCTCAGCGGCAGGCGCAGGAGCGCCTGCATCGACCAGGGGTCGGCCTGCGCCAACCGGGATGCGGTCGCCACGACATAAAGGATGTCCAGCAGACCGAGGAGATTCCAGGCGAGCAGCCAGGGACGGCGCCGCGCGAGGTCGGGCACGAGCAGCACCAGAACGAGTGCGCCGGTGGCAATGAGGATATCACCCCATCCCCCCGGAATTGCGAAGTCGTACGGCAGTTCGCCGCGACGGTAGAGCACAAGGAAATAGATCCCGATGAATCGAGTCAGATGGAGCGCCACGATCTGACGCAGGTTGAGGCCGGCGAGCCAGAGGTGGAAACCGGGCAGCACCGCCCCGGCCGCGACCAGCGCGAGCGTCAGTCCCACCAGGATCAACTGGGGTGCCGGCGGCCGGAGCAGCGCGACCTGGCCGGTGGCCGCCAGGCCGATGGCCACGAGGAGCCAGCAGCAGCCGACGCCAAGATAGAGGCGGGGACTGGACGGTGTCCGGGTCATGTTGTCTCCAGTGACGGAGGAACGGCCGTCGACGAGTGGATGCTGAAGCGGGGGGCCAGGGGCGCGGAGGATCGCAGGTGCTCACCCGCCGCGCAGCGCCACGAATCCCGCGAGCAGGCTCAGGGCCAGGACGAGGGGGGTGTAGTAGCGGCTGTCCATCCGGCCGAAGGGGGTGTCACGTTCGCGCTTGAACAGTCCCACGTACCGGAAGTCGCCGATGCCGCGCAGCAGCAGGACCGCCGCGACCCCCGCGGCCCCGATCATCCGGATGCTCTTCGGCAGCAGGGCGACCCCGATGCCACCGCGCTGCAACAGAAGAAATGCGGCGAGAAAGAGCAGGGCGGCGACGACAAGCGTGATGCCGCGGCCCGGGGCGAGGACCGGTGTGCCATCCCGCCGGGTGGGGATGACCGCGCCGGAAGATGAACGGCGCCCGAACGCCCAGGCAACATGAGCCATGCCGATGCCGCCGAGCACCAGCGCGCCGAGAATGGAAAGGGTGTGAACCACGGAAGGCCTTCGCGTCTGCCCGATCCGCACGGCGCGGAGCTGCTGGCCCGGCAAAGCTGCAGGAGGCGCCGTCGCCCGGCAAGGCGGAGGTCCGCGCTACCCTCTAGCGTCCGCGGGGGGAGTGTGCCCAACTTCCATCCCACCCACTATCGCCGGGGGACCTGCTGGGTACCACCGCCGCCGGACCGAAAGAGCCGCCGTCGAGCGATCCACAGCTCGACGAACATCAGTTGACGGCCCGCCACGCCGGGCTGAGCTACGTCACGGATGGCTTCGCCGGCATCCGCCGGCGCCGGGCAGGGAAGGGATGGACCTTCCTTGCCCCGGACGGCACGCGCGTCACCGATCCGACGGAGCGCAAGCGCATCCTCGGCCTGGTGATTCCGCCGGCGTGGACCGATGTGTGGATCTGCCCCGATCCCGCGGGACACATCCAGGTGACGGCGCGCGACGCCAAGGGCCGCAAGCAGTACCGCTATCACCCGCACTACCGGGCCGCCCGCGACCAGTCGAAGTTCCGCCGCATGCTCGAGTTCAGCGAGTTCCTGCCGCTGATCCGCGAGCGGGTCGAGCGTGACCTGCGGCAGCCCAACCACTCCAGCAGCCAGATTCTCGCCACGGTCGTGCGGCTGCTCGACAAGACGCTGATCCGTGTCGGCAACGACGAATACGCCCGGGACAACAAGTCGTTCGGCCTGACCACGCTGCGAGAGCGGCATGTGGAGGTGAAGGGCGACAAGATGCGATTCACCTTCCGCGGCAAGAGCGGCGTGAGTCACTCCGTCTCGATCACCGACCGGCGACTCGCCCGCATCGTGCAGCGCTGCCAGGACCTGCCGGGCCAGGAGCTGTTCCAGTACCTCGACAGCAACGGCAAGCGGCAGACGGTGTCATCGGGCGACGTGAACGGCTACCTGCAGGATATCACCGGCGGGGTGGTCACGGCCAAGGATTTCCGGACCTGGGCCGGGACGATGCTCGCCGCGCGCGAGCTGCGCAGCCTGGGTCCCGCAACAAGCCAGAAGGAAGCCGAGCGCAATGTGGTCCGCGCCATCGACGCGGTGGCCCAGCGGCTGGGTAATACCCGCGCGGTGTGCCGCAAGTATTACGTGCATCCGGTCCTGCTCTCGGCGTATTTCGAGGGCCGCACCGCGCCCGTCGCACCGCCCGTCGAAGGCAAGCGCCGCGAACGTCCTACCGGCGCGCTTCGGCGGGAAGAGGTGGTGGTGCTGCAGTTTTTGCAGGGGGGATGAAGCAGCCGTCAGCGGTCGGCCAACCGCCCAACCGCCCAATCGCCCAATCGCCCAATCGCCTCATCGCCCAACCACCCTATGCGCCCAGCTCTCCTCCTCGCCCTCCTCGCTGCCGCTCCGCTCGCCGCGCAATCGCGCGATGGCTGGCCGCTGCATGGGCATGACCTCGGCGGCCAGCGCTTTTCGCCGCTCGCCGCCATCGATACCACCACTGTCGCGCGGCTGGTGCCGAAGTGGACCTTTCACAGCGGGGTGACGGCCACCTTCCAGGCCACGCCGATCGTGGCCGGCGGGGTGATGTACGTCTCGCTGCCGTTCAGCGGCGTGGCGGCGCTGGATGCGGCCACGGGTCATGAGCGATGGCGCTACACCCACAAGTCACTCGTCGAGAAGTTCTGCTGCGGGCCGGCCAATCGCGGCGTCGCGGTGGCGCATGGCATGGTGTACATCGGGACGGTGGATGGACGGCTGGTCGCGCTCGACGCACGGACCGGTGCGCCGGTGTGGGATATCACGGTCGCGGAGTATCAGGGCACGACCGAATCGAACAGCCAGTTGCAGCAGGATGATCCGCTGTCGCAGGTCGGCAAGACCGGCTCGACCGGTGTCGGCATCAGCGCTGCGCCGCTGGTCCACGATGGCAAGGTGTTCGTCGGCATCGCAGGGGTGGGTTACGGCCTGCATCCTGACCAGGGTCTCGCGGTCGTGGGGGTCGCGGGGCAGTACGGCCGACCGGGACTGATGGCCGCCTTCGACGCGAAGACGGGCAAGCCGCTGTGGCACTTCGACGTGACCGCCGCTGGCTGGGAAGGAGCATTCACCAACGCCACGCCCGATGGCGTTCAGATGCAGCGCGACATTGAGGGGGAGCGGGCAGCGGCAGCGGCACATGCCGATGCCTGGCGCTACGGCGGCGGGTCGATCTACGCGAGCCCGGTCATCGATCGCGAGCGCCACCTGCTCATCTTCGGCACCGGCAACCCCTCGCCCCAGATGGCGGATGCCTCCCGACCGGGCGACAACCTGCACACCTCCTCGCTCGTCGCGCTCGACCTGAGGACCGGGAGACTGGTCTGGTCCTATCAGCAGGTGCCGCACGATCGGTGGGGCTATGATGTCGCCAGCTCGCCGGTCCTGCTCGACGTTACCGTCAACGGCACGCGCATCCCCGCCGTCGCGCATGCGAGCAAGACCGGCTGGGTGTTCGTGCATGACCGGCGCGACGGCCGCCTGCTGTTCAAGTCGGAACCGTTCGTGCCGCAGCGCAATCTCTTTACGCCACCGCAACCCGGTGAGGGTGTGGTGGTCGCACCCGGCATCGCCGGCGGATCGAACTGGTCTCCTTCCGCGTACGATGCGAGCCGGCAGCTGTTCTTTGTCGGTGCGCTGCACCTGCCGACCCGCTACATCTCGCACGAGGTCACGCGGCCCGACGGCACGATGCTGCAGTACGCCAGCACCCAGAACACCACCGAGGCATGGGGAACACTGACCGCACTCGATCTGGGTGCTGGCGGCCGCATCAGCTGGCAGGTGAAGACCGAGGAGCCACTCATCGGCGGGGTGCTTGCGACGGCGGGCGGCCTGGTCTTCTCGGGGGCAGGGAAGGGGAAGTTCGCGGCGTTCAGCAGCAGTACCGGCGCGCAACTCTGGTCGTGGCAGTGCGACGCCGGCGTCAATGCGCCGCCGATCAGCTATGCCGTGGGCGGGAAGCAGTATATCGCGGTGGCGGTCGGGGGGAATGCGCTGTTCGGATTCACCCAGGGAGACATGGTGATGGCGTTCGGGTTGCCGTGATCGAGTGTCCCAGCTCTGGCAGGCGCGGAGCAATGGCTCCGCGCTACCGGCGCTCTACTCTGCTCCCGGCAGGCGCGGAGCAAGGGCTCCGCGCTACCGGCGCTCTACTCTGCTCCCGCCTCGTATACCACATTCCCGTCCAGCACCGTCAGCCGCACGCTGGCATCCTTCACGCTGTCTACCGGCAGCGCGAAGATGTCGCGGTCCCAGACGACGAGATCCGCCAGCATCCCCGGCTGCAGAATCCCCTTCTTCGTCTCCTGGAATTCCGCGTACGCCGGCCCGCTGGTGTAGCTCTGCAGCACCGGCACGAGCGGCAGCCGCTGGGAAGGGACGAAGCCGCCCGCAGGCAGGCCGGCGGGAGTCTGTCGAGTGAGTGCCGTGTGGAGGCCGGGCCGCGGATCGATCCCCACCACCGGCCAGTCGGTGCCGAAGGCGAGGCGACCACCCGCATCATGAATGCCCTTCCAGTTCCAGGCGCGCGACGCGCGCTCCGGCCCGATGTTCACCGCCCAGATCTCCAGCACATTCCGGTTGGGACTCGCGTGGAACGGCTGCATTGACGCGATCACGCCAAGCTTTCCGAACCGGGGAATGTCGGCGGCGCTCACCGCTTCAATGTGCTCGATGCGATGTCTCCGTCCCTGCGGCGGCGCGGGGTTCGCGGCCGAGGCGGAATCGTAGGCATCGAGCGCCATGCGGATGGCGGCATCGCCGATGGCGTGAATGAAGATCTGCCAGCCGCGCCGGTCCAGCATCCTGACCATCCGCGCCATGTCGGCGGGGGTGGTTTCGGGATTGCCCCGCGTCGGGGCGTTGGCGTAGGGCGCCAGCATCGCCGCGGTGTGCGCCTCGATCACACCATCGGCGTAGAGTTTCACCGCGCCGAGCCGGAGCATCGGGGTGTCGGGGTGCTGCAGGCGGATGGAGTCGAGCCGGTCGGCGTCGTGCTCGGTCATACCTGGTGCAGCACTCAGCGCGACATAGGTGCGCAGCCGCAGGTCGCCGGAGCGGTTGAGCGCATCGAACAGTGCGAGGTCCTCGTCGCCCACTCCCGCTTCCTGGATGCTGGTCACCCCGTATCGATACGCCTCCGTCACGCCGCGCTTCAGCGCAGCCAGCTTCTCCTCGCGGCTCGGCTCGGGGATGAGACTCTGGACCAGCGACTGGGCGCCTTCCTTGAGGACGCCGGTCGCTTCCCCGGTCCGCGGGTCTCGCACGATGATCCCGTCGGGAGGGTTCGGCGTGTTCCGGGTAATGCCCGCGAGCGCGAGCGCCTTCGAATTGACCCACAGGGTGTGACCGTCGTAGCAGTCGATTGCCGCAGGGCGATCGGGCACGAGGGCGTCGAGCTGTTCTTTTGTCGGCAGCCCGCCGGGGAAGGAGCCGTAGAGCCAGCCAAGGCCCAGTACCCAGGGCGCATCCGGATGAGCGGCGGCAAAGTTGCCAACCAGGCGCTGCACCTCCGCCAGCGAATCGGCATCAAGCAGGTTCACCAGGTCGAGTGAAAGACTGCCCTCGACAAAGTGCACATGCGCGTCATTGAATCCCGGCGTCACCGTGGCGCCGCCGGCGTCAACGACTCTCGTCGCGGTTCCGCGCAGGGCGTCGATGTCCGTCCGGGTTCCCACTGCCATCACCTGATTCCCCCGCAGCGCGATCGCCTCGGCAACGGTGCCGGCACTGTCGCCCAGAAAGACATGGGCGTTGGTGATGATGAGATCGGCGGGTGTGGCCGGTTCGCGATGGCAGGCGAAAGTGAGAGCGAGTGCCAGAGTGCGGTGGAGTCTCATGAGTCTGCTGTAGGGGCCATTAGCCGTTAGCCATTGGCTTGAGGCATGTGGTTGACGGCGCGCGAATGGATACGAACAACCCGTTCAATGTGAGCGGCCGTCAGCTAACGGCTACCGGCCGCCTTGTCCCGCCGCACCGTCTGCCGTTTACCCTTGATCTTGGTGGCGCGCAGCGCAGCGATGACCTGCTCCACCAGCTCCTCGGGCAGCTCCACCAGCGAATGTCGTTCGGCGATCTCGATCGCGCCGATCTGCTTGGCGTCGAGGCTGGCCTCGTTGGCGATGGCGCCGACCAGGTCGGCGGGCCGCATGTTGGAATCGCGGCCAGCGCCGATGAAGATTCGGGCCATCCTGATCTGCGGCTTGCGCGCCGGCGCACCCGCCTTCTTCGCATGTGCACCGGGCTGCTTCTTCTCCCTCACCGCCGGAATGGGAGGCGGCATGAGCTCCGCTTCTTCTGCCCCGGCGCCGGCTCCGGTGCTGTGCGCCAGCTGCACCGCGGCGGCGGCGATGTCCATGACGTCGAACTCGCCCGACAGTGCCTCAACCACGACCCGGTAGCGATCCAGCTTGCCGCCGACGAGCAGCTCGCGAATCGATGCCCGGGTGATCTCGAGCCGCTTGGCCCGCACGTCGAGTACCGTCGGCAGCTGCGCGACGGCGATCTTCTGCCGGGTGAGCGCCTCGATGCTCTTGAGCAGACGGTGCTCGCGCGGCTCGGCGAAGGTGATGGCGACGCCCTCGCGGCCGGCCCGCCCGGTCCGGCCGATCCGGTGGATGTAGGTCTGGGGCGACTCGGGGACATCGAAATTGACCACGTGGGTGATGTGGTCGATATCGAGCCCGCGCGCGGCGACATCGGTCGCCACCAGCACGTCCACGGTCTTGCCGCGGGTCTTCTTCATCACCCGGTCGCGCTGGTCCTGGGTCATCCCGCCATGCAGCGCCTCCACCCGGTAGCCCCGGCCGGCCAGGCCCTCCGCGAGACTGTCCACTTCATGCCGCGTGCGGCAGAAGACCAGTGCGAGGGTGGGGCCTTCGAGATCGAGCACCATGCCGAGCGCCTGCACCTTCTGCGCACGCGCCAGGACATACGCCGTCTGCCGCACCTTGGGCAGGGTCCCTTCGGCGGTCTTCTCCTTGGCGACCAGCACGCGAACCGGATCCTGCAGATGCCGGTCGGCAATCTTCGCGATGCGGGGAGGGATCGTGGCAGAGAAGAGGGCGGTCTGCCGTGTCGCGGGGGCCGCTTCGAGGATGCCCTCGAGTTCTTCGGCGAAGCCCATGTCGAGCATCTCGTCGGCTTCGTCGAGCACGATCGCGGCGAGGCTGCTCAGGTCCAGCGTGCCCCGCCGGATATGATCGAGGGCGCGGCCCGGGGTCGCGACCACCACGTGGACCCCGCGACGGAGCACGGCAATCTGCTGGCTGAACGACTGGCCGCCGTAGATCGGTACGGTGCGGGCGCCGACCGAGCGGCCATAGCGATGAAACGCCTCCGCGACCTGCATCGCCAGCTCACGAGTGGGGGTGAGCACCAGCACGGCGGGGCGGGAGGCGGGAGGCGCGCCGCTCGGCAGGCGCTGCAGCAGTGGCAGCGCAAAGGCGGCGGTCTTCCCGGTGCCGGTCGCTGCCTGTCCCAGGATATCGCGGCCGGCGAGGAGCGGCGGGATCGCTTCGCGCTGGATCGGTGTCGGCTCTTCGTAGCCCAGGGCTGTCAGCGCCTCGACCAGCTTCGGGGCGACGCCAAGGTCGGCGAACGAGGCGGGCTTGCTGGTGCTGGGGGCCGTTGGGGTCATGCGGGAATCTAAGGGGTGAGCGGTCAGCGGTCCGCATTCAGCTGGCGAAGACGCTGGTGGGGTCCTATCGTTCTCGCCATCTCGCTGGCCTAAGTCACTGCTCCCAATCGGGAATCAGAGAGCCAATGCCAGTTCTTCAGGCAAGAGCCATCGTCGCGGCCGTCGTGTTCGTTGCTTGCGCCGGTTGCGGCAAGGCCGAGCCGGGTCGGCCGGCGCAGGCGGCCGCAACGGCGACTGCGGCACTGGCGCCGGAGCTGGAGGTACTGAGTGCCAGGTGCAGGACTTCCACTGCCGGGACGGTGCTCGGTCTGCAGGCGCTGCTCGCCGCCCGCAACCACCCGGCACTGGCTGGCCTGCGGCGGATCAACCTGGCGCAGTACTGCTCCTGCTATTTCACCGGCCTGCAGGCCTCTGTTGGCACAGAGCGGGTACTGGCCTATTCGCGTGCTCCAGATCAGATGTCCGAAGTTCAGCTGATCGAAACCGCGAATGCCGCCGACGTGGTGCGGCTGCATTGCGTCGAGACGATCGCGCCCGCTGACGGCGACGACCCGTTCACTACCGTGTTCGCGGCGCCCTTCCTCACCGGCCGGGGTCTGGGTGGTGTCGCCATTGGCATTGACGTGGCGGAGCTGCGCCGGCGGTTGGGAGAGACCAACCTGATGACGTCGGGCAGAGTCGACAAGTATCGCTATGGCGAGAACGGCATCGAACTGGTGGTGGATGTGTTCCCCCCGGGCGGGGGAGGCCGGGTCGCGGGTGTGCGGGTCAACCGCTCCTATCGGGGTGCGACGGATCGCGGGGTACGGGTGGGTGACAGCTACGCGTCGGTCCTGGCCTTGCATGCGGACGTCGTTTTTCGCGAGGAGCAGCGAATGCTCCTCTGCGCCGACGGGACCAAGTATTTCTTTGGCGATGACGGCCTGCTCGATGAGATCGCCGTGGTGACTGCGGAGGTGGATCCGCTGATGAAGCACTATGGGGGGAGATAGGAGAGGGTAGCCATCGGCCGTTAGCCGTCAGCCAATGGCCATTGGCCGTTGGCTTGAAGCGTACAAGATTCGCCCAACTGCCCA
>Ga0163155_10006120_pt1 | contig 11762 bp, 10 predicted proteins | sample OliLakLV19SP4G1_FD_148611 | JGI IMG/M metagenome (GOLD analysis project Ga0163155, IMG submission 148611) | Freshwater microbial mat bacterial communities from Lake Vanda, McMurdo Dry Valleys, Antarctica - Oligotrophic Lake LV.19.SP4.G1 | ecosystem: Environmental > Aquatic > Freshwater > Lake >...
ACTGATGCGGCTCAAACATTCACGGGCGTGCAGACTATGCTTATGCCTAACTTACAATTACCTCTTATTACTGGTTTAGCAACTGGTGCAGGTGTTGCAAGTGCTGCTACTGTTTCTACTTTAGCAACCCGAGATGCAAGTGGTATATTAAGAGCGGTTAATTTCGTATCTAGCTATACAACAACAGTAACAGCAGCGGGGACAACAACATTAACAGTCGCATCAACCGAAATACAAAGATTTTCAGGTTCGACAACGCAAAATGTAGTAATGCCTGTTACTTCAACATTAGTAGCTGGGCATTCATTCTTGATACAAAACAATTCAACTGGTATTGTAACAGTCCAGTCAAGCGGTGCTGATACAATCGTTACGTTGGGTGGCGGAATATCGGCAAGATTCACTTGCGTTGGTACTGCGTTGACGACAGCCGCTGATTGGAATACCGACATTGGTGGTTTAGTTAATTTCACAGAAAGTACGAATACTTATTCTTCAAGAGTTGGCACGAGGTTAATCTCTACGAACGCAGATACTAACGTAGATGCTGTTATATCCCCAAAAGGGACTGGGACTTTCTACTTAGGTGCTTATGCAGATGGGGCAGCGACTGGCGGGAACAATAGAGGTGCTAGAGCAGTTGATTTGCAGTTAGAAAGGGGAAACACTACTCAAGTAGCATCGGGAGGGAACTCTTTTACTGCGGGTTTAAGCAACACGGCTTCGGGCAATACCTCTGTAGCTATGGGTGTTGGCTGCGTGGCTTCGTCAACAAGCGCTATAGCTATAGGTAATAGCAATACGGCTTCGGGGAGTAACGCTGTAGCTATGGGTAGTAGCAGTACGGCTTCGGGGATAAACTCTGTCGCTATGGGTCAGAGCAACACGGCTTCGGGGACTAATTCTTCGGTTTTTGGTGGTAGTTCAAACACGGCTTCGGGGTCAAGCTCTTCGATTTTTGGTGGTAGTGGCAATACGGTAAATCAAAATAATTCTGCAACTATAAACAGTATGAGTGCTACTTTTTTAACGAGTACACAAAGCACTACTATTATAGGCGGAATTAACCAAGTAGCAAATAGACAGGGTGCTACATTCCTAAGTAATGGGTTTGTTATAGGAGCATACCAGGCATATAAAGGGATTGTTTCCACAGCTTTATATGGACAAACTACATCAACATCAACAGTCCAACTTTCTGCGGCAGGAGATTATAATAGTGCTTCGGTCAATAATATCCCAATACAAGACAAAGGACTGACAATCGCTACTTACTATATTATCGCACAAAAAAGCGATGGGTCATCACACGCAAGTTTTACAAGACAAGTTACTTGCGGTAGAACTTCAGGCGGGAACGCTACTATAATAGGGTCGGTACAAACAATAGGCACAGATACGAGTAATTTTGGAACAGTACCAGTTGTAGATATAACAGCTGATACAACTAATCAATGTTTAATACTAATGGCACATAGCGGAATGACACAAACGGTTAGTTGGTTTGTAAACGTAATCACAACTGAAATGAAAATAGCATAATGGGAAAAATGAAATCAACAATACAGGCGGCATATAACCGCATAGAAACAGGACAACTTCTTGTTACCGAGAATATTCAACTTGCGAATTTAGCAGCGGGACTTTTAAAAGTTAATGCCGATGGGAACGTGTATTCTGAAATCGGTGGCGGTGGCGGTGGCGGAGCTTGGGGAGAGATTGGGGGAACGTTATCTGCCCAAACTGACTTAGTTACTGCATTAAGCCTAAAACCTAACGCAACTTTAATTGGTGCAAGTAATGGCATCGCTTCCTTAGACGCAGGCGGAAAAGTTCCTGTTACACAATTACCAAATTCAGTAATGACTTTAGAAGGGAGTTGGAACGCAAGTACTAATAGCCCGACTTTGGCAAATAACAGTGGCAATAGTGGAATGGTTTATGAAGTTACTGTCGCAGGTACTACAAACTTTGGTACTGGGAATATCGTCTTTAATTTAGGCGACTGGGCAGTTTATGGCGACAATGGTTTATGGTATAATTCTCCAAATTCAAATCAAGTGACTAGTGTATTTGGGAGAACTGGGACAGTAGTTTCCGCAACAAATGATTATAGCTTTAGCCAAATAAACGGAGTTACTACTGCGGGTCAATTACCCGATGGCATTGGAGCAACTAAAATCGCAGCAGGGACAGTCAATGATACTAAGTTCGGCTATTTAAGCGGTGTTACATCTGACATTCAAACACAAATTAACAGTAAAGCAGCGACCGTCCACACACACGCACAAAGCGATATAACTGGGCTAGTAACTGATTTAGGCAACAAGCAGGCATTAGCAACTAATTTAACTTCGGTTGCAGGTTTAACGGTAGTAAATGACAATATCCTTCAAGTTAAATCAGGAGCAATAGCACAAAGGACATTAGCTCAAGTCAAATCTGACTTAGCATTAAACAATGTTACGAATGTTGATACTACAAATGCTAGCAATATTTCAAGTGGCACTTTAAACGATGGCAGATTAAGTTCATCTGTTGCTTTAATTAGTGCGGTTCAATCTTGGTCAGCTAAACAATCTTTTCAAGGCACGGCTTCGGCTTCGGCAATTAACATAACTCAATCAGGCGGTAGTGCTTCGGGTTTAGCATCGGGCGACATTTGGTTTGATGGTGTTGATGGCAAATTGAAAACTTACGATACTGCGACTAGAGAAATAGTAAATACAGACAAAGCTCAAACTTTAACGAATAAAACTTTAACATCGCCTATATTTAGCTCAATATCGAATACGGGAACTTTAACATTACCGACTGCCAGTACTACATTGGTTGGCACAGATACTGCAGATGCTTTAACTAACAAGACAATTAGCGGTTCTACAAATACATTAAGTGCAATACCAAATGGAGCATTAACTAATAGTGCCGTAACTATCGGTTCTACTTCTGTTTCACTAGGTGCTACTGCGACAACAATAGCTGGTTTGACATTAACTACTCCTGTCCTTAATGGTTTAGCGACAGGTACGGGAGTTGCAAGTGCTGCTACTGTTTCTACTTTGGCAACCCGAGACGCAAGCGGTATATTAAGAGCGGTTAGTTTTGTGCCAAGCTACACAACTACAGCAACAGCTGCGGGGACAACAACATTAACAGTCGCATCAACCGAAACACAAAGATTTTCGGGTACAACAACCCAAAACGTGGTAATGCCAGTTACTTCAACATTAGTAACTGGGCAATTCTTTTGGGTGCAAAACAATTCAACTGGTACTGTTACAGTACAATCAAGCGGAGCTAACACGATTATAGCATTAACTGCTAATCAATCGGCAAGAGTTACTTGTATTGGTACTGCATTAACCACAGCAGCCGACTGGAATTATGAAGTTTATCAGCAGTCGTATGGGGCAGGTGGGGATTTACCAGTCGGCTCATTTCGTGGCGATTTTGGTCAGTTAGGTTCGGTAGCAGGTGTTGACTTGATGAAAAGTGCTGAATATGGCAAGTGGGTGCGTGCAAGTACAGCTACAAGGGTAATCACAGCTAACTGGACAAGCTCGGCAAAAATTGATGCTCCGACACTTTTAAGAAGTGTATTAGGATATTTCGCAGGGACTTGGGGCGTAATTGGTGCAGGTGTATGCCAAACCACAACTGATTTCAGCACTTTTGCGAATAATGAAATATTTAGTCTTTTGTTAACGTTCAGTACTTTCACCGCTACTTTGGCTCATTCAGACTTTGCCAATGGAAGGACAGTTATAATAACAGCTTCAACTTTCGGCTATGCTTATAGTTCAAACGGAGTAACTTGGGCAAATGTTATCGGCATACGTTCGGCAAATGGTGCTTATACTGCACTATCACAGCCAATAGTAAGCGGTACTGTTTATTCTTTTTGGTCATCAAATGACAATGCAAGAATACATACTACAGACCATACAACTTTTACTGTGAATACTAACAGTCCCACAACGAGTGTTCTTAATCAAGCACCATATTTATTAGCCAATGGCGAGTTGTTACAAACTAATTCGGGTTCAACTACTATAAGAAAGTCAGCTGATAATGGCGTTAGTTGGACAACGTTTACATTGCCAATTGCAATTGGTACTTACTGGCGTAATGTGGAATTTGACGGCACAACTTGGTTCTATGTGCCAGGCACAGGTACAGACGTTTATTCCAGTCCAGATGGCGTTACTTGGACAACTCACGGTGCTTTTGGGATTGGTGCTTATTCGAGTGTGAAAAAAGTAAATGGTGTGTGGGTCGCTTTACGTGCCAGCACCGCTCAAACTACTATTTTCACTTCAACAGCACCGACAACGACTTGGACTTCAAGGACTGTTACAACTTCAGCGAGTTGGAGTGATGTGTATTTTTTCCATAGTAAGTACTTTATACTCTCGTTAACAGCAGTAAATAGCTCGGCTGATTTAAGTAGTTGGTCGGCTGAATTAACAGGACTTACATTAAGCAACACATTCGCATCAGCACCAGTTGCTTACGGTGTTGGTAATAAATTAGTGCTAACAGGAAGTTCAGGGATTGTATATTCCTACGATGCGGGAGCGTGGACAACAATAACGACTGCACAACAATTAACAGGACTTTCGCAACTTGATGCTCCAAATGTAACAGCTTGGCAAAAGGTAAAGGCATAATATGAAAAAATTCGCAATAATACTTAAAAGTAATAACATAGTTCAATCGGTAATCGAAGCAATAAATATGCAAACCAGTTCGGACGGATATGTCGTAGAAATACCATTAGAAAGCACTATCAAAAATGGCGACTTTTATAATACCATAACGGAAGTATTTGAAATAAGATTTGTACCTGAAGAAACTATTTAACAACACAACTTTTGGATTTTTAAAATGAAAAAATTACACGCACAACAAAGTATTTGGAATTAACACAAACATTCCTTATCTTTGTAAAACGTTTTTAAAATTTTAAGATAGGTATTAAGTGAGCAAGAAACCACAAGTAGCATTACGTCCAGTAACAGAGGGCGAGGAAAGCACTCCGCAACAAACAAATGTAGAAAGAGCGATAGCGAAAATACAATTAGTTTGCGAAGAAGAGGGAGTTGACATAGCAGGAGCTATCCGTATATCGGACTTACAGGAACTTGTATTGGCTGCAAGTTACAAAGGCAAGCACGAAGGAGCTTCGAGTGAAACAGAATTATATACACCAATAGTAAAAATTATTAGTAGGCTATGAACCTAAACATTAACTTTGAATCTATCATACTCGGACTGGGGGGAATTATATTCTCCCTATTGTCCTATTTGCTAAAAAGAATGGTAGATGCGATGCAATTAGACTTAAAGAAGGCAAAAGGCGATTTAGATAATCACGCAGAGAAACTTGCCGTATTAAGTAAAGATTCTATGAGGATTGACAAAATGTCGAATAAATTTGAAATAACAGATAGTACTATCTCAAAGATAGAAACAAACCTAGCGACGTTAGTAAACGAGAGCAAACACACTACACAAGCATACAATAGTTTCGACAAAAAACTTGACCGCTTTATTGATATTATGCAAGTAAATCAGGTAGATATTAGGCAGAATAAAATAGAGATAGAGGCAGTTAAGAATCAATTAAGTAAGCAATAAATGAATGATAGAATTTGTAGAAGAGAAGAAGAACAGCTTTGCAAGCCCGAAGTTTTTAACAGAGGTTAAACGAAGTTTTTATCAAAAAGGCAACAAACAAACATTAGATGATTTCAATATTAAGCAATCATCATTAGATAGATATTTGAGAGAGCCAATCCTCCCCGAACAATCTTGGTTAGTTACATCAGACTGGCACGTACCATTCCACAATAAAATTCTCAAAGACAAAGTATTCCGTATGATTAGCAGAAATAATTTTACGGGCATAGTTATTGCGGGCGATTTCCTCGATATGTTCAGCATTTCGGCACACGCTGCGAACTCTTTAGCTGAATTAGAGAATTTAACATTGGGATTAGAGTATGAGCAAGGCAGAGAAATATTAGACGAAGTAGATAGCGTATGTAAAGGAATGAAAAAAGTATTAATGTACGGCAACCACGAAAACCGTTGGGAAAGATTTGTTAAGTCAGGCGACAATGCCAAACTAAGGGGAGCTTTGGGCAATCCTTATCAAGGTTTAGCGATGTCTAAACGCAAGGATTGGCAAGTTATACCCGAATATCCCGATGGAGTATTTCAGATAGGCGAACACTTAGATGTGTTGCACGGTTTATACACCCCAATGCACCCTGCGAAAAAGCATTGCGAAATGTCAGATAAATCAGTAATGTTTGGTCATACGCATAGAGTAGGCACGTGGTTTACAGAGGGAAGAGCAAGTTATAACATAGGTGGTTTGTTTGATAAATCCCACAAAGCATTCAACTATATGTTCCGATTGCAAAAAAAGATGTGGTCAAACGCTTTTGCTGTTGTGCATTTAGATTATAATGGTTATTTTTACGTAGATTTAATAAAATGTTTCAACGATAATTTCATTTATAATGGCGAAGTTTACTAAAGAAAGTAGTTTTTTGACGATAGCAATACTCGTAATAGCAACAATAATTTTTTTACGAAAATGTGAGAAAGAATTTATTGCTCCTATTAGGGTTGTTACACGGATTGATACAGTTTACAAAGATAAGATTGTAGAGATTAATAAAGCTAAAGCTAAAGTAATTTACAAGCCATTACCTAAATTGTCGAATGAATCGGGAACTTATGTATTAGCCGATAGCTGTTCGTTTATTGCAAGTATAGATACAATAGTAGGCTTTGACACAGTACAAGTGCAGTATAGCCACCCCGAAGCTATGTTTGATATTACCATTAAATCTAAAGAAAAAACTATTACGGTTAAGGATAGTATCTTTATCCCGTATCCAGTAGAGAAAATAACTGAAAAAGAGAGTACAAATTGGACGATAACTGGCATAATTGGTATAGGCGGATTTATAATTGGATTATTTCTACGATGAGCAAACGAGTACCAAACAAGATAGTAAGTGCTACTAAATATTCAGCACAAGACGTAACTGCCACGGATTTAAGTGGGATTAAAGCGGCTACAAGTGAAGAGTTTCGCAGAATACAGTCTGCAATCGACAATGTCGCCCCTAAAAAGGTTACTGATAATAGTACAATTAGTTCGAGTATTCCTGATGCCAATGCCCCCACAGATATTGTTGATAGTGGCATCTCGGGCATTACAGTTTATTCAAACGATGTTGCATTACCTATATTAAAGAAAGTGCAAGGCATTAATTTCAACAGCCCCAAAACTACGGTTTATGGTGGAAATACTTATAATGTTGTATTTGATGTAAAAGGTTACGAAAAAAAAACTGACTATAAACAGAGTAATGACGGTAAAGCGGTAGAAGTAAGTGCTAAGGTGTTTATCCCTAACGAGACTAAAGTTGTTGCTACTCATAACTGCCTTACGTATAGCAATCAAGCTACAACAGGCGAAGCACAATTCAATCTATTCTCAAGTGGTGGCGATGGTTATCTCTTTGTTTATGGTGCAGAAGAATACCCAGGCTTGCCATTCGATAAACAAACAAGTGAATCAAACTGGGAAGTTGTCGAAAGTCCTCCGTTATATGGTGGCAATAATTATGGGATTTATACTAAGTTAATCGTTCCTGAAGATGGAGTATATCAAATAGATGCTTTCTTTAGTATAGTACTAACTAATATACAATACGAAGATATAAACGTTATCCCATTAGCGGAACAACTCTTTAGACCATTCCCCGACCTCAAAGACAAACTCGACTATTATTATGTGCTTGCCGTTGAACGAGATGGTAGGGGGTATCTTACTTTGCTAGGTCACGAACACTTTGTCCCTTCGGTCTATTTAGACTATCCTGATACAGTCGGTCTCACTTATAATGGTACGGAATTGACTTTAAATAGGACTTTAGAATATGGATTTAAAAAAGGCGACAAAGTTAGTTTCCAGGTGGGTACGACACAATCTCCCCACCGCATACCATTATATATGTTTCAACTTCATTATAGTTTCTATTATGGGGTAAGGCACGAAGTGAGTATGACTAAGGTAAGTGATTATTTAGCAATCCCCGAACAATTATCAGTAGAGGCATAAATGTTAGCAGGAATATTAGGCGGTGCAGGGCTGTCGCTCGCAGGAGATTTATTAGAACAAGCAGGTGCGAAGTGGCTAGGTGGCGGTAACTCCTTCAAAGACCCGAACTTTATGCTTAATCAAGCACAGCAAGCACAACAAAAAGCACAGGGCGATGCTTTAGCACTGGTACCAACCTTGCAGAATCAGATGAACTTCAATAAAATGGGTCAGACGGGTGCAGCGGCTCGACTAGGGTCTAAATCAGCTTTGGACGGTTGGGGAAATACGAGTGGAGCGGTGCAAACTGCAAACACTATGAATAGAGATGCAGGTTCTTTAAGAGATTTAGGCAATACGCAAGGGAATTTAGCGGTATCTCAATCCCAAATACAAGGCAACAAATTAATTGATGGAACATTAAACTCTTTAAGAGCCACTGGTGGTTCAGCAAAATCAATAGCAGCTGGTGCGGCTAGAGTGGCGGGTGCATTAGGAAGTAATTCTAACCAATTACTTACAAACGCAGCGACAACATCACAGCAATCATTAACACAAGCGGCTAATATTGCAGGTCAAGCACAGAATACATTAGCAGAAGACAAAAAATTAGAATTCGAAAAAGTTACTCCTTATTTAAACCAAATGGGCGATGTAACTGGTGCATTACGTGGAATTACAGACGCAGGCAATAGTGCTTATGGCGGAACTTTGAATGCTATAAATGCAAATGCAGCGAATGGTTTAGCGGCACAAAAACAAGCAACTTCTATGTTCGCAGGCACTGGGGCATTCCTTGGTAGAAGCGGAGAAGATGCTAAAAATATGAATATCTTACAAAATATGACCGACCCCTCAAACAAGAAAAAAGGTATTTTAGGACAGTTCGGCAATATATTCGGAGTATAATTATGGGCGAGTTTACAGCACAAGGCGTATTACGTGGCGGTAGTGTTAATGATATTTACAATTCGGTAGAGAGGTCGAAAAGGGAACAAATCAACAGCAAGTTGCAAGCTGACGGGCAAGCTAATGCGTTGTATGGTATGCAGTTAAATGCTGCTTCTCAAATTGCCAACCCTAGTCAACAACAAGAAATGAGAGATGAGGCAGCTAGCACTCTAAACAGGCAAAGACAAGAGGCTGGTCAGTATGTAGCTAAAGGGACAATGTTCAGAACTCCCGATGGGAAGTCATACTATAATAATAGTGCCAATCCGATAGAAGACGCCCTAAATATAAGATTAACTGAAGCAGCAGATGCACAGGCTGCTATCTTGAATAGTGGTGGAGGGGTAAACGATGCTACACGATTTGATTCTAAGAATCCAGGGTTTCCAGCAAGACAAGCCGTAAACGAATATAGCAGGAGTAAAACTGATTTAGCAAGTTCTATCGAAGCTACTAAGAGAGCTTATCAAGATTATCTAGGAAGCCCTGGCAACCCGTTGTTCGCAGCAGCTCATAATACCGCAAGGGATAACCAAGCAAAAGCAGAGGCAAGAGTAAGGAATGGGTTAACAAGTATTATTAGCTTAAACGACGAAAAAACTATGGGAAACTACGGTGCGTTTACTAGCGAAGAGATGAATAGACAAGATTTATATAATCAGATTCAAAATGGGGAAGTTCCTGACGTAAGCTATTTAAGGGGAGACAATAGCATTAATAAAGTATCCCCTTCTACAGATTTTGGGGGAACAATGACGCCCGAGGAAGAACGGAGCTATCGTGATGCAAGGGAACAAAATGGTTGGTTTGGCAATCTTTGGAATAATATTACTGGACGTTCGCCAGCGATAAGTAAAACACCAGGAGGATATTAATGGCTGATGCTAAACAAATCATTACAAGGATATTAAGTAATCCTAATTCAACAGAGGAAGACAGGCTTAATGCTACATACGGTAGGAGAACTACTCCTACTGGGGTTATGGGTAATCCTGATTTAAATTTTGACCCTAATGAAAGTTTTAAAGGAACTACAAGTACAGTTGATATGAATACGATAATGCAAGGTAATCGAGATGCTTATGGTTTAAACGGTATAGCTGCGGACAAAACTTACGACCTTCCTGTTTTTAAGAAAGACGCCAAAGGCGATAAAATACCTATGCATAATCCAGACGGCAGCATAAAGCTACATAATTATGAACAAATAAATACAACTTTTACTGACTCAGGAGCTTTAATAAAAGCTTTTAACGAGCTACAAGACGACTTGCTTAGTATCCAACAAGAGACAAAACCATATACATTAGGGACTACTGCTTCTTTAGCAATCCCATTTGGCAAAGCAAACAATCAGTCCGCAATTGACCAAATTACAGCCACAAATAAAGCTAAATTAGACGAAGCGATTAAAGCCCAAAAAGGTTATAGCCGTGAACAACTACAAGCAATCCAAGACGCAAATTCCCGAACATTGACGCACAGACAAGACGAAGCAGGTCGGTCAAATCCAAGTGCTATGCAGACTTTAATGGGAATTATAAACCCAGGCGAGATAACGGGGCGAGACGGAAATAGCGTGGTAGGTAGGACTTATACTCCAGCACCACCTGTTCCTGCATTTAAAAATCCCGAAACAAAAACTGTTCCCCTGGCTACGTATGACTCACTTACTCACTCATATACGACGACAGGGAAACAACAGCGAACTCCAAGTGCTGGTACTAATACAGTATCTGCGTGGGCTTTTACTGCACCAAGCGTTGCTACAACTATGAATAGCTTAACTACTGCTGCAAACCCTGCGGATTTTGGGCTTGGATTGTCGGGTATTGATAGCGTACTGAATAAAACCAAGGAGTATGAACAATTAAGAACCAATGCTTACAATGGTTTAGTAGGGAACAAGACAGTACAAGACGCAAAGAATAAAGCCTGGTATCAAGCAGGTAATGGTATTTTTGTATTCGGGACTACCAAACAACGTCAAAACCAAGCAACAACCAACGCACAAGGAGGTATGTCTCAAGAGGCAGAAAGATACTATTCGATACTTGTAACCGCATTTACAGCGAGCTTAATAAAAGCGAACGTGGGAGTGCCACAGATAAAGGCTTTTTTAAATAGCCAAAATGGCAGTGGACAGACAATTGTCGGCACCAATGTAGCTGCTTTTAGAAATAATTTAGCAAGGAAATTCGCCTTGGATATGTTGTGCCGAGAAGCACAATCAGGCGACGAAGTAAGAATTGGCGTAGTTGACACCATTTATAAATAAAGGAATATAATGTCAAAATATAGTAGTAAAACCGAAATCAAGTTTCCAATTCCTCCAGACCCTTCAGACGGGAATCCTGTTTATAGGGTCAAGAGGAACGTGGTAAATGACGATGAATTTAAAGTACCTGTGCCTCCTCCTACCTTTGGTGGGGTTACAATACCTACTGACAGTAGCACAACGCCTTACGTCCGAATGCCTAACCCTTATAATAAGATGATAGGTGGCTATGATGAGAACATTTATCAAGAGATTGACAAGTTCAATCCTAATCCTAAGCCTAAGACTAAGCCACTAACTGATAATGGTGGTGGTGCTGACTTGCTGCAGTCAATGAAGGACTACGACGACAGAATGAGAGCATTGGAAGCAAAAGAAACCGAAATAATGAATAATATAGGTAGT
>Ga0163155_10006122_pt1 | contig 11760 bp, 9 predicted proteins | sample OliLakLV19SP4G1_FD_148611 | JGI IMG/M metagenome (GOLD analysis project Ga0163155, IMG submission 148611) | Freshwater microbial mat bacterial communities from Lake Vanda, McMurdo Dry Valleys, Antarctica - Oligotrophic Lake LV.19.SP4.G1 | ecosystem: Environmental > Aquatic > Freshwater > Lake >...
TTCGATTTCTTTGTCGCCTATGACTATCCAGTAAGGTATCTTGTTATTTTTGGCATCACGAACTTTTGAACCCAAGTTTGCATCTGTATCATCGAGCTCCACCCTTATTTTATTTTCATTTAATAGCTCATAAATGCCTCTAGCGTATTCATTATGACTTTCTCGCACCGGAATTATTTTGACTTGCACAGGTGCAAGCCAGAGGGGGAAGGCACCTTCGTATTTTTCTATGAGGAAAGCCATGGTCCGTTCGATGGATCCTATGGATGATCGGTGCACCACGAAAGCTCTTTGCTTCTGTCCGTTTTCTCCCATAAAGTCCAATTCAAATTTCTGAGGAGAGGAAAGGTCGTACTGTACAGTAAAAGCCGTGTCTTCTTTACCATTAGCATTTTTCATCTGGACGTCTATTTTGGGTCCATAAAAAGCAGCCTCATCTTTGGCCTCAATGAAGTCAACATTTAATCCCTTCATTAGGTTTCTTAAAAGACCTTCGGCTTTTCCCCAGCCAGCGTCATCTTTGAAATACTTTTCTGTGTTTGCGCGGTCTCCTAAAGAAAGCCTGTACCAGTAGTCTTTGCCGTACTCGAGCCCTAGTACACCGTTGGCGTAACTTATCAAATCGAGCGCCTTGCCCATTTCACTGACAGTCTGTTCTTCATCTTTACAGATGATGTGGGCATCAGACAAACAGAAGGAGCGTACTCGTAAAAGACCCATTAGTTCTCCTGATTGTTCGTATCTATAAAGTTGGGCTAGCTCGGCGATGCGCATTGGTAAATCACGGTAGCTTCTAGGCTTAGTGAGGTAAAGTTCAAAATGGTGGGGGCAGGTCATTGGACGAAGCATGAATTCATCTTCGTCAATTTGTATCGGAGCATACATAGAGTCCTTGTAGTGTGGGTAGTGTCCTGATTTTTTATATAGATCAAGTTTGGCAATATCTGGAGTGCGTACATGTAGATATCCTCTTTTTATTTCTTCATCCACGATAAAGCGTTCAAGTTCTCGGCGAACCGTAGCTCCCTTGGGTAGCCAAAGTGGTAGGCCTTTACCTACCACGTCGCTAAAAGTGAAAAGTTCTAATTCCCGTCCAATTCTTTTGTGGTCTCTGCTATCATCTTTTTTATCTTCTTTTTCCATGTTCGTATAATATCATATTCTTATTGTTCCGCTAGCTGTAAACGTTTGCAATTTAGGTTTTATATGCTAATATATAAAGACTATGGTAGTACGAATGAGACACACAAAATCGCATACAAAGAACAGGCGCTCACATCATGCCCTTAAAAGCGTTGTATTTGCTAAATGCGAGAACTGCAGTGTTCCTAAAAAGGGTCACACCGTATGTTCCAATTGTGGATTTTATAGAGGCAAAAAGGTGTTAGATTTGGTAAAAAAGACAGAAAAGAAACAAAAGAAAGAGAAGGCGAAAGTAGCACAGTCTAAATAGTTATGGCTCCCTTTGCGCATAAAAGATTTGCGCTTAGTGTGTGTCCATAAATTATATTCACTAGCGTTCATTAATTTATGGCAAATAGGCACCTTTCAAGATCAATAGTTTTACAGACACTTTTTGAATGGGATTTTAGTGGTGCCAAAGAGGGCTCTAGTATTGAAGAAGTTGTTAAAAGAAACTTAAATGAGTTCGCTCCTGGGCTTGAAGATGATACTTTTGTATTTTCTCTTGTAAAGCAGGTACTAGCCAAGTCTGCTGTCATAGATGAAATTATTAAAAAGGCAGCACCAGACTGGCCTATTGAGAAGATCTCCGTTGTAGATAGAAACATACTAAGAATCGGCTTAACAGAACTTCTCTTTAGTGAGCGTAGTCAGGTGCCTCCCAAGGTTGCCATAAACGAAGCCATAGAGCTTGCGAAGACCTTTGGCGGAGAGAATTCAGGTAAGTTCGTGAATGGAGTCCTGGGTGCAGTGTACAAAGAGCTTGGTGAGCCAGGCAAAGATGAAACCAGCAAAAACAAGAAATCCAATGGACCGGTAGACATAACTAAATTACCTGTTGAGAAATTTGGCGGAGCCCTTGTCTACGCCTCAAAAGATGGAAACTTTCATTTTGCTTTTGTTCATGATGTGTTTGGGTACTGGACCTTATCTAAGGGTCATATTGAGGAAGGAGAGACCGCTCAGGATGGAACAATCAAAAGAATAAAAGAAGAAATTGGACTGGATGTTGTTATCAAGGAAAAACTAGGAGAGAACAGCTATGTGGCTTCACACCCAGAGAAGGGCAAGACACTGAAAAAGGTTTGTTATTTTTTGGCAGAGAGCGATTATAACCCGCTGGCACTCAAAGTATCTGGAGGGCTAGATAATGCTCGCTGGTTTGAGCTTAGGGAAATTCCCGATTTAAGGATTTATAATGACATTATTCCTCTTATAGCAAAAGCAGTAGAGATGCTAGCCAAGGGAGAGTTAAAAAATTAAAGTACATAAAACTATGATAAATTTTTCCGATTTTGAAAAAAAGACCGGGGTGAATTTTAAAGATAAAGATTTACTCAAACAAGCTTTCATTCATCGTTCGTATATTAATGAAAACGGTAATACTGGGCTTTGCCACAACGAAAGGTTGGAATTTTTGGGTGACGCAGTGCTTGAGCTCGTGGTGACCGACTTTTTATACAAGAAATTTCCAGGCTATACCGAAGGAGAGCTAACAGCCATTCGGAGTGCTCTGGTTAATGCAGTTATTATTTCAGAAATCGCACTTGCCTCTGGCATGAACGACTTTTTACTACTTTCTAAGGGTGAAATGAAGGATATGGGTAAAGCCAGGCAATATATTCTGGCCAATACCTATGAGGCTTATGTGGGGGCAATCTACCTCGATCAGGGCTATGATGTGGCGGACAAATTTGTGACAGAATCTCTGTTGCCCCAGACAGATGAAATAGTGAAGAAAAAGCTTTGGCGTGATGCCAAATCCCTAGTTCAGGAAAAAGCTCAAGAGTATGTGTCCGTTACTCCTGTTTATAATGTGTTGAGCGAGTCGGGCCCAGACCACAACAAGCACTTTACCGTGGGAATATTTTTCGGTTCTGATTTAATAGCAGAGGGTAAAGGTAAGTCTAAACAAGAAGCGGAACAGAGTGCTGCACTTGCTGCTCTTACGGTCAAGAATTGGCTTGACTAACAACTAATATGCGATTACGAAATCTTGAGCTGAATGGTTTCAAATCTTTTGCGCAAAAGACAAATTTGGAATTCCAAAGTCCTGTGGTTTGTATTGTGGGGCCGAATGGTTCAGGCAAGTCGAACGTTGTTGAGGCGTTTAGATTTGTCCTAGGAGAGCAGTCCATGAAGTCCATGCGAGGCAAGGCGGGCGCAGATCTCATTTTTAAGGGTTCTAAGAACCTAGTAAAGAGTTCCAGGGCGTCAGCTACGATTTATTTTAATAACGAAGACAAAGTTTTCAAGCTTGCAAGTGACGACGGGGAAAATATAAACTTAAATTACGATACTTTAAGTATTTCTCGCGAAGTTTTTGCTGACGGTTTAAATAAATACAGTTTGAATGGTACTGAGGTTAGGCTTAAGGATATCAACAACCTCCTTTCTTCGGTTAACATTGGTTCTTCTGGACACCATATAATTTCACAAGGCGAAGCAGACCGAATTTTAAATGCCTCTCCACGAGATTCGAGAGAGATAATAGAAGACGCGCTTGGTCTTAAAATATATCAATATAAAATCAGAGAGTCAGAGAGAAAACTAGAAAAATCCAATGAGAACATGAAAGAAGTTTCTATGCTTCGTCGAGAAAATGCTCCGCATTTAAATTTCTTAAAGAAACAGGTGGAGAAATTGGAAAAAGCCAAAGAAATGCAAACAGAACTTGCTAGCCTCTATAGAGAATATTTACAAAAAGAAAATATATATTTAGAACAAGAGAAGCACTTTTTGTCTGGTGAAAAGTTAAGACTTATTGCCGAACTAGAAGAAGTCGTTGCCAAAATTGACGCAACAGAATATCAGACTTCCGAAAAACAAAATTTAAAGATTGGGGAGCTTCAGAACACAGAAAGGAAGATTAATGAAATTAGGTCACTTAAGAACGAGCTCGGACGGAAGCTTGGGCGCGTCGAAGGAATGATCGAGATGGAGGAAGTAAGGCTAGAGAAAGAGCCGGAAGCCGTTGCTGTTTCGCAAGAAGAGATTAGAAGTATTTTAGATGAAGTCAATTTATCTATCAATCAGGCAGTTTCTAGTGATGATATTGCTGAGATTCGGTCTGTATTGGCACGTATTAAGAGTATTTTAAATAAATTCACCCAGGTCCCGATCGGCGCAAGGAATGAAAAATCTATTTCTGTGGTGGTGGATTTAAAGGAAAGCCAGAAAGCAGTCTTTTCTGAAATAGATAAAATTGAGCAAGAAGAGACGAGTATGGTTAGCGCTGTTGAAGTGTTAAAAATACAGATTAATGAAGAGATGCAGAGTTTGCGGGATAAAGAACGAGAGAAATTTTCTTGGAAGGTTCGCCGGCAAGAGATTTCTTCAGCCTTGAGTCTGGTCCAAATGAAAGAAAGTAACCTTTCTCAAAGGAGAGAGACTTTTGAAAATGAAATAAAAGAAGGCCACGCACTAATTGGAGTCGAGGTCCTTGCTTATCGTAATTTCCAGTTTGAAGGCGGTATTGATCCTGTTGTGCAAGAAGAGCAACGACGTAAAATAGAGAGGATTAAAATAAAACTCGAGGATATGGGTGGTGGGGGAGGGTCAGAGATATTTAGAGAATACGAAGAAGTACGAGACCGCGACGTGTTCTTGTCCAAAGAGATGGAGGACTTGGGTCATAGTATTGAGTCATTGGCTAAGCTTATTGTGGACTTGAAAGAAAAGATTGATTTTGAATTCAAAGAAGGCGTCAAAAAAATAAATAAAGAATTCCAGGAATTCTTCTCTTTGATGTTTAACGGTGGTACTGGATCGCTTTCTATTGTGGCTCAGCATAAACGCAAGCGTGCAAGTAAAGATTTAGAAGATGAAGATGAGATGCTTGTAGCTGAAGAAGGAGAGGCCCTAGAAGAAGGGATAGAGATAAATGTGTCTTTGCCACATAAGAAAGTCAAAGAGCTCCATGCGCTTTCAGGTGGTGAGAGGTCGCTGACTTCTATCGCGTTACTTTTTGCTATGTCTCAGGTAAACCCACCGCCATTTCTAATACTAGATGAAACAGATGCTGCCCTAGATGAAGCCAACTCTAGGAAATACGGAGATATGGTCGAGAGACTTTCTAAGCATTCTCAGCTCATTGTGGTTACTCATAACAGAGAGACCATGTCGCGGGCCGGAGTGCTCTATGGTGTCACCGTAGGTTCTGACGGCGCCTCGAAGCTTCTATCAGTACATTTCGACGAAGCCACAGCAATTGCAAATTAGGCTTTAAAATAGTATCCATACATTCAGAGTATTTGCGATTACAGTTTCAAATAGCGTAATGTATGTAGTACTTGCGTTAGGTCTTGCCTCACGCAAAGCATTTTGGTAGAATTCAACCATGTCTATACGTAAAGTTAATTTTGCTCAGGGTGAATATTATCACATATATAACAGGGGAAATAGCAAACAGAGAATTTTTCATGATGATCAGGATCATCGACGCTTTGTTGATTTGCTTTATATATCAAACAGCTCTAGTAAGTTTAATTTATACGATTTAAACCGTAACCATAATTTTAATATTTATGATTATGAAACAGATAATCCTTTGGTGGCTATCGGTGCATATTGTTTAATGCCAAATCATTTCCATATTCTCATAACTGAAATAGAAGATAGTGGTATAAGTAAATTTATGCAAAAACTCGCCACTGCTTATTCTATGTATTACAATAAAAAATATAAACGTACTGGGGGACTATTCGAAGGTAAGTTTAAATCGGAGCACGCAGATAGTGATACATACCTTAAATATTTATTTTCTTACATACATTTGAATATAGTAAAACTTATACAGAAAGATTGGAAGGAAAGGGGAATTAGGGATAAGGAAAAAACATTAAATCATCTTAAATTATATAAATATTCAAGTTATCTAGATTATTTAGAAATAAATCGTCCTCAAGGAAAAATTCTAAATGTAAAATTATTTCCAAAATATTTTTCTACCCGAAAGATTTTCACTGAAGAAATTTTTGAGTGGTTAACTTTCAAAGATTTAGACCAAATTACTCTTGCGTTAGGCAAGACCTAACGCAAAGACCTAACGCAAAGGACTCGAAGCTTCTATCAGTACATTTCGACGAAGCCATAGCAATTGCAATTAGTTTAAAAAATTATTTCCCCGTATTCATTTAGAGTTACACCGAAGATCCCGAAGTCTTCCGTGGATAGTTGATTGATGTTGTATATAGCAATTCCCTTAGGGTCTGGATGGGGGATGCCGTAGGCGTCTATTTCAAAAGGATAGACCTTGCCAGAAATAAAAGATCCATCTTTTCTGAAATTGACCTCGAGTAAGGCAGAAATTTTAAGCGTACCTAGGGTGGATACAGAATTAGCTGAAGCAAAGTTACCCAGAGAGTAGGCGATTATCTTTTCTTTATATCTTTCTATTCCTCGCAGTACATGCGGCCCTGAACCGACTACTATGTCTGCACCAGAGTCTATGGCATTGTGAGCAAATGTGCGTAGGTCGCCACGGTTTTCATTTAAGTACCACTCGATTCCCCTTGGGGTGTGGGCATATTTTTCTCCCTCACCACCACCATGGAACATTATCACTACGATGTCAGCATTTTGGTCTGCTTCACTAATAAGGCTCGCAATAGTCTTAGTGCTTTCCATGTTGTTTGTCCAAGAGTAATTAGAAACACCTAATACGCCGATAGTGATACCTTCTTTTTCAATATAAGTTACCACGTTTTTTATACCACTTGAGGTCAGCCCAGATTGGGCTATTTTATTTAAAGTATCTTCTTGCCCGACTTTTCCGAAATCATTAAAATGATTGTTCGCAATGTTTAAGACATCAAAAGAAGCATGTTTAAGTAAATTCAAAAATTTCATATCTCCATTAAAGGCAAAGCAATTAGAAGATTCAATTCTACACTTAGAATAGACATGATCAGTCGTTACTCCTTCAAAATTTCCCATCATTAAATCTTGAGCCTCGGTGTATGGCTTAACGTATTCGAATATATTATCGAAAGCATCAAGGCCGGGCATAATATCACCCACGAAACCAATGCTTAGGGTCTCTTTGTCTTTATTGGCTTTTATTTGTGTCAGTATTCTGTTAGGCTCCTGTGTTTTTGTCGGCTGGGTTGACTCTAGGGTGATTCTTTTGTTGTCCGATATCAACCCATAGGCTAAATTAACTCCACGTAGAGCTACGTAGCTTATGCTTATTCCCAAAGAGAAAGCGATAACAATCCAAATGAAGTGACTTGTGCGTTTTTGATGCATTTTATATGTTGGTTTTTATTTCAGTAAATTGTTCGAATTCTACTTGTTCTTCGGGCCCGGAGATAATCTTGTCTGGCTGGAAGAGACTGTTCATTTTCATTACGTTTTGTTTGGTTGTCATTCTGCCGTCCTCCCAGAGTTTTATTTCAAGCAGCATTCCTTCCATTGTTTCAGGACTAAATTTTTGATCAAAAATAAAATTCCCCAGAGAGTAAGCAATGAAGCTATCTTTGTAAACCTGTATTTCTTGTATGACGTGTGGGTGGTGACCAATAACAATTTTTGCTCCTGCGTCCACAGCTCTTTTTGCCAATGTTTCCTGTCTTTGGTTATGGGTTGGCTTGTACTCATCTCCAAAGTGGAATGATACCACAAGAAAGTCTACTTGATATGATGCGTTTTTTATTATCTCATCAAACTTCGGATTGTTGGTTAAAAGTAGTCCAGCGGTTTCTTCTTTGGCTGGCATCCAGTGAGGGCCCACGTCTGAGAATCCCAGATAACCTATTTTAATCCCGTGTTTTTCTATGATTGTAGGCTTGATTGCTTCCTCTAGGTTTAGCCCTGCACCAGTGTATAAAATTTCATTCTCTTTTAGTCGGAGTAGTGTGTCTGTAAAAGATTCTATACCCCAATCTGCTACGTGGTTGTTCGCCATAGACAACACGTCTATTCCGGCACCTTTAAGCGCAGGTATTACTGATGGGTCCATCTGGAATGAATAAAGGCTACCGCCATCTTTACCTTTATCTGAAGCAGTTCCTTCTAAATTCGCAAACATTATGTCAGGCTTCTTAATCATCTCCAATTTTTCAAAAAGCATTGAATAGTCCCCATTGAAATTTTTCATTACAGAACTTTTAACTCCGCGATCCAGCATTAAATCTCCAGCAAAACCAAGTGTTACAAAGTCTGGGGTTTTGGGTTCTGGTTCTGGTGGTGGAATTACTGCAGGCGGCTTTTCTGGCTCTGGGGTTTCACTTGCAAGAGCCTTGGTTCCGTAGGAAACATTTTTCTTTAAGTATGCAACTATGCTTTCGATATCTTTTTGACGGTCCGTGCTTCGGAGTATGGTTATAGCAATTTGTCTGGGTTCTAACGCAGAAAGAGGCAGAGAGAAGACGAAAGCGCCGGTTTGTCTAGCTTCGCTCGCATAGCCGCTTTTTCCACCTAAATATCCTTCGGTTCTGGCAAATTGGTTATTATTAAACCATACATGGCTGTCATTTTTGAAGCTTCTATTTGTTGTTATTTTGAAAATTTCAGAATTTTGCTCATAAATATGTTTTGTAAGTTTAAATAAATCATTAGGAGTAGATTTGTTCTGGGAGGAGAGTCCAGTAGGGTCTTCAAAGCTCGTATTTACTAGTCCCAGGACTTTTGCTTTCTCGTTCATTTTGTTCACAAAAAAGCTTCTACCTGTATGTAAAGCTAAGGCTTCTGCTGCGTCATTGCTCGACTCTAAAAGTAGAGGATACAACATGTCGTTTACTGTTATTTTCTCATTTACTTTAAAGTTGCCATTTTTGCCTTCTGTGTCTAGAGCCAATTTTGAGATTTCGACTATTTCATCCCTTGTGATTTCTCTTTTTATTTCTGAGGCCACAGTTGCCGTCATGAGCTTAGACACTGAGGCGATGGGGAGCCTCATATCTTTGTTTTTCTCAAGTATTATTTCACCAGTTTTCACATCTGCCACAAGGTAAGCAAGGGCCGATACGGATGGCCCTGTGGTTGTGTTTTTTCTAAGATAAACATACTGCGGGGCTTCTTCTGTTGTTGTCTCTGAAGACACAGCAGAAGCATTTGTAAATATTGGACTTGATTTTTCTGTGTCTACTTGAGTGTTTATTATTATTGTTGCCAAAGAAACTAAAAATACTCCAGACATCACAGAGACTAGGGTCAAGAATGCTAATTTAACCTTATGTTGTATTGTCGTATTCATGCCAGCATGTAGTCTATTGTTTTACGTTCAAGGTCAACCCCTCGAACTCTTATTTTTACCTTATCACCAAAACGGTATTTGGTTTTTTTCTTTTGTCCCAACAATTCAAGCTTTTTCTCATTAAATACATAGAAATCGTCTGCCATATCTCGCACTTTTATCATTCCTTCACATTTTGTTTCTAATTCTTCTACGTACATGCCCCATTCAGTGATCCCGCTTATGACTCCTTCAAATGTCTCGTTAATTCGGATGGACATATATTCAACTTGCTTATATTTGACAGATGAACGCTCTGCTTCAGCGGCACGCTTTTCTTGCTCAGAAGCCGTGCGAGACATTTTCTCATAAAAATTTACCCTTTCTATTATATTCTCCTTGCTGTTTTTTGTTCCTAGTATGTGATCCATAAGCAGTCTGTGGACTATGACGTCAGGGTACCGTCTGATCGGGGAAGTGAAGTGGGTGTAGTCTTTAAAAGCAAGCCCATAGTGGCCAATGTTTTTAGTAGAATAAATTGCCTTAGCCATACTTCTAACTACTGACCGTTGAATAGTGTCTTTCATTGGATTTTCGCCGTTTTTTGAAGCTAGTTTCGCTAGTATGCCGTTTATTTCGTGTGTGGGTATTAATCCATCTTTGAGAGATACTTTGTATCCTAAGCTTTTCAAGAAAAACGCAAGGTCAGCCATCTTTTCTTGGCTTGGTGTTTCGTGGATACGGTAAATAAATACTTCTTGTTCTTTGCCTTTGTGTTTCGAAAATACTTCCGCAACTTTCTTGTTGGCTAAAAGCATGAATTCTTCTATGAGTTTGTTCGAGTCTCCACGCTCTTTCTTGATTACTTTTATTGGAGTACCTTTTTCGTCCAGCACAAATTTAACCTCTTCTTGGTCAAGAGAGATAGCTCCATGAGTGAATCTTTCTTTGTTTAATTTCTTTGCTAGGCCGTTTAGGATAGAAAGTTCATGGTGTAGAGGTGTGCCTGGTTTTTTAATAGAAACCTCGGCTTCTTCGTAAGTGAATCTTTTTTGGGAATGTATTACAGTACGGCCAAACCAAGATTTTATAACCTCTGCGTTTTGAGTTAATACAAAAACCGCGCTCATGGTAAGTCTGTCTTTGTCTGGCACTAGCGAACACAGGTCGTTTGATAATGCTTCAGGTAGCATGGGTATCGTTCGGTCTACCAGGTATACAGAAGTTCCACGTTCACGGGCCTCATCATCAAGATGGCTTCCAACTTTTACATAGTGTGATACATCTGCTATGTGTATACCTACTTCATATTCTTGGTTTCCTAGTTCTTTGAAAGAAATTGCATCGTCGAAGTCTTTTGCATCATAGGGGTCTATGGTGAATGTTAGGGTTTGCCTGAAATCTTTCCTGTCATCAAGGTCTTCTGGTTGTATTCCGCGTTTTTTTATTTCTCTGGCTTCGCGCTCTACATTATCTCCGAAGTGGGCATCGAATCCTTTTTCTATTGCAATAGAATGCATCTCTACATCGTTGTTGCCAGGCGTACCTAGGACCTTGATTATCTTGCCTTCTGGGGCCTTGCGAGGATCTTTCCAAGAAGTTATCTCTACGAAGACCTTTTGCCCTTCTTGCGCTTGGTCCAATGATTCTTTGGGTATTAATATGTCCGTATACATCTTGGTGTCATCTGGTTTCAAGAAAAACAAGTTGTTTTCTTTTTCAAGCACTCCCGCAAAACGTGTTTTAGCACGTTTGATTATCATACTCACTTCTCCTGTCTGCCTGGATGGTCCCTTAGGGTGCAGAATAATCTCTACAGTATCCCCATGCATGGCTGTATTCAAGTGTTTAAAGTCTATTTCTGGATCTTTACCCACGCCTAAATCTGGAACCGATACGTACCCAGTGCCCTTGGCCGATATTGAAATGATCCCCTCTATTTTGTTTGTTGGCTTGTTTTTCACAATTCAAATATAGCACATAATTTGTGTTTTGCCCTTATCTTGGTGGCTGATTTGCTTTTTGCCTAATTTATGTTAGACTCATTTAACGATGTTAAAAATAAGATTACAGAGAATAGGAAGAAAAAACGATCCATCTTTCCGGGTGGTTTTAACTGATTCTAAGAACAGCACTAAAAGCGGAAAGTTTTTGGAGATTTTGGGTACTCATAATCCAAAGGCAGATAGTAGGATTTTTCTAAACGACAGAATAAAATACTGGATAAGCAAAGGAGCCAAGGTTTCTGATACAATGCATAACTTTTTGGTTCGCGAGAATGTCATAACTACTAAGAAAATAAACGTTCTACCTAAAAAGAAACCTACTGTTTCCAGAAAAGAGCTAAAAACTAAAAAATAGAGTTGCTTATAATTCTTGATTGTTGCTATACTATACGTAGT
>Ga0163155_10006135_pt1 | contig 11732 bp, 6 predicted proteins | sample OliLakLV19SP4G1_FD_148611 | JGI IMG/M metagenome (GOLD analysis project Ga0163155, IMG submission 148611) | Freshwater microbial mat bacterial communities from Lake Vanda, McMurdo Dry Valleys, Antarctica - Oligotrophic Lake LV.19.SP4.G1 | ecosystem: Environmental > Aquatic > Freshwater > Lake >...
GGAAAGACGGCACCCGCGCCATTCTGCTTGAGCCCCGCGACCTCATCATCCGCCTCATCGCGGCTATCCCACCTCCGCGCTTTCATCTGGTGCGCTATTTTTTGGTGTCCTCTCAAGCCACTCCAAGTTTCGCTCAGAAGTCGTCCCGAAGCCGCCACAGGATTCTTCTGCTTTCAAGCCGCCTCCGGCTTCGGGCGACCAGCTTGAGTTCCCCAAGGCCAACCCCCAAACTGACGACACTCGCCCTTCCCGTAAACGCTGGGCCTGGCTGCTGGCTCATGTGTTCCGGGCAGATCTTGACACTTGTGTCCGCTGCGGTGGGCCCATGCGCTGGCTCGAAGCCACCACCGAACAAGCTGCCACCGCGCTGCTCGCTAAGCTTGGGCTTGCTCCTCAGCCTCCTCCGACGCCACCACCGGTTTTGTTCGGGCAGCTGAGGTTTGGGTTCTGTTGAGGGTCTGAAGCTGGGCTCGTTGCTCTCGGGGGGTGCTTGCTTTGTTGAAAGTGAGCACCTCAGGGCGGAGATCTATTTGCGCGTGCAGAACGTGGGCTCTTGGCCCCCAATTGGGTCGGGTTCACCACTCCTTGAGCTTCGGTGACGTGGTGAGCTGGGTTCAGAGCGCCGACGGCTCGATGGCCTGCTCTCGGCGCTGCTCCTCCTTCCGACCGACTGTCAGTTCGATTGTCTTGTGCTCCTCACCACCTGTTGCCAGAATTCAATGCGCTGGAGAACGTTATGCTGCCAGGCTTGATCCAGGGGCGATCCAAGAAAGAAATGGCGAAACGCGCTGGCGCGCTCTTGGAGGAGGTGGGGCTCACTCATCGCCTGACTCATCGACCGGGCGAGCTCAGCGGAGGCGAGCAACAGCGAGTGGCAGTGGCCCGGGCCTTAGCGCTGGATCCCAAGCTTCTGCTCGCAGATGAGCCCACCGGAAATCTCGACAGCGCCACGAGTGATGCGATCCACGAGCTCTTTTTTCAGATCAATCGAGAGCACGGCACGACCATCGTCGTCGTGACCCACAATTCTGCCTTCGCCGAGAGCATGCCACGCGTGGTGCGCATGGTGGATGGGTGCGTGGTGCAAGACGATGTTAAGCGGAAGGCTAGCGCACCGGCAGAAGCAGGACCGGGTCTTTTGGCTTGAGCTCGAGGTGTTGTGCAACGCTTTCGGGGAGCACGAAATTGTCGCTCGGTGAGGCTCCGAGAAGTTAAACTTTAGCGAGGCAGTGCTCGCATCGCTTCAGCGTAGGCTCGAAGCCTGGCGGCCCTGAGGTTCCGCTCGCGATGCAGGTCAGCGAGGTGGCTCGACTCACTCTGCGGGGTCAGCTTCGCCTGTTCGATAACTTCGTCAAGGACGGCCAGGGCATTGCGATCTCCTTCCGTCATGGCGGCGAAGTAGTGCCTCGCTTGTTCGGTTCGACCAAACTTGGGAATGGTGAAGCTAGCAGCCGACACCACTTCCTCCGGCGTTTTGATTTGCTGTGGCTCGGCCCCCGAACACGCGTACGCGGTAGAGGCGCCTAGGGCAGCGACGGTTAAGGCCGCTGCCAGAATCACTTTAGAAGCGCGCGTTATTCTCCCCGTCGGCACCCGGTTCGCACTCATAGTACCAACTCAGTTGCCTTTAATCCGGGGCGGTAGGCGCTGTCTATGGTCAAGAATGCAGGCCTTTGGCCCGTCTTCGTCTTCATGGTCATGATGTTCCCCGCCGTGGTCATCGTGTTCGCTCGGTTCCTCTTCACCTTCGTCGGGGTCCTCGCCCGAGTCGTCGTCGTCATGATGTTCTCCGCCACCATCCTCATCCTCATCCTCTTCGGAGCAAAGTGGAACGAACTTCTTCCTTGGGGCGACGTGGCCTTCGCTCTGCTTTGTTGGAGCGCGACCTTGGACCCCCTCGTCTTCGTCATGGGGGTCTTCGCTGCTATGTTCCGAAGTCCAGCACTTCGAGGCCTCGCCGTGGCGCTTTTCGCGAACACTCACGCTCTGCTTTTTCACGGTTTCGTTCCCGAATCGATCAACAGCGCGCCAAGTGACGACATGGTCCCCAACTGGGAAGCGCTCAGGAGCGTCGTTGACGACGGTTACCTCCCCGCCACAGGCATCGAACGCTTTCGCTTCTCCGAGCTCAAGGCATTGCTCACAGGCACCCACCACGATGGCCGGTGGCACCGCTAGTGCTGGAGGAGTGGTGTCGCGTACGGTCACGACAGCTGCGTCTTCGACACTGCTCGCTCCTAGGCTGACCGTGAGTGATACCTGAGTGCTTCCGAGTGGGAAGCTACCCGAAGTCACCGCGGACGTCCTGCTACCTAGCTTTACTTTGCCTGCGTTCCACAAGTAGGTCGCGCTGCCTTGTGGTCCCGAGTTCGATCCGTCCAGCGTTATCGTGGCTCTTCGGTGACCCTGGCACTCGACGACTTGATCTGGCCCCGCATTGGCGATGAGCGCCACAGCGGGATCGACCCTATCCGGAAGGTCGTTGTTGTTTGCGTCTGCATCCCGAGCGTTCGGGATCCCATCATTGTCAAGGTCCCCGGGAAGCTCCGCGCCATTGGGAATGCCGTCTCCGTCAGCGTCCCCTAGGAAGGGGACATTCGGTGCGAATTTAGGCCCCAATCCACGCATTGTGAGGATGGCGGGGTCCTGAGTGCTTTCCCCTGGCAGGGGAGCTTCTTTCGGGGAGTCCAAGTAGAAGGAAGTGTCGGAGTCGCGCTCAAATGCTTTCGCCGGTGGCAGCGTGGGGTTGCTGGCGGGCCTCGTCCCCGAATGGTCGATATCCTCGCCGCGAATGAACGTCGCGCCGTCCCGAACGCTACAAGTCACATTGACAAAGTACTGCCCTCGACCGACAAGGTCGGAACGCTGGACCACGGCCTCGTACTCTCCGGTGATCGAGTTGCGGACAAAGTTCAGTGCCACGAGGATCTTGTCAGGGCGGAGCAGCGTGCCGGTGTAAGTCGCGCCTTCTACAATATCGCGTTGATAGCCAGAGCTTGCCACGACCACTACGGTCTCACCGTCACGGTAAACTCGCTGCTTGGTAAAAGTGGTGCACTCCGGCAACGAATTCTCGACTTGGGCACTGACGTAATATCCGGGTTGACGAATCTCCACAGGATCGCCGCCAGATTCGCGAACCCGCCAGGTTCCAGCTTGCGGTGAGGGCAAAGAAAGCACGGCATAGGCAGCGTCGACAGTGACTGCGACGTTTGCATCGAAGTTGGGAACGAATCGATAAGCCCTATCGCTTGGAGACAAAAGGATCGCCCTGCCGACGTCGACGGAAAACGCCTGGCGCGTCGAGTCATAGTCGGAAACCGAAATGGTAAGGGCCTTGGCTCCTTCCTCCACGTTGAACGTGTAGTCGATGGGGGTGTTGTAGGTGTCACCATTCATTTCGGGGAGCCGGAGGTGGCTCCTGGCGAGAGATTGCCCTTTTAGCTCAGCCGCGCCAGCGAAGAACAACGGCACCATGTCGTCACCGGCAGGGCGTTGACCTGGAAAGATACGCGCGGGAGTGGGTCGGCTTTGGGCAGCACCAGAAAACCCATCGTAATAGACCGGGAATTCCCAGTACTGCACCTCCGGGTGATTGGCGATAGCGCTGTTAACTTGGGTCTGCGCATCCGAGCAAATGCCGCCGCAGTTCACCTGAGTGCAGTCGCCGCCGTCGTCAGGCTTGCCAGGATTCAGGCACGTTCCCGTGTGCGGGATGTTGGCCAACCCGTCGCTGAGGTGGATCACCACACGCGTGTCTTTTTGCCCCGGAATCGGCGGGCCAGTCCGATCGTCGAAGACATCCGCGGCAAACTCTAGGGCTTTTCCGGTTTCCGTTCCGCCGCTCGCGATTGGATCCTCACCGAACAACTGATCGTCAGAAGGGCGAAGCCCCCCATTGAACTGCTCCTGCGAAATTTCGGTCGCCCCTCCGCTGGTGAGAACTGCGAACTTCAGTGGATCTTTGCAGCCACTGTTGTAACAGGAACCAATGTACGGCGCGAAACCGCAATCTGTGGCTTCGGTTGCTCTCGAACACGAGGGCCCAGAGACTTGGGGAAACTGGAGGGACGTGCTGGTACTGTAAAATGAGAGGCCTACTCGCGGCCCTCCCGTGGGCTTGGCAATGGTGCTGAAGAAGTTCCGCGCTGCGTATTTCGCGTAGTCAAGACGCTTGCGAGCCCCCGTAAGGGTACTTGAGTCACTGGCGTCCATGCTCCCAGACTTGTCCATGACGAACACCACTTGGGTATTCACGTCGAAGTTAGCCGTTCGGTCGGGAATGAACTCTTCATTGAAACTGACGTTGCCGCAGTCGGCGGGGGGATCGGGTTTGATTAGCCTGGCCTCATCGGGTGGCGGCGTATTGCCTGTGGTGAGGTCAATTCCAAAGCGATCACAAAGCGTCGCCTGGAGGCGCTCCCAGTCCGACTGCACCGCGGGCGCTCCGCCGCTGAGCGCGTGGCGAATGGTCCCCTCCGAGGAATCATAACGCTTCAGGGTGTCGTTGAACGACACGGCGTGGAGCCTGGCCGCTTCTGCTGCCGGATCTGGTGCGTTCCTATTTACATACGCAAGGCTTGGGTATTGCGGTGCTTCGAACTCTTGGCTCAAGCCCGGTAGCGTGAAGAGATCGTTGCGGGCGTACATTTGAACGAGCCCGGGCGACTGGGCAACACTCGCAGTGCCCCTTCCCAGCAGGGTGCACTCGGGGGTGCCGAAAACCGGTGCTGCGGGTCGAGGTGGCCGACCGGCCCAGGGCTTTGTGCAATCCCAATCGCCCCGTCGTGCTACTGCCAGCCCTTTGAAGTCCACTCGCAACTGAAAGGGCTCGATGCTGCCCGCCGCTGTGGCTCGATCCTTCAGAGGTCCGGTTGCGGCCTGGGTACCCCACGCGTCGCTGAGTGGCGTTCCCAGATTATCTCCGACGTAGAGCACTGGCGAGTTCGCCGGGTCGAAGGCATGGCCGTTCACCTTCAGCAGAACGCTTGTGTTGTTGCGGTAGTCCATTGCGAACTCCAAGGTGAAGCGTCGCACCTCTTGCAGCACGCCCGCAAAGCGCGGTTGGTCAGGGGTGCTAACGAACTCAGCATCGTCCATAGCAAACGTGACGCCCCATACCTCGTTGTACGTGAGATCCCCGGGGGCGGTGCCTACTGGCCACCCCTGCGGGTGATACCTGGAGAGGCGCTGGAAGAAGGCGAACACGCCGTGGTTCGATGGCCCCATCTCGCCCAGATTGAGCCCGCGGCCGTTGGAAGCCCCAGGAGTTGGGGATAGGGCATCGAGTGCTCCGGTACCGACATTGGGTCGCTTTTCGACCATCCCGCGCTTGTCATAGACTTCGGCGAGTAGAGTCGTAACGCTCTGTCTGTGCGCTTCCCAGAGCTGAACCAATCCGTCCGTTTGTGGCGGAGTAGTTGCTCCACCAGAATCTGTGAAGCCCTGCGCCCGAAATGGCATGGCACACTCCGACAGATCGAAGAGACAATTGGGGCGGCAGCGTACAACTCCTCCCGTTAGCCTGCGACCGGGGCTAGCTTGGTCGCGCGTTTGGCCTAGGGCGTTGACACGGAACGGACTATACAGTCGGTCACAGGTTAGCGGTGTGGTCCCGTCGTCTTCGAATACTGGCCCTGCGGCGGCTCCTGAATCACACTGTTCGAACAGCGCATCAGTGCCAGTCGTGAAATCGACCACGCCGTTACCGCAGCCCGCCACCGCTGGATTAGTGCTCGTTCCAAGCGGAGGACTGCACGAAGAGGTTTCGGCGAGAACCGCTGAGTCGCAATAAGCCAAGAATTTCAGGCGATCCGGGTGACCTAGTGCGTTGGCGCCCGGGCACAACGTGTCTGGCCTTGAGGATTGCCCAGGCCCAAAGCACTGAAATTCTACACCGGGCTGGTTTGCGAGCGTCGGCACGTCGCCGTGGCCGCTGCCACCAGAGGCGCCAAGCGCTTCGGGCGTCGGCACCTCCCGGCCCGAGGGAGAAAAGCCATTCGGCTGGTCGTCAGTTGAGGGGTAGAGAAAGCCGGCCAACACCAGCTGGTTGCCCGGAAACTGATAAGCGTCTGGGCGGGCGGGCTCGGCGGCTGCCGTCCCTCGAGTTCGATCAAAGCGATCAAGATCGTGGTTGCCTGAAACCGAAAACTCGCTGTTGTTGGGGATGCCGGCAGTCAAACAAAGCTGGAAATCCCCTGGTTGGGGAACGCGCGCGCTCGGTGCGCCGCCCGTATAATAGGGAGCGCAGTCGGCGTCAGTCATACACTCCCTATCCGTCCACATTGGGTCCACCTCGCTCGGAGCCAAGTGGTCCACATCCCGTCGGCAGACTTGGCCGCTGGCCTGCTGCATCAGCGTGTTGTTTTGCGCCCACCACGGCGCCCCAAAGCCTTCATACATGACGGAGCCGTCCAGCTTGAGGGCTGAATCCGGGGGGATGGAAGCTTCTGAAAAAGCGTACCCATAACGAGGATTCACGAACAGCGACACGCCTCCCAGCGCGCGGCTTTGCCGTCCGGTAAAACCCGTTGAACGGAAATGCGGGTTATCATCACCTCGTTGATCAGTATAGTAGTCCTCAAGCCCGAACAGAAGGTGACCAAGCTCGTGCGCCATCAGCTGAGCATCGTGCCCGTGGCTTCCGGCTAGGCCGGCAACTGTGAGCCTGCCAACATTGCTCAACGACTGCTGCGCATTCCGGCAAGTCATTGAACTGCCTTCACCAAAGCTCCCAGACGAGAAGGCGCGTTCGTCTTGGCCGCGCCACAGGATGTCCGCGTTCTTCTTTTCCGAGGGATGATTGACGAATTCCACCCGCTCAATGCTGACGAGGCCATCGGTGGTGTCGCAGATGGTTTTCGAGGCTCCCGCCATCTGCTGCTTGAACTCGCTAAAATCAGTGGTGGAGCGAGGTGAATCCACGAACACCTTGAGTGCCACGTTGACACGCGACAGAGCTCCGTCGGCACCAAATACCGGCGTCATTGTCCCCTTGCCGGGGAGCGAGGAGGCACTCCCTGGCATTGCCTGCCCGGAAGCTGGTGTTCCCTGAATGCACACCGCTCCGATGCCGATCCCCAACGCGCAAGCCGCTCCAACCCAAGTTCGCTTCCATGTCCCCCTCATGAGCCCGAACTAGCGCGAAGGAGACGGCAGATGCAACCCTCGGTCGTGTGACGATATGACGTCACTGACGTGGCTTCACGCGACGCCGAGAAAACTAGCTACAAGTTGACGCCTTTAGCCGAGCGTGGCACATACCGCCTTAAGGTGACACCCACGTGAACCAGTCAAAACGGACGCTAGGCATCTCGCTGGTAGCGGGGCTGTTGCTCGCGCTGGGCGTTGGTGCGAGCGCGGGTTGCCGGGGTGGAACGAGCACCGCCCAGCCTACATCGGCGAGCGCTGGAGGGGCTGGAGGAGCCGGTGGAGCTCGTGCGCCTGCTGGAGCTGTTGGCGGGGCCCTGGTGCCGGGCACAGGCCTACCGTGGCCCCCGCCGAACCTGTTCCTGTTCATCGGCTACCACACTTCCATCGGCATCCAGGTGGACGACAAGTACCTGTATTGGTCGGATGCGGCGGGCTCTACGTTCATGCGGGCCGATAAGAGCGGCGCTGGGGAGCCGCAAGAGATTGTGAGGTGCGCGTGCGACAACCTCCGTTTCGTTGCGGACAGTGCTACAGCGAGCCTCTACGTTTTGGATCGCGACCGCGTGCTGCAGGTGGAGCGGGAAACCTTCGCGCAGACGCCGCTTCCGTTGGACTGGGATCACAGTAGCGGGGACCTCTTCGCCGACGAGCAGTACATCTATACCGCGATGCCAGGCTGCGCAGCCATCACGCGCTTCGACAAGAAGACGCATACGAAGGAGGTAATGGGCATTTCCGGGGTTAAGTATCCTACCCAGGCCGGACGCACGACGCTTGGCAAGGCGGGCGGAAAGCTCGTCTGCGGGTCACCCACCGAGATCTACGTGGTCGATGCTTGGGGTATGGGAGGTCGGCGGGTCTTCGATAACGTCAAACTGGGCTTGGGCCTCACCGGGGTGTCCAACAATGTCTATTGGGTGGACGCCGACCTAACGACGACGGTGGGCTGGACACCGGTCAGCTCGGGAAGCGTTCAGGAAGTTTCAAGGAAAACGGTGGTGGGCCGGCCCAGTCGCCTGCTGTTCGTGCCATCCCTTGGCAAGTTGGCGTTCGGGTCAGGGACCGGAATTCAAGGCTTCAATCCAGTGACGAACCAATTTGACGGTTTCGCAACGGTTGGAGTGTTGGCGCAGTTCGGAACCTCGATCATTGAAGACTTCGCTGTTGACTCCGAGTTCGCGTACGCCACCATGTACGGCGGCCGAACTCGTATTGTTGACGGAGTGCTGAAGGGCGATCCGGCATCGTGGATCGCCCGCGTTCCGCTGGATGCGTTGAAGTGAGGGGCTCGCTCGAACGTGCGAGGGCGGAGGCAAGCGTTGTTGCGGTTCTGGTCCCTGCATTCGACGAAGCTCAGTGCGTCGGACAAATTGTACGTGAATTCGTGGCACTCAAGCGGGAGTTCTCGGACCGTCACCTTCGTGTTGAGCTGCACGTTATCGACAATGGCTCCACCGACGCGACCGCCGAGGTCGCGGCAAGCGAGATGCGGTCTCTGGAAAACTGCCACTTGCACCATGTTGCCTTACGCGGCAAGGGTAACGCGGTTCGATGGGGATTTGCGAACATCCACGCGGATGTCTACGCCCTGGTGGACTGCGATCTCACCTATTCGTTGAACGACATTCCGGCTCTGGCGGCGCTCGTGACCAGCGGCACTTGCGAAATGGCAATAGGGGACCGGCTAACCAGAGGAGCGTATCGCCGCGCGCATGGACCCGATTTTCGGTGGGCAGCGAATCATCTCATTTCTTGGGTCATAGCTTCTCGCCTTCAACAGCGCCGCGTCGATGCACTCAGTGGATTGCGCGTGCTGGATGGTCGCCTTGCAAGACGGATGAATCTCCGCGAAAGTGGCTTCGCACTTGAAACGGAGCTAATGTTCGAAGCGGCCCGCCTGGGGTCGCGAGTGCAATCGCTTCCAGCCGCCTATAGGGGTCGGCCGTCCGGCAGCGAATCGAAACTTGTCACCGGGATTGACGGCCCGCCGATTCTGTGGACACTCCTTCGCCGTTTATACGCACATCGCGCGCCGTCGCGACGCGAGAGCTTCGCTCGCGTCGCAGTGGGTGCTCATTTAGACTCTGTTTCTAGCAGCGAACGATAGTAGGCGAGCGCGCGCATCGTACTGGGCTTGCTTGGATCGAGCCGCTGGGCATCGACCAGCGCTTGTACGGCTTGACGGTACCGGCCCACCGCGCCATAGGCTTCTCCGAGATTGTGGTGGATTTTCCAGTCATTGGGGCGGCCCACCGCTGCTCGCTCATAGAAAGGCAAAGCTGCTTCGTGCTGGCCGTCGCGAAAGTATTGATTGCCCAACAGGTAGTAGAACGACGCCTCCTGCAGCTTGTACGCGGGAGACCAAGAGATCAATGAAAGCGCGGTTGCACATCCTGCTAGCGCCCACCGTAATGGCCCCACGCTCCGATTAAGGGCGATCCCCAAGCCGTGTGCGGAGAAAAGGCAAAGGGCTGGGATGGCTGGTATTCTGTAGCGGCTTGAGAAAAAGAAAATCAATACGGACAGGAGATTTGTGAGCAAAATGCACCCTAGAAGAGCGGGTTTACCAAAGAAAAAACGCGTACGCATTCCGAGCAGACTCAAACCCAGAAGCAAGCCGAACGGGAGCGGCATCAACCATAGGCTGGGGTGAATACTACGCTCCGCCGATAGGACGAATTCCATCGAGATCTCGTCGCTTCCGAGCCAGCCCCGCAACTTCTTTGCACAAAGGACCACCGCTTGCCCAAGGTCGGATCCTAAATAGTCAAACCCTTGTTGGTACCAGAATGCGTCGACCTCCTGGGCCCCGACCTTCCTGCCGAAGGAAGCCTCGACAAGCCTGGAAGCGTCGGCCAGCTGCGTCATGGGATCGCCAGAGAATCCGGGCAGCTGAGTGTACGAACCCTCAGCGTTTAGATTGTTCCCTTGAGCAAAGGTGACGCCGCCTTGCGCAGAGATCAGGATCCACTCTCCCGAAACGATGCGGTTGCGAACTGTAGCAGGGGCAATAGCGGCTAGCAGGCCCGCGAACATGATCACGGTCGATGGTAGGCGCTGCTTCCGCTGACGGATCCGCCAGGTTCCTCGAGTCAGCAGCCAGGCGGCAGCGAAGGGAGCAAAAAGGAGAGTGTTGGGACGAGCAAGGCATGCCAACCCCAGCGCAAATCCACCGAGTAAAGGCCAGCGTAGGCTCCTGCCCCTTGAAGGCATAAGGAAATAAGCGCTGAGCAGCGTCAGAGTCGTGCCAAGGGTTGTTTCGACAACCGTAAGCTCAAGCATCCCAGCAGCTCCGTAGAGACACCAGAGAAGCGTTCCCAGCGTCGCCGTGCGTTGTCCAAACACCGCAAGGCCAAGTTGGTAAAGTAGCCACACGGTTGCTCCTGAGAGGCCAATCTGCGAAAGATACACACTCCAGAGGTTGCCGCCGACGGCCTGGAACGCGGCGAGGAAGTAGGCGTACAGCGGCGCGAACGAGAAAGGCTCTGGCCCTCCGAGAGGGGTGCCGCCGGAGATGGCGATTGCCGCGACCCAATAGCGCTGTGCATCTAAAGGTAAAAAATGCTGTTCGGACGGGCTTGATGTAGCAAGGTCCGCCACGTACGCCCCGCGCGTGACCACGAACAACAGGACAACCGCCCGCCACCCCGAGAGCCACTCTCGAGCCACATCCCCCTTGGTCGGTGAGTTGACCGCACCCCCGGACCGCCGCCCGTTCATCGGACCATCTGCCCTACCACGCTGCGACCGTTTTTTCTTACGCGACACGGCGTCTGCCCGCCAACCGCAGTGCGGCGAGCCCGCCCGCTTTGGTACCTTGGGCGAGCTCCTTCGGCTCCTTCAGAATTCCGACCAAGATGCCACGAAAACGGAGGGAGTACGAAGGCACGAAACCGTCGGAGGCATAGCGTCGAGCCGACGACCGGTCAACGAGGTTGCTACGCAAACACGCGCACGGCACGACTTGTGCCCAAAATCATCGCAGCTCACGCAGCATTGAGGCAGCCTCTGTTAAGGTCAGTCCCTCAATTCTAAAGCCCGCTACGGAAACCAACGATGGCGGATGCCCATGACTCGAGGCGGCTGTCTCTACGACGCTTGAGTTCCGACTTCAGGCTGTCCGCGACGCTAAAGATGCTCTCATCTTCCACACTCTTCCTACGCCCACGCGTGCAGGGCCCGACCGCCAATTGATAGTCTGATTTCGGGCATTTTTCGGAATTTAACAGGTCGGATGGTTAGGCGGTCCTTGGGTCAACGGTCGGGTCCCGCGTTGACACTCTCTCCTCTGTCGCTCGCGCTGCCTCGCGCCATCACCATCGACACCGATGCCTACTGAACTGAACGCTCAATGGAGCTGCGCGGCCTAATTAGACGCAGGCTTCGAGGCGCGAAGACTCGTCTGCTTCTGCCCGCTGGCCGCTGGCCACGGCCACGCGGTCCGCCAGTTCGGCCACCCCTGACCTAGCCCATTTGCCGGGTATCGCGCCGCGCCACCACCGGCACGCATCTAGCCATGGCCGATGGCTGTGGCCCACCCTGCGCACGCCCATGCAGCACTACACCCTACCGTTCGCCGG
>Ga0163155_10006138_pt1 | contig 11728 bp, 12 predicted proteins | sample OliLakLV19SP4G1_FD_148611 | JGI IMG/M metagenome (GOLD analysis project Ga0163155, IMG submission 148611) | Freshwater microbial mat bacterial communities from Lake Vanda, McMurdo Dry Valleys, Antarctica - Oligotrophic Lake LV.19.SP4.G1 | ecosystem: Environmental > Aquatic > Freshwater > Lake >...
GGAAGCGCAAGTTCTCCTTTCGTGTAGCTGTAACCGTCCGATTGGTGAAGCGGGGTGCAGTATTTGTAGCCAATACCCTGCACCGTGCCTGTGCGGGTGGTGATATTAAAGCTGCCTGAGCTTCGTACCGCCACTCGCCCGATATACGCGCCAGCTTTCGTACCAGTGGTGACGACGGCCTTTACCATGTCGCCCGTCTGGAAACCTTTCACCACGCGACTTTGTTTCGCGCCTGTACGTGGAAACCCGTACTTATCCGGGCGGCACATCTGGCGCGATTGCCTGCCTGTGGCCTTGATGAGCAGTGGCGTGTGATTAGCCGAAACAAAGACACGCGCCCCGCTTTCGCCTACACAAGTCGCATCGAGCCAATGCGCTTTAGGATAGGATTGCTTAATGCGATTGAACTTCGTGCGCCCACCCGTGCCGACTTCCAGCGGGATACCCGCCTGAGCAAACACGCCGTGCAACTTCCGACGTGAGGCATTGACCGCCGCCGCGTCTTTCAGAGGCTTTTTGGCTTTGCGCTGAATGTCGGGAAACCCAAACTCAGCCGCCGTTTGATTGCCTTTTTTGTCGTTACAGTCGTGACAAGCGATAGTGAGGTTACTCACACGGTTTGACCCGCCCCGCGATTTTGGGTTGATATGCTCGACTTCAAATGGTACGTTTTCTACCCCACAGTAAGCGCATTTGCGCTTCCATTTTTCCAGCAAGTATTCACGGACTTCGTAGCCCATCAACTCGCCTTGCTGGTATTCCACGCCGCTGATTTCAGGGTTTTGCATGGCCTGCATGTCGAACTTGACCAACTCAAGACTGACAGAGGCCAACGGCGAAAAGCGACCTAACTTGTTTGCCCACGTCACGATGTTATCTACACGACTCTGAATAGAGGGTGGTAGCCAACCATTCGGACGACGGCGGTTATTAAATCGCGCCGGACGATAGCGGGTGTGACGCGCCCTACGACCCCGCCGCAATGAGCGCCGTGATTCCAGCGCATCTTTGATCTGCTGCCCACGATGGGCTAATTCCGCCGACCAGATCAACCGTTTGCCCCGTTTGAAGTCTGCGACTAACGCTATGCCTGTCGTTTTGCTGCCGGGATCAACTTTGAAGGCGATAGGCTGCACATCGCCGCCGTCCCGTTCTTTCAGGATGATCGTAAAAGGATATTGGCGATACACTGCCGCTTTCCCTTTGTCCAGTAGCTCCCGCGCCCGTGCTGGATGGCAAGGCATAAGGGGCTGTTTGTTGCGGTCTAGTACAAATACACGTTGCATGATGTGAAAGTTACCTTTCGTTTCTCCGCTTGCGCGGGGTAATGTCTTCCTCGACAATGTTATGCGGTGGTTTTATGTACACGACACTGGTTTAGACCCTCAACCTGTTTAATCGTGTACCGCAGCGTTCAGGGCTGGAACGTCACCCCAAAGTGCCTATCTATATTCACCGCTAACGTAGTTCCCCGAAGGGAACTGAGTCTGGTCAGCATGGCTTGTATTGCTACAAGCCCCTAGCTTTAGCTATGGGGTCGCTGACTTGAGCAACCTCACCCTCACGATAACCTGCACCTCAACATCACCCGCGAATGGGATGGGCAGCCGATCAATCAGCGATGCAGGCAGCCGATAGGTTGCCCACATCTCCGACATGCTCTCGGCGATGTATTGCTTCTGGCGTTTGATCGCCTCGATCTCGCCAACTGTTATAGCAGTAATCACCGGATTGCTTTCGCCTGAACCTGTATCTACATGGCCTGTGTTCATCGCTTCTTCGATGACCTCAGCCGTACGTTGAATCAACGGGGCGGTGATCGGCTGGTTATTGGTACTCGCATACGCAGCCGCCGCTTTCACCACCACCACCTGTACATCAGGCCGCAGCGTCTTAACCTGACGCGCAACAGCTTCGCTCGGAAGCGTTACACCTGTAACGGAATGAATGTACTTGGTCGTCGTTGCCCCGTTAATCCGCTGGCTGGCGCGGGATGAAGAGAAGCCCCACACGCTTTTGCAGTAGGTATCAAAGTCGGGCGCGACATCACGGTAGAGTCGCTTGTCACGGATGGCTTGAAGCTGCTCGGCGACCACCGTCCAAAAGACCTCCTGCGCTTGGCGAATCATGCTCTCACGCAACGCAAGTTCTTGGCTTTCGATGGTTGTGAGTGACGCGGTTTCTAGCTCAATCATCTCGGAAAGCAGGCCGTCGCGGCGGCAGTTCGCCGGGGAACATTGGCGTAATCAATTCGTCGTCGTCGTCGTCGTCGTCAGCACGGATGTCGGTTGCGTCTTCCGTTATTTCTTTATGAGAATCTGAATATTGTGCGTGAGCAACCGACAACAGCACAGAACTCATGTCAGTCCAGTTCATTCCTTCGAGGGCTTCTTCTTCTGTACCGAGTGCAATCATGGCGTTTCTCAGGGCGTTCTGTGCAAATTCTTGTTTGTTCATAGGTTGGCTTCTGTCGCCTCTGTGTAAACTAAGTCACGCAAATCACAATCCAGCCAATTGCACAGTTTCATGACAATCTTTATGGATGTATTTTCAATGCGTTTACCATTCATCCAGCGCGAGACTGTCGGCTCTGAAACGCCTAGCGCCACAGCGATTTCCCTCTGGCTATACCGACGCTTATCACGCACTTCTTTTTGAGTCACAAGCAAAGGGAAGTTCGTCATCACTCTTCTCATCTCCTTACTACCTTTCTAGTATTGTAGCATATAGCCGCATTCCTTGCAAGTATGTTTCCTATCTTGACAGGAAGTTGCAAGGATGATAAGATATTTCTTATGTAGATTTTACACTGTATAGGGAAATAAAAAAGGGGCGGGGCAGTAAGACCAAGTAACATTTAGCATAACATAATATCCACGTTAGTAAGGTAAGAGAGTGCATTAATTTTGGTATGTCTTTTAGAACCAATAGCTGACCAACTTAGTACGCTGGCGTATTGCGAGCTTTAGATCAAACGATAGAATTTAAGGCTCTTTAAAATAAGGATAGACGGTTATTAATAAAGTAAATTTTTTGGGTGGGCGGCGCGGGGTGGGTAAAAGCCTCTGATAATGGGGCAGGTGGGAAGCGCCAGAAAATGATCGTTAATTGCTGTAAGGAGGTTGTATGCTTTAAATGTCCTACCCACTTTTAGAAACTTTGAGCTAAAATAAATATCACACCGGAGAACAACGCAAGATGGACACAACCTTAACGGACACAACCTTAACAAAGAAAGACTTCGAGAATGGCGGGACATTGGAGCGAGCGCTGAGAGCGCGGGGTGTTCCAGTGGCGGCAGTCGTGAAACATCGGGACGGAACAGCGGCAGCCGATTTCTTTGCGCCGGGCTGGAACGAACCTGTAGACCCCGCCACAGTGTGGGCGGATCGCATCCTGCAAACTTTGGGGGATGTGCGGATTATCTCTACGAATGATTGGGTCAACACCTGGAGCGATCCGCCCTACATTATGGCGGCATTGGTATTGTTCGATGCTGCACCGCCAGCGCCACCGGTGGATGTGGTCGCGCCGTGCATGGCCTTGATGATTAGGCCGTGTGTCGCAATCGTCCCATTTATCCCATTTAATGGGTAACAAAAAAGCCCTTTCGGGCAATCTCATTCTTTGGGGCGCAGAACTGGAAAACTAAGCCCCTTACATCACAAAAGGATACTACGGATATGGCACAGTCGCAAGCACTCAAAACCATTAGATTTAACGGTAACCCCTTCAATCCGGCGATGAAGGAAAAAAGTAAACTCCGAGTCGCGTTGGTTGGACCCAGCGGCTCGGGTAAAACGTGGACCGCCATGATGATGGCAACTGCCATTGTCGAGGCAGAGGGCGGCAAGATCGCATTTCTGGACACCGAAGGGAAAAGTGCAAGCAAGTACAGCCGTCATTTTTCTTTTGACGTGCTGAACCTCGCCGGAGAATACAATCCCGGCTATTACATTGGCGCGATCAACGCCGCTGCTGAAAACGGCTATACGGTGCTTGTCATAGATAGTTTCAGCCACGCATGGAACGGAGTAGGTGGCGTGTTAGAAATCGTTGATCGTGCTGGTGGGAAGCGAGGCGGCAACGATTTCGCGGGATGGGCAGATGGTCGCCCAGCGCAAAACGCGCTAGTCGATGCGATGGTCAATGCCAAATTACACATCATCGGAACGATGCGGTCTAAGTCGGATTGGGTGCTGGAAGTCCAGCCCAACGGTAAAACAAAGCCCGTGAAGATCGGCACGGCCTCTGTTCAAAGCCCGGACTTTGAATACGAGTTTGATGTGGTCGCCTACATGTCGATGGAACATACACTTTCCATCTCAAAAAGTAGATGCCAAGAAGTTCCGGTCAATGCTGATTTCACTGATCCTATCGCGGTGGCGCGATCACTCCGCACTTGGGCAGTCGATGGTGAAGAACCTGTTTCGCAGGTGACAGCGATTCAGAAAGCCGAAGACCACATACAAGAGGCAGTCGGTTGGATGGAAGGCAACCTTGATAATTTTCACAAGACGATACGCAGCGTCTTGAAAGTGGACATCGCCCAGTCGGAGATCGCCCGGTATGCAGGCGTTTCCACCTACGGGAATATCGCTGAGTGGAATAGCAAGTACCCCAGCGGCAAAGACGCGGCTAAAGCCATCAAGGAAGCGTTTGAGAAAGAAGGGGCTTCAACCCCCCCCGCACCCGCACAGCCTAAAAGCGAAACCAAGTCCGAGGCGAGCGCAGCCGGACGTGAGCCGTGGAGTTTCCTTGAGCGTGGCGCAATCGTAGAAGACGCGCGCGTATTCTACGACATCAAGCCCGAAGCAGCCCTTGAGATGCTGAAGATCAAAGATTGGGCGGAGATGCCCAGTTACGCAGCGGCGAAAAGTGCGTTGCTGGCGGCAGTCAAGGCAACCAACCTTCCCATGATGGCAACCAAGGCGGTCATCAAAGTAGGTGGGAATGGCGCGAAGTATCTCGAACTAAACACGCCCGAACCATCGCGTTTGTATGGGCGCGATAAACTCCGCACCCCATTCATTAGTGACGATGACACGCTCAAACTGATTGACGGTTGGACAGAGGCCGGGCAGGAGTGCGAGTTCCCGATTCCTGTAAAAGTTGTCTGGTCGCAATCATCAGGTTACTTGAACGCCGAGCAAGTCAATGTTGACGTGCCATTCTGACTCGTAAGCAGGGCGCGTCAAGATTTGGCGCGTCCTTAAATTTAGGATATAGTGTTATGTTAAGATGTGAAATAGGAGGGCAATATGTCACCGCCCCTTTAATGCAAAAAGCCTCTGCAAGAGGCTCTTTACGAATGGTCTATACAATTTACCGTTACCGGGATAGTGCTTTAGTCGAGCGCTATCATTACCAGACACGACCTTGCGAAAGGGGGTGTATGACTGAATTACCTTCAGTCTACCGCCTCCTCTCGTTTCTGTCAACTTTGATATTTCCCAAGTCTAAAAGAACAGATGGTCGCGTCCTCATCGCCGATTTACGTTTTCTTGTGCGAGGTTCTATTCGATGACAGTCTCACATCAATCCATTACCGACCATGATGATGGTCGTAAGTATTTCGCGCAGCTACCCCATATGGCTGACGATGATCTTGATTTGTACGAGTATCGCCTGTACGGACACTATAAACGTGTCTGTGGAGAGATGGGCGGTGTGTGCGCTGAGACGGAGCGCACGACCTATCAAAAGTGTGGCATAAGTCGGGGGAAGTTCCGCGCTGCTCGACAGGGGCTAACGACTAAGGGCTTCATCGAAATTCTCCAAGAAGGAACACCGAACCAACTTGGACAAAAGGGAAAGCCTACAGCCATCGCCATTAAGGATTTATGGCTGCAAAACATCCAGCGCTACAGTGAAATCAAGCTGCAAAAACAACAGGGGAAGGGGTCTGAGATAGACCGTAAGGGTCTACCAGAGAACCCTTCGGAGGCTTTGAAGGGGTCTGAGATAGACCGTAAGGGTCTACCAGAGAACCGTAAGAAGAATAAAGAACTAGAAGAAAGAATAGAAGAACCTTTAGCAGCGGCGAGTGAAGGCAATCCTAACTTACAGGAAATGATTACACCTGTAACGAGTAACCAAGAAACCCCCACCCCTAAATCCCCGCCCCGCACCACGGCGCGCCCGCGTGATGAAATCTTTGACGCGATTAACACACACTGGAACACCGGGACGGGTAGCGTCACCATGAACATAAAGAAGCTGCTGACCGGCACCTTTGTATCATCGGGCAACGCGCAAAAAGATAAGCGTGATGCCCTATGGATTGAGAACAACCTGGAGCAGCCGATGGATGCCGCAGAGATTGAGCAGTTTGTTGCGTGGTACAGACTCAAATGTCCTAGCTACGACCTACCCGGCAACGGGGCAGGGATTCACAAGTGGGTTGCTACGGGACGGGCATGTGGGTATCAGATCGAAACCGTGCAAGACACGGCAAGCGATCCAGCCTATCAGGAATGGATGCCGCGTGACACAACACCCGGTCCGCATTATGAGGAATCACAGCGCATCATCAAGAATTTGGCGGCGATTTTCTCAAAGAAACCGTCCGAGAGAGAGGCCACCAGTGTTTAACCTACCCGCTCCTTACAGTCAAGAAGCAGAGGAAGCAGTCATCGGGGCTATCCTCATTAACCCCAAAGTCTTTTTGAATGTGGCCTCATTTTTGAAAGGCGATGATTTTTTCTTCCTGCGCCATCAATATATCTGGCAAGCCCTGCTACGCTTGAATGAGCGCCAAGAACCAGTAGATTATCTAACCCTAGTTCAGGAACTAAAAGATCAAGGCAAGTTGGAAGATATTGGCGGGCCCGCCTTCCTGACGCAGTTGATTAATGCCACGCCGACGGCGATTCATGCTGAGGTTTATGGGCGCATAGTTGAAAAAGCTGCTACACGTCGGCGGTTGATGATTGCCGCCGACGAGATTAAACAGTTAGCCACCAACGAAGAAATGACCATTGAGGCCATCACGAGCGCGGCGGAAGTACGGTTAGGCAATGTCACCACACCAACTACGCTGCGTCCAGTGCAGCATATTCATGATGCGCTGCTTGACCACGCCAGCAATTTAGATGCGCGCATGGCGCAGTCGCCCGGTACGCTGGCCGGAATACCAACGGGTATACGGGTCGTTGATCAAATGTTGGGCGGCTTACGTCGCAGGAAGGTGATGGTCGTAGCTGGTCAAACCCATATGGGGAAGACCTCGTTGCTACTGACCATCGCGCATAATGCTGCGCCATCGGCACGAGTCGCCGTTTTTAACGTGGGCGATGAAGATGTAGAAACTATGACAGGTCGCCTATTGTCGATGCAGACAGGTATGCCATCGGATAAGCTCATGTATGAACAGCTTAATCCGCAGGAATTGTCACGTTACGGCGAAGCAGCGGGTCGCATGAGCAAATGGAACTTGCATCTGCGGTACAAGCCGGGCATGACCATCGACGAGATTAAAACCGAAGTCGCCGCACTTAAAAACGAAGGTGGTCTCGATCTGGTCATCATTGATTATGTGCAGCGCATTGGTGCAGCGCCCGAGATAGAGAAGCAGGGGCCGCGCTATCGCATCAACTACGTGAGTGATGCGATTAAGAAGTTGGCCTATATGGCCGATGTGCCAATTTTATTGGGCGCGCAGCTAAAACGTAAAGAAGAAAAGCCCGTTGAGTCTGACATCCAAGAATCAGCCAACATCGCGCAAGATGCTCACATTGTGTGCTTGTTGTGGCGGGATGGGAAGTTTAATAGTAATGCCCAATATCCTGATTTAGAGGAGTTGATTTTCACCAAGAACAAGGTCAACGGACAGGTTGGCACCTTGAGAACGCGCTTTGACTTTACGACCACACGGTTTCATGATTGGCCTGCAAGTCTTGTTAACGCCAAGTCCAAGCCCGGCGCGCCCCAACAGCGGGACAATGACGATGAGGATGCACCGCGCATCCTGCATCTGCAATAGAGAAACCAAAAGGCCAGCTTTTAACGGCTGGCCTCCTGGCTCTCACACACTGAGAAACTTAATTGTAGCGCCGGAACGATGTGCGGTCAATCTTCTTGATTGTCACCCGGCACTACCGGCACTAGTTGCAGGATGTCACCGGGTGTAACGCCAAAGAAGTCGCAGAGTTTGGCAAGGACATTCAGATCGACCCGGATAGGTTGATGGTTGCGGTATCCGCTGAGAAGATTTCGATGAATGCCCGTCGCCGCCTCCAAGGCGAGGTTAGTCAAGCGATAGGTCGGGTTGCCTGTTTCCTTGCGAACACGCGCCTCGTGCGCTTTGATGATCTTCGGAAGTCTGTAGATTACACGCGAGTTCTTTGTCATGGATTCGTCTTTTAAAATGGTTAACGCCAGCATTGTAAATCACTCCTGATTGGTTTGCAATCGAACACGTATTCTGGTATTATATAGGAACTTGAACAAGTAATCAAGTAATAAAGTAATCAAGTAAAGGAATGTTGTATGATTGTGACCCAAGCTCACTACTCGTTTTGTCAGCCCGGCGATGTGTTTCAAAACGCTTGCGGTGATCGCGCTACCGTATTGGGTATCTCCACCGATGGCATCCACGAATTACTCATTAAGCGCGTTGATGGAAGTATGAGCGAGGTCAAGTGGATGCTCGGGCAGCTCGGCGCATTTATGACGCGTGAACCCGAACCCACAGAAGTGGCACCAATCACTATTGGTGATCTACTGCACAACGATTGGGTAAGCGGCCGTGAACATTTCACTTGGGAATTATGGGAAAATGAAGCACATATCTATCAGTCACTTGCTTTTGAACATCCGGAAGCAAGCTTTAGCCGTGATGGCTTCGCCAAGTATGCAGACGTGGCCTATCAGCAGGCTAAAACGAAACGGGATTCTAAGCCTTACATCAATGTCATGGAGCAGCCTAAAACCTCCGCGATTCAACATGGTTTCAAAGCTGGCGACAAAATAATCACGTCAGCTCGCATTAGTATTAAAGAACTTGACCCAAGTAGCGACCTTGATATTGTCCTCGCCCGCATTGGTGAACTTGGAAACGTGGAGAGCATCAACGATACCCATATCAAAGTACGATTCCCAAAGATGGGCGTTCAATCGGATATCCCTCACGCAGTAGCTGTCGCCAAGCTAGTCATCCGTAAAGAAACCGTAAAGCCATCGCCCACACCGAAGCAGGTTCGACAACCCAAAGACAATACTTTCAAAGCGGGTGATGTCGTGCGTTACAGTGGCCAGCCCGGCTACTACACCGTCAGAACCTTAGAAGGTCGTCAAGTAAGCCTCGAGACACATTTACAAGATAACCACACGCTGCAAGGAACGGTAGACAACCTTGCACATGCTGCAATGCCGGACATCCTTTTACCCATCCGTCAGATCGAATTTCTCACCCAGCTTGATACTGGCAAGGCTGTTGTCAGGAACGCGGCGACCCGTCAGGCGCTGCGGCAGTATGAGTTTATCACTACAGGTGATTGGGATGCTATCGCCTTAACTGTGTCTGGTCGCGCTTGGATTGATGACTGGTTACACCGCGAGCCACGTATCACCGAACCGGAAACATTCAACGTTACAGATGTAACGGTTAGCGTCAGAACTGCGTACCTTGATCGCTTGTGGATGAAAGGGACACTCATCTTTAAGGGGCGACGGGTCGTCAAGATCGAGTCCACCCAATCCGACAATTGGGCGCAGCTTCGATTTGCCGGCGGAAGCACTAAGGGCGGTGAATGGGTTGAATGGGATGACCGCCTTATGATCGAAGGCGCAATCGAACCCGTTGAAGACGTGCGGCTCGACACTCCCGCGCAGACGCAACTTAAATTGTGGTGAAAATAGGCTCTTGCACTATATCAATTATTCAGTTATGATAGTGTTTATCTGTTAATTTACTCACACACTACTGTGCGGGATATATAGGAGAATCAACACATGAGAATCAACGGCAATATCATAGATCAAGATGAACTCAATGCCCTGCTTTTAGCGATGCCTAGCCCGTATGATTTCACGGGAGGCGATCTCACCGGGGCAAATCTTGAAAAAGCTAACCTCAAAGGTGCGTACCTGACAAGTGCATGGCTCGCCGGGGCTAATTTAGAACTGGCTGAACTCGAAGGGGCTTATATGCGGGGAGCAAATCTTGAAAAAGCGAACCTCAAGTATGCCAATCTTCTAAGTGTCAACCTTCGGGCAGCACACCTCGCAGAAGCCAATTTGCAAGGGGCAAGACTTCAGAAGGCTAACCTTGAATATGCTAATTTCATCGAGGCAAATCTTTCAGCAGCCAGCCTAGAAGGTGCTGATCTCACTGGGGTAATTTTAAAGCACGCCAACCTAAAGGGTGCGGATCTCAAAGGCGCAGTTTGCTTTGGAGCGGACTTCACCGGGGCGAATATCAAAGGTGCTTGGCTGGACGGTGCAAATCTAAAGGGCGCGGTAGGCCTTTTGTCGTTGTCTATGCCCGGCATGACCGCATCCGACGACATGCTTTACGCCGTTAACCACGTCAGTCACGTAATGATAAAAATCGGGTTCTTCTGGGACACGTTGGAAGCGTTCGAGCAGCACGTGCTGGACAATTACGGCACAGGCAAGGAAGGATTGATGATTGCCTCAGTAATCCAAATGATCCGTGCTTGGCATCTATCGAATAAGTAACCCCCGCACTGTGCGGAGATAGCCGCTTCCATAGATGAGGCGGCTCAATTGTTAATCTGACTATAGGAGAAAATAATGCACATCGAAGGCAACTTAATCACACAAGTGCAGTTAGAAGAGATCATTGCAATGGCTAAGCCTTGCAATCTCGAAGGTGCAAACCTGAAAGACGCATATCTCTATGGCGCAAATCTCGAAGGTGCAAATCTAAAGGGCGCATATCTCTATGGCGCAAATCTTGCAGGCGCATACCTCAAAGACGCATCTCTCGAAGGTGCAAACCTGAAAGGCGCATATCTCTATGGCGCAAATCTCGAAGGTGCAAATCTCGAAGGCGCATATCTCTATGGCGCAAATCTCGAAGGTGCAAATCTAAAGGGCGCATATCTCGACGGTGCAAATCTAAAGGGCGCGAAAGGCATTTTATCACTGTCTACTACTGGCATGACCGCATCCGACGACATGCTTTACGCCGTTAACCACGTCGGTCACGTAATGATAAAAATCGGGTTCTTCTGGGACACGTTGAAAGTGTTCGAGCAGCACGTGCAGGACAATTACGGCACAGGCAAGGAAGGTACACTGTACGCCGGAGCAATCCAGTTTCTGCATATCTGGCACCAGAACACCTAGTAACTAATCACCCGCACAGTGCGGCTACTTAACGTGCAATTATCCGATCATTTGAGGACATAAGACGTCAGCGACCCCATAGCTAAAGCTAGGGGCTTGTAGCAATACAAGCCATGCTGACCAGACTCAGTTCCCTTCGGGGAACTACGTTAGCGGTGAATATAGATAGGCACTTTGGGGTGACGTTCCAGCCCTGAACGCTGCGGTACACGATTAAACAGGTTGAGGGTCTAAGCCAGTGTCGTGTACACAAAACCACCGCATAACATTGTCGAGGAAGACTTCACCCCGCGCAAGCGGAGCAGGCTTTGAGGGAGAGCCAGCAGGTAACTGCAAATCTCCCTTTCCCTTCGGGGATACTCGTCCGCACCTATACGAAAGGAGAACTTGCGCTTCCTCCCCATACCTAAAG